>Ga0123394_1030452_pt1 | contig 31566 bp, 27 predicted proteins | sample T10HHNO3metaT_FD_89922 | JGI IMG/M metagenome (GOLD analysis project Ga0123394, IMG submission 89922) | Methane-oxidizing artificial microbial communities from Washington, USA to study methane cycling - T10-HHNO3 metaT (Metagenome... ...
GCAATGATGCCAACACAATAAGGAGACCGACATGCCTATTTGTTTTTAAGGAGATAGAATGAAATCAGTCGCCTATGGTGTGCAAAACGCCACCTCACCCGTGGCCCCTATGAGTATCGATCGCCGCGAACCCGGCCATCACGATGTGCTCATTGATATTTTGTATTGCGGCATTTGCCATTCCGATATTCATCAAGCCAGAAACGAATGGGGTGGCAGCTCGCTTTACCCCATGGTGCCAGGCCATGAGATTGTGGGCAGGGTTAGCCGAATAGGCAGTCATGCCACTAAATTTAAAGTTGGCCAATTGGTGGGCGTGGGCTGTATGGTGGATTCTTGCCGCCATTGTGAAGCCTGCCATGATGGGGTAGAACAATATTGCGATGACTCCGTGTTTACCTACAACGCCAAAGACCCCAAACACGGCGGACTGACGTTTGGTGGTTATGCCGAGCGCATTACTGTGGATGAAAACTATGTGGTGAATGTGCCGGAAAATCTGGATACCAAAGCGGTTGCGCCTTTGCTATGTGCAGGCATTACCTTGTACTCACCCCTCAAACACTGGAACGTACAACCCGGCCAAAAAGTCGGCATTATCGGCTTGGGTGGTTTAGGGCACATGGGGGTAAAACTCGCCGCTGCCATGGGTGCCAAAGTGGTGATGATTACCACTTCTGCCAGCAAAGCCGTGGATGCTGAACGCTTAGGCGCAAGTGAAGTGCTTATTTCTAAAAATCCGGATGACATGGCCAAACATGCTGCCAGCTTTGACCTGATTATTGATACCGTGCCTGTTGCGCATGATTTAAACCCGTATATTGCTTTGCTTAAACGTGACAAGACCTTGGTATTGGTCGGTCCGCTAGACCCATTAGAGATGCACGGTGCCAATTTGATTACCAAACGCCGCCATGTGGCAGGTTCTATGATTGGTGGCATTGCAGAAACACAAGAAATGCTCGATTTCTGCGGCAAGCACAATATTGTCAGCGATGTGGAGATGATTGATGCCCAGTACATTAACGACGCTTATGAGCGCATGCTAAAAAGTGATGTGAAATATCGTTTTGTAGTGGATATTGCGTCACTAAAGCAGTAGGCTTAGAAGTATCAACAGCGTCAAACAAAACACACTTCAACCTTACGGGCTGGGGTGTGTCTAAGCAAGAGTGCTAGCGCTAATAAGGAGAACACGCCATGGCAAACGACCTAAAAGACACCAAGCTTGAAGCACATTTAGATGCACTTGAAAAACATAAAGCGCTACTGGAGCAACTGCACCTTAACTCCAACGTCCACCTCAACGAAGTCAGTGAATCACTAGAGCAACTCACGCTTACGCTAGAAGAGTACCTCAAAATTATTGGCATCCCCTAATGTACGTCGTTAGTGAATAGTCATTAAGGCTGGACAGATATTCAAGCCGCTTTCTTCAACTACCCTTTTATATGCGTATAGGCGCTTTCTTACACACAATTAAGAATCTGCCTTATGTTTCTAATGACTCGATGAGCGTTAAATATGGTTTCGATGTACTCATCTTTAATCAATGTTTTAAGGAGCTATGATGAATAGAAATCAAATCGAAGGAAACTGGAAACAACTAAAAGGTAAAGTGAAACAACAGTGGGGTAAATTAACTGACGACCAACTGGATGTGATTGAAGGAAAACGCGATGAATTGGCTGGCAAAATCCAAGAAGCCTATGGATGTAGCCAAGAGGAAGCTGAAAAGCAAATATCTCATTGGGAGAAAGTGCAAAAAGACTCTAATCGCCATTAATATGGGTTTGATTTAAGTGTGATTGCTCAAAATACAAAAGCCGCAGATAGCGGCTTTTGTATTGTATGGTATGCGTCATGGATTGCTAGGAGCTATATCACTTACTGACTGCATTACTCAATCATGGCCAAGTCTACACTTTCTATTAGTTTTGCCTTGAGTTTCACCCACTTGTTTTATACCAACATTTCCTAATGCATATCTCAATTGAATGCTTGGCTAAATAAACAATTTCACGTTATCAATCATTAAAATTTACGGTCACCCCGTTAAACACGTATGATCCACCCCTATGAAAACTCCCAAAAGACTAGAATCCCTGATTGAAGACGGCTTAATTGACGAGGTTAGCCGCCAATTGATGAGCGGTAAAGAGGCAACTGTATATGTAGTACGTCGAGGTGAAGAAACACTGTGCGCCAAAGTGTATAAAGAAGCGAATAAACGTAGCTTTCGCCAAAGTGTGGACTACACAGAAAACCGTAAAGTCAAAAGCAGCCGTCAGGCGCGCGCCATGGCAAAAGGCTCAAAATATGGCAAACAAGCGCAAGAAGAAGCCTGGCAAAGTGCAGAGGTGGATGCCTTGTATCGGCTTGCTAACGCTTGCGTGCGTGTACCAACCCCCTACAACTTTTACGAGGGTGTACTGTTGATGGAGCTGGTGACGGATGCAGACGGAAACGCAGCGCCTAGACTCAACGATTTAACCTTTACTGCAGAAGATGCGCGCAAACATCATCACACCCTCATTAAGGAAGTCGTACGCATGTTGTGCGCGGGTATTGTGCATGGTGATTTGTCTGAATTTAATATTTTATTGAGCAACGACGGCCCAGTGATTATCGACCTACCCCAAGCCGTAGATGCCGCAGGCAATAATCACGCAATGAGCATGTTAGCCCGAGATGTTGGCAATTTATCCAGCTTTTTTGGCCAATTTGCGCCCGATCTACTCAACACACAATATGGCAAAGAGATTTGGGCACTCTATGCGCATGGGGCGCTTAGCCTTGAGGTTGAATTAACAGGGCAATACCAAGAAAGCAACCAACCTGTCGATTTAAAAAGTGTGATCCGCGTGATTGATGCGGTGCGAGACGAAGAAACAGCAAAACAAACGCGCATGGCTGAAATTGCCAGTAAAAACGTACCACCTAAAACCAAACGGTGATTTATACGCAGCTAACTTTTATGCCTAAAATGGAGACTGACACTAGTGACTGCTATTTCAAAACTCAACCAATCAATCTGTCAGCAGCCAGTTTGGAGTAATCCGTTCAAGCGTACTTGCCATGTTAAACTGGCCTCAACATCTCAATACACACAAACATGATTCAATACAACCCAAAAGACTGGATTACCTTTATCTTCCGATTTCATGAATCGGACACTTTTCGACAACTCATTCCCATGATGATATTCATCGGCTTGTATGCCGGTGGCATTGCGTACTTGGAGATAGAATTCTGGCAACTTTCCGATAAAAGCCATGTGAAAAATATCCCTTTAATGCACACCACCGTCGGTTTTGTATTGTCATTATTATTGGCATACAGAACCAACACCGCGTATGAGCGCTGGTGGGAGGGCAGAAAGGCATGGGGCGCACTGGTTAACAATAGCCGCAACCTAGCCCTTAAACTTTCCGCCTATTTATCCATTGAGGCCGACAGAAATTTCTTCAAAAGCGCGATTCCAGCGTATGCCTCTGTGCTCTCTAAACACTTATTGAATGAAGATGCTAGCAAAGTGTTGTTTGAAGGCTTGGATTTAGACATAGATCACCGCAAACACAGCCCGAACCAAGTGGCTAAACACTTGTTTCAAAAAGCCAACGAACTCTATACATCAGGCAAAATCACGGGCGACCAGTTCTATATTATCAACGCAGAGCTGCAATCGTTTACCGATATTTGCGGCGTGTGCGAACGCATTAAAAACACGCCGATTCCCTATTCTTACAGTGCGTTCATTAAAAAATTCATCTTCTTCTACATCATGACATTGCCGTTTGGCTACGTGTTTAGCTTGGGCTACTACGTGATTCCAATCGTGGTGTTTATTTTCTATGTGTTAGCCAGCTTAGAACTGATTGCAGAAGAAATTGAAGACCCGTTTGGCGGTGATGATAACGATTTACCCACTAGAAAAATCGCTGCCAATATTAAAAAGCATGTGGAAGAATTACTTTGAAATTACGACTTTAGGAGTCAGCATCATGGAATCTTCACTACACACACTCAACAATCTATTCGCCCAACTCGGCTTACCTGCTGGTGATGAAGAGATCGAAAACTTCATCAAATCGCATAGCCATTTAGCGGGCTATATTTCATTGGCTGACGCACCGTACTGGACACCAGCACAAGCCGCGTTTTTACGTGAAGAGATTTTGAAAGACGCCGATTGGGCAGAAGTGATAGACCAGCTCAATGCTAGGTTGCATGCGAAGTAAATCAAAAGGGTTTGTGGAAGAGTTGCTTTAGCGCATAGCGTGTTGTTGCAGTCGAGGCTAGCCAAATAACTAGTTGCTTTTCGTACAAAAATAAAACACCTGGCTAATTCATCAAAAGCAAATTAAAAAACTTTACGCACTAAATAATATTCATATTAAGCCGTTATAAAAAATACAGTAGTTATGTAAAGTAATAGTTATGACGAATCATGACGATACAAGTAACAATATCATTGAAAATATTATCTCTGCATCTGAAGATGCTGAGTTCTATTTATCTGAAGATGTATTTGATCAGAGTGGGAATAAACTCTTGGGTAAAGGCTATAAGATTACTCGAAAAATTAAGGACAAACTGATTAGTAGAGTACTTAAAAAACCACTTGAAACATCTATCACTTCCATTCCGTCACTCACCGTCGATGTTCTTTACACAGAAGCTAATGCGTTAATTAAAGATAATCCTTTTCTGCAAAATTTTAATCCTGAAATACAGCTTGATGTTTATGCCATCAAAGAGCTAGAACTCGCACCACTCGCATCATTGCTACTAACGGTGCAAAGAACTAATCGTATGGAGGCGTTTCAACACACGCTATTTATGACCCTCATCGCAAGACTTATTGCTAAGAAGCTGAATTTCGATTCAAGTCAAATCTACGATTTAACGATTGCATGCCTTCTTCACGATATAGGTGAGCTATATTGCGTAATTCCTCACACGCAAAATCTATCGCTAGAGCAGTGGCGAAGTATCATGACGCATCCTATTATCGGTAGCACTGTCGTTCGCCAGCATATGCAGTATTCTGCAAATGTATCAGCTGCAATCCTAGAACATCATGAAAGAAACGATGGTTCTGGCTACCCCAATCATATTTCGGCAGAGGAGGGAACGGATATTGGTAAAGTAATGATTGTAGCCGAGGCATTTTCTGGGATGGCTAGAAGAGATTACAACGCACGAAATTTATTTACTACACTTAAACTAGTATGTCATGACTTTCCCTCTGCACCATACAATGCCCTGGTAGATTTATTACTTTCTGTGGCAGATTATGAAAATGTAAAGGAATCCAATCCAATATTAGATCAGCTTTTAACGCAGTTAAAAAACATTGAAGAGATAATTGAACAGCTTAAGCCTCTAAAAACAAAAAATTCAGAACACTTCCAACTCTCAAACTATTTAATAGTAAGACTCAAAAAGATATGCCAGATTATTTATGTTTCTGGGCTTACAGATTGCATTGATTTGGGCTTATGGGAGCAAATTAAACTTGATAAAGAAATCAACCAAGAACTGTTCATCACAATTAGTGAGGTGGAATGGAAGATGAAAGATGTTCTTAGAGATATAAGCTTAAGGATTGTGAAAGATGATATTCGTGTTAGCGATGAGTTATTAGCCATCATTCAGAGAATGAAAGGCAATGATGAAACGGTTGCAATTGCTTAATTGCTTAACGCCAACTTCCAATCAATCATCGTGAGCTGATGCTTACTCTTTTACTTCGCTTACCATTTGCAGATAAAGCGCTTCAACCCTATCCCTCGCCCACGGTGTTTTACGCAAAAACGTTAAGCTCGATTGAATGCTAGGGTCATGACTAAAGCAATTAATGGGAATAGACCGCGCTAATGATTCCCAACCATAATACTCCACTAAATCAGTGACTACTTGCTTAAGCGTGATGCCATGCAGTGGATTATTGGGTTGCTCGGGGGTTGGCTTGGACATGCAATTTCTCTTTTCATGAATCAATAGATTCTAGCGTACTACTGCAAGTCAATTATTGAAAAGTTGAAACTACATCATGCGGTGAACTTTAACATTTGAAATAGTTGCATGTCGGACTAAAAGCACGACTATATAAGCTAAGCCCAAGCGTGCTCATATGGTTTCCAATCCCCTCTGTCGCGCCTGAGGCTTGAGCGGCAGATGCAATGTGACGAGGACTGTCTGAGCGCTGAAAGCGTGAGTTCCGCAGTCACCACGCAGATGCGGCGCTAAGACCGAAGGGTGAAGCGGCAGTGGGGTGCTCTTTTATTTGGTTACTTTCTTTTGAGCAAGCAAAAGTAAAGTAACTCGCCTATAGGCGAAATAGAATTTTACATACGGCGAACTGCATGCGAGTAAGTCCTAAGAGCTCTAAACAAGTTTATGTTTTAACTTATTTAAAGGAATTTCATAAATAGGATCGATTAATTGGGGATTAGCCTTAAGTTTTCTGTGAATATTTTTTTCGAGCTTCTTAATAGTTTCGTTGATATTTTTGGTATCTTGCGATACATGAATTATCCCCAATTGAATATATTCCGGTAAGTCATATTTTTTCTCGTTTATAAGCATATCAAAAGCATCTTCACACCCTAAACCTGCTCGTAAGGATGCTACGAAAAAGGCAGAAATCGAATCGGTGGTATTTAATTCTGGCATCATAAATAAATCTGTTTCGAGTTCATTTAATGCCTTTTTGAAAAACTCATATTCCAGACTTTTCCTTAGCAAACTTGTAATTATTGCCAATAGCTGAAGTTTAGGAAAATTACCAAATGGGCTTTCTTGAGGATTTTCAACTACATGGCAAAAGAATTCAGCTGCTTCTTTGATGACAATTGCTAAACAACTTGAAATAACTTTATAAGGACTTTGGTAGCCTGCGAGCAAATAAGACCCTGAGTAAACGATTTTATTCAACCTTTCCCGCTCATCTAATGAAATCAATCTAAATATCTTGTCTAGTTGCAAAGGGCAATCTTTTAACTTACCTAGATAAAAATAATTGGATGCTCCCCAATATAGCGCGAACGGATTTTCGATCTGTGCAGATATTCCATACGAAAAGAATAATGATTCTGCAAACATAAATTCTAAGAATGATCTATGTGTGAAATTTAATTTGTTATTTTGCAGGTCAACATTAATTACTTGATCAAATTCTTGTATTTTCCCAAAAATGGACTTAACCGTATAACCCGTTTCCCTTTCACTAAGATAATTAGAAATAATATCTTCTGCATCACCAATACCAATACTTGCTAAATCATTTTCAAGCATAAATTTTGCAATTAATCTAACGATGATAACGGTGGTTTCATACTCTTTTTCCGATGAATTACCTTTTTGTATTTCCCATCTTCCCAATACCAAGTCCATATATTTACTGTAAAGCTCCGGTAAAGTTGATGGTAGCTCTCTAACATTTGAAGCAAGAACTCTGCTCAGTAATATTGCGGATATCGGAGATCTCGGTAAAGATTTAAAGAGAGCAGACTTGCTCAAATCAGATTTTAATTTAGTCGTTATAACCTCTGCATTACAAAGTGTTTCAACAAACTTTACAATCCTATCCATGCTTAGTTGCATAAGCTCAAAACGAACTAAAACAGTATCTAACTTTTCGTCTAGGAGTGGATTTCTAAATGGCCTTGATGCAAAGACAATTTTTATATTTTTATAGCATATTGCACCTTTTACGAACTCAATAACCTTTTGAACTTTAATTTCATCATCAATTTTGTTTTCATCCATTGAGTCGATGAATAAAACGATATTAAGCTCCTCATGATTTATTTTTTCTTTAGTGCGAAGCCTGTCTAAAATTGACTCAATTTTATTATCGTAATCGTCAAGTAAATCACGATAATCAATAAATATTGGTAATATTTTATTTTGTGAGAAGTTCTTTAATTCGGAATATTCCATAGCAGCTTGTCTTAGCAGTTTAGACTTACCGTAACCCATAGGTGCTTCTACAAAAACTACGCGCTCATTTGCTAAAACATCTTTTAGTTTGACGGGTTTTTGCTTTAATCTGACTCTAAATTTTTTTATATCATTTACATCTATTCTGACTAGCTGTTGATCTATATAGATATCGTTTTGATTAACATCCAAAATACTAAACTTTGAATTTAGGTTTTTAACTTTCACCTCTAGGGCGCTTAGATAATTACCTACGTTCCGATCAACATCCTCCCAGAATGTTGGAAAGTTTTTATCTACTAATTTAATTAACGTTTCATCCCATATAAATTTTATATTTTTATCTGAATGGAAATTCTTGATTTTCTCTCTAGCATTAGCACTGATTGTTCCGTTAGTAACAATCCAAATTTGATTTAGCACTACTACTTTTTTTCCACCTGCTATTTTTCTTGGTGTTATCTGACACTCTTTAATTTGTCTTTCAATATCATCTTGGTCTTGCTTAATTGATCCCTGTTTTACTACTACCCCAATATACTCCTCCCCACCTAGTAAATTGTCAGTTGATATGAGCACAAAATCAGCCCCAAACTCATCAGGCCCATGGGTATACTCTACATTTGTAAGTTCTGGTATCTTTCGAAATAAATCGGACAGAAATGGATGAAGATCTTTAACTTCATTTTTTAAAGAATGTAATTTTTCCAATTTGTATTCTGTTGTATACATTTTTTTCTTTATTAAAGTTTTAGTTGTCACTTAATAAATAAGGAGCCGAAGCTCCTTTTTTTTAACCACACTTACTCTCACCACAATTCAAACAAGTGAGGCACCCATCCATAATAATGCTGGCCTTGGTATTACACTTTTTGCACAGGCTTGCCCCTTTAGGAAAACCCTCATCATTCATTTCATCACCGCTTTTGGCGTGTTTTTCTAGGTATTCAGCTTTTTTCTCTTGTACCAATTTTTGTTGGTGCTCATCCAAACCCGGTTTTTTTAGCATGCCAATTTCTTGCAAGTGTTGCTCTACTACTTCACCAATCTCGGCCACCAAGCTAGGTACAAATTTGCCACCTTTTTTAAAGTAGCCGCCACTTGGTTCAAACACACTTTTGAGCTCTTCTACCAAGAAGGTGACATCACCACCTTTACGGAACACAGCCGACATCACGCGTGTCAGTGCGACGATCCACTGAAAGTGATCCATGTTTTTGGAGTTAATAAAAATCTCAAACGGGCGACGGTGTTCTTGCGGTGTGCCTTCGTTCATCACCACATCGTTAATGGTGATGTACAGCGCGTGCTCAGTCACTGGCGTTTTGACTTTGTAGGTTGAACCCGTGATTTTTTCTGGGCGGTCTAGCGGCTCACCCAGTTGCACCACTTTGGCATTGGCTTCTTTCAGCTCTGCTGCTTGGGCTTTGTCTTCATCGCTCACCAGTTTGTAAGCGGTGATCTTTTTTTCTATTTTAACTGCCATAATATTTCTCCTAAATACTTGAGCTCTTGCAGCGGCGACCACTCAGCCTTAGTGTTTGCAAGCCATGTTTTCATTGTTTGAACGTGTGTTTGTAGTGCATGTGCCATGACAACCCCTCCCACTTTGATTCAATTTTTTATATTTCTTAACCTTTTAATTTTAATCAGCTAAAACGTAGCGAGCGATGTGAGTGCTAGGCGAAAATCAGTGTTGAACCGGAATGTACGAGGTGTACATGAGGATTTAACACTGGTTTTTAACAACGCAATCACAAGCGCAGCCGTTTTAATGATTAAAATTTTCCGTAGTAGCCTTCTTTTAGGGCATCATAAAGATTGGCTGCGCTGTGAATCTCACCATCGTACTCAATCTCTTCGTTACCCTTCACTTCAACTTCTGTGCCATCTTCCAGCGTGAATTTGTAGGTGGTGTTTTCCAAATCTTTCTCAGTGACCAATACGCCTTGGAACGCTTCAGGATTAAAGCGGAATGTCGTACAACCTTTTAAGCCTTTGTCGTAGGCGTACAGATAGATGTTTTTGAAATCTTCAAAATCATAATCGGTAGGCACGTTAATGGTTTTTGAGATCGAGCTATCAATCCATTTTTGTGAGGCGGCTTGAATATCCACGTGCGCTTTGGCCATAATCGTAGATGAATCCAAGAAGTAGTCTGGCAATTTCTCATCTTCTTTATCGCTAAACGGCATGGCTTTTGGGTTAATCAACTCGCGGTAAGCCAATAGCTCAAACGAGAATACATCGACTTTCTCTTTGGATTTTTTGCCTTCACGAATCACGTTACGTGCATAGTGGTGGGCAAAGCTAGGCTCAATACCGTTGCTGGCGTTGTTAGCCAAGCTCAATGAAATGGTACCGGTTGGTGCGATAGAGCTGTGGTGCGTAAAGCGCACGCCCTTGGTGGCGATTTGGTTGCGCAAGCCTTCTGGGAACTGTTGCATATAACGGCTGTATTTACCTAACAATACTTTGCCAGCGATTTTCTGACCGACTTTAATACCATCCGCGGCCATTTCCGGGCGTTTGGCTAACATGTCAGCCGTCACTTCAAACTTCTCTTCCATGATCGGTGCGGCGCCTTTTTCATCGGCCAATTGCACACCAATTTCCCAGCCTACTTCGGCCATCACACGGGTCACTTCTTCGGTAAATTTAATGGAGTCTTCTTCACCGTATTTCATTTTCAGCATAGTAAGGCTAGAACCTAAGCCTAAGTAGCCCATGCCATGACGGCGTTTGCGTGCAATTTCGTCACGTTGTTGTTGCAGTGGCAAGCCGTTGATTTCTACCACGTTATCTAACATACGGGTAAAGATAGCGACTACGTTGCGGTACTCATCCCAGTCAAAATAGGCGTCATCGGTAAACGGTTTGCGCACAAATTTAGTGAGATTGACTGAGCCTAACAAGCAAGCGCCATAAGGTGGCAATGGTTGCTCACCACATGGGTTGGTGGCGCGGATGTTCTCGCAGAACCAGTTGTTATTCATCTCATTCACACGGTCAATCAAGATAAAGCCTGGTTCCGCAAAATCGTAAGTGGAAGACATAATGACATCCCACAGGCGGCGCGCTTTAATGGTTTTGTACACGCGGCAAGCCACTTTACCAGCATCTTTGCCCTCGGTTTTGGCCAAATACTTGCCTTTGACTGGCCACTCACGCCATACCACATGCGCTTCATCGTTCACATTCAAGCCATCAATAATGGCTTCTTTTTCAGTCACAGGGAAAGCCAATTTCCACTCTGCATCGGCTTTCACTGCTTCCATAAATTCTTTGGTAATCAGGCAGCTTAAATTGAATTGGCGTAAGCGACCGTTTTCACGTTTGGCTTTAATAAAGTCCGTCACATCTGGATGGCTAATATCAAACGTAGCCATTTGCGCACCACGACGACCACCCGCGCTAGATACGGTGAAACACATTTTGTCGTAGATATCCATAAAGCTTAGTGGGCCGCTAGTGTAAGCACCAGCGCCAGCGACAAACGCGCCTTTTGGACGTAGTGTAGAGAACTCGTAACCAATACCGCAACCGGCTTTTAGTGTTAAACCCGCCTCGTGTACTTTACCCAAAATATTGTCCATGCTGTCTTCCACCACACCAGACACGGTGCAATTAATGGTAGAAGTAGCAGGTTTGTGCTCTAACGCGCCTGCGTTCGAGGTGATGCGGCCAGCCGGAATCGCACCGCGGCGCAATGCCCATAAAAATCGCTCATGCCATTCCGCTTTTTTCTCTTCGGTTGTTTCTACATCGGCCAGTGCACGCGCTACACGGCTGTAAGAGTCATCTATGTCTTTGTCTACATGGTCACCGTTTTTGGCTTTGAGACGATATTTTTTATCCCAAATATCTAAGGAAACAGATTGAATTGGAATTTGCGCAGATTCATCTGCTGCTTGATCGGCTTTTTTGGTGGATTCGACTGCTTTTAGCATCACTTGCTCCCGTTACGCTTCATTTTTATTGTTACGTTATTTTTAGTACATGCATGGCCTAAAATGTATATTTAAACCATGCAAACTGATTGAATTTTTCTAACTTACTGATTATTAATACTTCGGTAGTTTTTTAGTGTAAAAACTTACCAGAAACACAACATATTGTGCACTGGATGCAAATTTATGCCTTTATTTAGTGTTCGTCAACAACAATTTTCAGGTTTTTTTGCACCAAATTTGCGCATTTTTTAGTTGCATTTTTCAAGCTGCGATGCCTGCTTGGATTGAGGCGAGGTGAGCGGTTACTTACTCCCAATAAATTCGCAAAAAATATTTTGGTGGAAAATAGTTGACTATTCACAGCACTCAATACGCCTTCGCACCCGCAAATCAACATAAAGCGTACTCAACCCGCTGCTGTTTGTGAGAAAATAACGCCATGCCGCACGCCCTGTATACTTTATTGCTGTATTTAGCCCTGCCGTTTGTCCCACTCAAGTTATTATGGCGCGGCATCAAGCAGCCTGAATATCTGCAACATTGGGCAGAACGCTTTGGCTTTTATAGTACGCAATCGCGCAAACCGATTATTTGGATACATTGTGTCTCCGTGGGCGAGACCCGTGCAGCAGCACCACTAGTCAACATTCTGTTGACACAATATCCGCAGTACCAACTTTTACTCACACACACCACCCCCACAGGCAGAGCCACCAGCGAGCAGTTGTTTGGTGACCATATATTGCGCGTGTATTTGCCCTACGATGTGCCGTTTGCAGTGAACCGCTTTGTGAAGCACTTTAAGCCCAAGCTAGGCTTAATTATGGAAACAGAGCTTTGGTTTAATTTGATTGATGCGTGTGACCGTCATCAGGTACCGCAACTCTTGCTCAATGCGCGTTTGTCAGAAAAGTCGGCCAAAGGCTATGTGCAACTAGGCCGGTTGGTGCAAAATGGGTTAAGCAAGTTTGCACTGATCGCAGCACAATCAAACGAGGATGAAGCACGCTTTAAACTGCTAGGTGCACCACACACCATGGTAGCGGGCAATTTAAAATTTGATGTGACCGCACCAGCCGAAAGCGAAGTGCTCGGCCAGCAACTACGTGCCTTATTTGGCAACATACGTACCGTATTTGTGGCGGCCAGTACGCGCGAGGGTGAAGAGCCTTTGATTTTAGATGCCATTGCAAACTTACCGTTGCTGACCGTGATTGTGCCGCGCCACCCACAACGGTTTGATGAAGTTGAACAGCTACTAAAAAGCCGTCACATTCCTTACATCCGCCGCAGTCAACTCACAAGCACGCTCACAGAAGACATTCAAGTGGTATTGGGCGACAGCATGGGCGAGCTCTACACGTATTATGCCGCGAGTGATTTTGCTTTTATTGGTGGTAGCCTGCTCAAATACGGTGGGCAAAACTTGATTGAAGCGGCCAGCATGGGCAAACCGATTTTGATTGGCAAATACACTTACAACTTTGCAGAGGCCACCAAAGGCGCTGTGCAATCTGGTGCGGCAACGCAAGTGCGCGATGTGGACAATCTGCGGGCAAAAATTCAGTTTTTGATAGACAACCCGAGTAAGCGCGAAAAAATGGGGCTTGCGGCTTTAGACTTTAGCAAAGCATCTACCGGCACCACCGTGCGGATGATGCACCTGATTGGGCAATATCTACAATCAACCGATACGACAACTTAGCAGTGATTTAGTGGTGGGCTAACTTGCTGGATTTTGCTAGATAGCTTTCGATCTTTTCTGCAGAAACTGGCTCACTGAATAAATAGCCCTGCACTTTTGAGCAATGCTTATGTTTTAAGCAGTCCAGTTGCTGTACTGTTTCTACCCCTTCTGCCACCACATCCAGCTTCAGGCTTTTTGCCAACGCAAAAATCGCTTCCACAATTGCAGTGTCCACACTATCCACAGGCAAGCCACGTACAAAGCTCTTATCAATTTTGATGGTATCTACCGGAAATTGTTTCAAATAGCTCATGGAGGAATGACCGGTACCAAAATCATCAATGGCAATGGCGGTGCCCAACTCTCTTAATTGCGTGAGCATATCTACGGCTTTTTCCACGTCTTCCATCAGCATGGATTCTGTCACTTCAAAATGCACAGTGGCAGGTGCTACTTCTGTCTCTTGTAATGCTTCTCGCACAATATCAATCACGCGTTTATCAAAAAACTGGCGTGCCGAGATATTCACATTCATAAACAAGCTAGGGTGATACGTTGCCTGCCAGCGACTTAACTGTGCAAGTGCCTGTTTGATCACCCAACTACCAATGGTCGTAATCGCGCCAGTATTTTCGGCAATGGGAATAAACACATTGGGGCTAATCATGCCTTCTACCGGGTGGAGCCAACGTAACAATGCCTCAAAGCCTATAATTTTAGAGGTTTGCACATGAATAATCGGCTGGTAGTACAGCTCAAACTGCTCGTTTTTAAGCGCAGTTTGTAAATCGGTAGTGAGCTTTTGATGATGAAAGTTGGCCCTCTCAATCTCTTCTGAATAGAACTTATAGGTATTTTTGCCGGCCGATTTAGCCCAATACATCGCCACATCTGCATTTTTAATCAGATTAGATTCTGAGCCGCCACTTGAGGACTGGGCAATGCCAATGCTGGTGCCAATGGCAATTTCTTGCCCATTGATAAGAAATTTTTGCGAGATCGCATGGATAATACGTTGACAGATTTTTTCCACATCGCGAATCGTGGTCACGGCATTGAGTACAATCGCAAACTCATCGCCACCGATTCTGAATACCGTATCGTCTTCATCTAAAATCCTGCGCAAACGCTGACCGCACTGCGCAAGTAGTTGGTCACCTGCCTCATGTCCGTGCGTATCGTTGACGACTTTAAAAAAGTCTAAATCCAGCATCAGCAAATAAAAGTGCGCGCGGTTTTTACCCGTGGCCTGATTAATGTGCTCGGTGAACGCATGGCGATTAGGCAATTTAGTCTGGCTATCGTAATACGCCAGTTGATCTAATTTCCGCTCGACCACGATGCGATGTTTAAGCTCTTCCACCAGCTTATCGTCGCGCATCTTGATATTGTCCAGCATGCTGTTGATACCCACCGACAAGGCGCCAATTTCATCTTCTGATTGAATCGTGGAACGTTGGCTGTAATTATTGAACTTGGTGACATTGGTGACTAGCGATTCAAGATAAGTAATCGGCTCGGTCAGGATCTGGTTGATGCGTTTAGACACGACTCTTGCCAATAGCATGGCAAACATCACCGCAAAAAACAGCGCCAAGGCAAACACTTGGATACGCGCATTAACACGATGCACATTGGCATTCAGATACAACACGCCGACTTGTTGATTATTCACAGTGATGGTTTGTTGCAGATGGATATCGCTATTGCTGGCACTGCTGGTTTGATTACCCACGTTAAGTTTGTCGGCATCATAGCCTGCAAACCTAGTGTGATTGTTGAGCACAATATAGGCTTGATCTACACTGGGGTTGGTACTGAGCGACTGCAGTATCTCACCTGCTGCCAGACTGTCATCAAACGCAATCGCAGACCCCACATTGTTTTCAATCAGCGCCATTTGCGCATGTAAATCTTGCATCAATTCACGCTGATAGCTGATGTATTGATAGGTGACTGTGGCGACAAACACAATCAGCATGCCAATCGCTAGCACCGACAATTGCATGAACAGCAATTTTTCTCGTATCACCAGCTGATTAAAATAGGGTTTAAACATATCAGTACACCCTGGCTGCTAAGCGCAATAATTTAGAACTTAGCATTAAATTCGCTTCTTTCACTGCCTGATGATGAATCACAAAATGGTAGCGTTTATCTACCAGCTCAATCTGTATCATACCCGTCTGCGTGGGATTTTGTGCGGTATCCACCAAAAGTACGGAATATTTTTTCACCAAGTCAAATAGTCGTCTATCGTGGGCTTTGGTCGTATCTTCTACAAATAACACTTGGCAATTTTTCAACTCATCCAGCTGGCGAATATGCGTGACATGCACCGGTTTGCCATTGATGGTTTTACGCTCTAACAATTGTTCGTTCAGATTATCTTGATCGTCCTCAAACGTGCACACATGAAACGCTTTGGCGGTGTCTTCCGGCCAAGTGGTATACACAGAAAAATTATAGATCAGCGCTGCTTTCATGTCGCGCTCATCCACAGAGCCAGCAGCACCCGGCTGGGTTACTCCCATCAATAGTCCAGCAAAAATGAAATGAGCGCGGCGCATTATTTAAAATCGTAGGTAATCTGTACCCAGATATCGCGTTGATCTTGTTCAAAACTATCCGGGCGATAGAAAGTAGGGGTTGGCACAGCATAATCCCGGTTAAACAAGTTTTTGATGCTGGCTGACACCGTCGTATTTTTAAATAGTGCACTGGTGTGCAGGGTGAAGTTGACAACCGTATATCCACCCAATCGATCTGACAACTCCGTTAAGCGGCTGCCCACATATTGCAATTCCAGCCCAAGATGTAGCTGATCTTGCAGCACACTGTGTGCAACATTCACGTTAGCTAAGTGTTTAGGGGAATTCACTACCCAGCGCCCTTGACCATCCGTGGCATATTGCCATGCATAATTGGCTCTTAAACGCGTGCTGGGAGACCATTTCTTTTCATACTCAATATCCAAACCTTTGGTCTGACTGCGCGGCCAATTCATTGCCTGAAGAATGCCAGGCATCGTTGCTAAGTCATCCATCGCGATTAAGTCTTTGGTTCTGTAGTAATACATAGAGCCCAGCCATTTACTGGTGGCATCAGGCCGATGTTCTAGCACTAACTCCGTGGCGGCAATACGCTCTTTCTTCACTTCCGGATTGGCGATTTGCGTTGTGCCATCTTCATAGTATTTCTCAAACGCATTGGGGCGTCTAAACGCAGTGGCGTATGACGCTTTGACATCGGTGTGTTCGCTTGGGGAGTAAATAACCGCGACTCTAGGGCTCAGATTTCTAACTTGATGGCCGCCATCATCTAAACGTGCGCCTGCGTTCACCGCCCAAGTAGGGCTCCAACGAAATTCATCTTGCACATAAGCACTGGCCATATAAATGCTATGTTCTAGATGCGCATTGGGGAGGTAAAAATCCTGCTGGTAATCGTTACGGTACTCTGCGCCATACACAATTTGGTGCTGATCAAAGCCGGTATAGACAAATTTAGACTCTGCTCCCCACCAGCGGCCTAAGTTGTTTTCTTTATACAACGCGCCGTTGTATAGGTTTCTTGCAGCGTAACCATAGTGTCCGTAATACACCTTAGTGATATTGGTTAGCTGTGAACTCAACGCATCTTCATAACTCAAATTAATGTAAGCATTGGTATCGCGCAGGACATTTGGTTTGGCATTAAACTCAGTGTCATAAGCAGCAGCTGGGTCTTCTTTTTTGCGATCCACATAGGCTGTTTCAAGTGACCACTGCTGGTAATTGGCTTTGAGAAACAAGCGCTGATTGCGCTCTTGATCCAGATTGTTAGCAATGCCGTTGTTAGTTGCCGGTGAGTCAAACGCACTAAAATAATAATCCTCACCCTGCCTTTTAAAACCAGAGGCCGAAAGCAATATATCCGCGCCATTATCCAACTGGTCGCCGTAGGTCAATCGCCCTTTAAAACCACCCTGGCTGTAGCCATCCACAGCCATTTGCGCACCATCAAATTGCGTGCCTTTTTTAGTGATGACATTGATGATGCCGTAAAACGCGCCATTGCCATATATGACAGAACCCGGTCCGGATACGTACTCCACGCGATCTATCAACTCGGTATCTAACAGGCCATCTTGCCCTAAGTAAGAAGCATTGTACAAATTATCATTGGCTTGGTGGCCGTCTATCAGTAGCATGATGCGGCCAGGATAATCGCCGGGACGACCAAAACCACGACCACTCATATAAGTGTAGACATGGTCGCTTGTGGTGTTAAGCCCGCGCATACTGCTGATAATTTCGGCTAAGGTACGATAGCCATATGATTGAATATCTTTAGCGGTGACGATACTGACGGCGGAAGGTGAGTTACTGACTTGTTTGGCTAATTTGGAAGCGGTTCTGACTTCTTTTGTCAGCAAATCCTCCAAATCCATGTCTGTCAGATTCTCATTGTTATCGGCAAATGCGCTGCCTGCACCCAACAGCCATAACAAGAAAGTAAAGCTTACACTTAACTTTCCTTTTAAATCAATTAGATATGCAAATATTAATTGCTGATACCTAAGACAAATTGGCAACCATTGCTTCATATACAACCAAACACTTTTACTGAATTACTACTCGATAATATGAGTTTAGCAACTAATATGCCAAACCTATTGCAGCATGCTGCCGATGCTTGAGTGTAACGGGAAATAGTTGGGATGCCCACAAAAATGCTTTGCAAGCAAGTAAATCAGGCGTGAATTATTCGACTATCAACATTTTTACAAAAACCAGCTCACATGCGCCGGCACCGGTATCATCCCGTGTCAGTGAACTCTTCCAATAAAAACCATCTGGTGCGTTGGCTTGTACCAAATAGCCTTGTAATTTGATTTTCTGACCAGCCCGTAACGCCTTTAATTGTGCCTCGATGGAGGGGTTGGCAGGAATCATATGCATATTGGCACTGTGCGTTTCAATGGCCTGACGCGGGATGGGAAAAGCATCCACATGCCAAAAATAAAAGCGGTTACTTTGTGATATCTGTATCTGGCTCAACACCTGACTATCTGACATCGGCCCCCAACCTAGCGCCAAATCCACCGGTGCCAGATCAGCTCCGCGGTCAAACGTATAGGTCTCTTGTGATAGCACGCGGGCTTCTAGCTCAAAATTTGCTAGGGGCGTCAGCGTATAGGTTTTAAAGGTAAATGGCGTGGTATCGGCAGATGCTTGCTCTGGCAGTGTTTTGACGAGTGCACCGGCAGGTATTTCAATGGCGCGCTGTGAAAAGTGGTGATATGCGCCATAGGCGATAAGTACAATAAAAACAAACTGCTTCCAGTTCACACACTACCTGACTAGTTTAGCGATATCTTTGAATGCTTCATGCTGCGCGTTGCCTATCCACTCAAACAGCACAGACTCTGTATTGGTGATGATGCAACCAGCTTCGCGCATTCTGGCAATTGCATTGGCATGATTTGTCGGGGCACGTGAAATAATCGCATCCTCCACCACAAACACTTGCTTATGCTGCGCCAGCAAATCGAAAGCTGCTTGCAGTACACAGATATGCGCCTCCATGCCTACCAAAATCACTTGGGATTTGTCACGACTAAGTTTTGCATTAAATTTAGGCGCTGCACAGGCAGAAAACGCGGTTTTCTCAATCACCGGTGCTTGTGGGGCATGCTGTAAGATTTCTGGCAGGGTATGGCCTAAGCCTTGCGGATATTGCTCGGTTAGCAATAGCGGTACGGACAAACGTTGTGCCGTTTGTGCCAAGGCTTGCACTTGCTTGGTCACAGCCTGCATCGCTTCTGTCTGCATCGCCAAGCTTAGCTTGGATTGCATATCGACAATCAGCAACTGGCTCGCGTCTATACTGACAATACTCGCCATGGCTAAGGATTTACCGCAACCAACTGTTGATTAATATCGACCAAATCACCCTCACTAATCACACCGGATGCAGATTTCAAGCGAATGATATTCACCAAATAATTGTAGCGCGCCTGTAATAAATCGCGTTTTGCGCTATAGAGCTGTTGTTGTGCGTTCAGCACATCTACACTGGTGCGCACCCCCACTTCATATCCCAACTTAGTGGAGTCCAACTGGCTTTGACTACTCACCAACGCCTGCTCCAACGCTTTGACCTGCGCAATACTGCTACTCAAATTAAGGTAAGCGCGCTGCGTTTCCAGATCGGTTTGCCGTCTGGCAAGCTCAATATCATCTTGCGCTTTTTGCTTGTTGTACGCTGCTTGACGCACGCGAGAACTCACCGCACCGCCTTGATACAACGGAATTTGCAACTCAAACCCTACCGTGGCATTGTCCAAGTCACTCCCGAACCCGTTAGCACTGCCATTGCTATAGGTATTGGTAAAGCTGGCCACAGCATCCAAGGTTGGCATGTGGCCGGCATTGGCACGCTCAATGTCTTGCTCGGCCAGCTTAATGGCATCTTGCTGAATTTGAATATTCAAATTACTTTGCAAGGCTACATCTTGCCAATCTTTCATGCCTTGGCTCAGCTGTACTACTTGAATATCCGATCTCACCGTTGCCAATTTCTCCGGTATTCTCCCGGTAATTGCTTGCAACGCACGCTTAGCGATTTCAAACTCATTCTCTGCGGCGATTTCTTGCGACAAAATTAAATCGTAACGCGCTTGCGCTTCATTCACATCGGTAATGGTGGCAGTGCCTACTTCAAAAGTGGCTTTGGCTTGGTCCAACTGGCTCAAAATAGCGGCTTTTTGTGCCTGAATCAGCGCAATACGGTCCTGCGCAATCAGTTCATCAAAATACGCTTGGGTGGTACGTAGCATGAGATTTTGCTGCGTTAAATGTAGTTGCTTGTCGGCTTGGCTCACCTGCACTTCGCTTTGGTCGATTTGCACCAAGCTATCTTTACGGTAAATAGGCTGGCGTGCCTCAAACTGATAGTTATAGCCTTGAAAATTAGAACGTCCAGCGGAACGGAACACACTCGCGCCGATAAACTTAATATCGGTGCGTGAGCTAGTCGCGCCAGCACTGAAATTCACATTGGGGCGATAACTCGCTTTCGCCTGTTCAATGACTTCTTGTGCCGCACGGTTTGCACTGGTGGCAGAAGCCAAGGTTGGATCATTGGCCATGGCCTGATGATAGATATCTAACAAATTATTTGCTGGCAAATTGGCAGAGAACTCAGCAGCCGATGCCGCAGTACCAAATAGCAGGCCTTGCAACAATAGCGCCAAGAGGGTTGGTTTAATCATAGGCATTCTTAAAATTGAAAAGGTTGTGCCTGCGAGGCATTGGTGAGCGGCGCAATGCAGGTTTCAAATAGGACATCTTCTCTAAATGCATGTTCAGAAATTCTTTGAATCAGTGTGGCTCGCATGACTGGTGCACTACCCAATATGATCAACATACGTCCGCCAATAGTGAGTTGCTGACGCACTTGCGCCGGCTCGACCGGAGAAGAAGCGCCAAACACAATCACATCGTACGGCGCTTGCTTGCTCCAACCTTGGGCAGCATCACCAACTTCCAATATCACGTTTTGAATATGCTGTGCTTTTAAATGCTGCGCGGCGATTGCACTCAATGCAGGTTCGATTTCAACAGAAACCACATCTTTCGCTAGCTTAGCGAGTAAGGCTGCAAAGTAGCCGATGCCTGTGCCAATGTGCAATACATGGTCAGTCGCTTTAAGGCTTAACGCCTGGAGCATACGTCCTTCCAGTTTTGGGCTCAGCATCCACTGGCCATACCCAATCGGAATGTCTAAATCGGCAAACGCCAGCCCTTGATACGCCGCCGGTACAAATTGCTCGCGCGGAATATCGTTGAGCAATTGCAACACGGTAGGGTCTAACACCTCCCAAGTGCGGATTTGTTGCTCAATCATATTAAAGCGTGCAGTTTCTTTTTTTGTACTTTCTGTGACAGCGTTCATGCTTAACCTCATTATTTCATACACTTAAAATTATAACTGAATTGCTTTGCCTGACGCATTTGCGTTTCGCTAAGTCAGACCTATCTTTCGCTCTGGTCTTTTACCTGTACACCATACCAAAATGCGTAGAGCGCTGGTAGAAATAAAACGGTCAGGATAGTTGCAGCCGTTAACCCGCCCATAATCGCCACAGCCATCGGCCCAAAGAACACGCTACGGGTAAGCGGAATCATCGCCAAAATAGCGGCGGCGGCAGTGAGCACAATCGGCCGGAAACGACGGATAGTCGATTCTACAACCGCTTCCCAATCTGCCAATCCGGCAGATTTGTCCTGATCAATCTGATCCACCAGAATCACTGAGTTACGCATGATCATGCCCGATAAAGCAATGGTGCCTAACATAGCCACAAACCCAAACGGCATATTAAAGATAAGTAGTGCCGCGGTCACGCCAATCAAGCCCAATGGCGCGGTGAGCATCACCAGCAGCACGCGGGAAAAACTTCTTAATTGAATCACCAATAAGGTCATCACCACCGCGATAAACAACGGCACCCCTTTGGCTACCGAGGCGCCACCTTTTGCAGACTCTTCTACCGCACCACCGGTTTCGACTGTAATGCCCATGGGCAAGTTTGCACGTATCGATTGGATTTTCTCCTCAATTTGTCCGGAAACGACAGGTGCCTGCATATTGCCTTTGAGGTGTGCACGTACGGTCAGCGAGGGCACGCGATTGCGGCGCCAAATCACGCCTTCTTCAAACGATGAAGTGATGGTGGCGATTTGAGAAAGCGGTACGCTCTTGCCTGTGTTGGTGTAGACCATTAAATCCGGCAAACGCGATAAATGCGCACGCTCTGCAACCGGACCACGCGCCACGACATCAATGCGCTCGTTACCCTCTCTAAACTCAGTCACATATAACTCGCTCATGGCACCATTGAGCATATTGGCAATATCCACGGAGCTCACACCGAGCAATCTGGCTTTGGATTGATCGATATTCACATGCATGACTTTACTAGGCTCTTCCCACCCCAATTGCACGTTGGCGAGGTTGGGATGCGCACGCATCACTTCTGCAATTTGATGCGCTATCGCCCTGACTTGCGGAATATCCGCACCATCCACTCTAAACTGTACTGGAAAACCAACCGGCGGACCGTTTTCCAAACGCAATACCGATGCGCGCAAATTAGAAAAGTCTCGCTCAAACAACTGGAGCATGTCACTGCGCAAACGCTCACGCATGTCCAAATCTTTGGTCAGGATGACAAACTGTGCAAACCCGCGATGCGGTAGCTGCACATCTAACGGCAAGTAGTACCGCGGCGCGCCTGTACCAATGTAGGCCACAAAATTATCAATGGCATGATGTTGCTGATTCCATGTCTGCAGCCAATGCTCCAACCGCTTCACCTCTGCATTGGTAGCGTGGTAAGACGACCCTTCTGCCAAACGTAAGTCCACCACCAATTCCAGACGTGTAGAATCTGGGAAAAATTGCTGCTGCACTTTGCTAAAACCAAGCAGAGATAACACAAACAACGCCACAGTAATCAGAATCACCGTTTTTTTGTAGCGCACACAGGCCGTTACCAAACGCCTAAATGCCTGATAAAAAGCAGTATTGTAAATATCATGATGGTGAACGTCCGAGACGGCTTCACGTAAATTCAACCGCTGTCTTATCCAAACAACCCAAGCGGGTGTCGTCGATTTTTTGCTGTAATCCGGCAATAAGTGATACCCAAGGTAGGGCACAAAAATCACTGCGGCAACCCAAGAGATGGTCAGCGCAATGGCCGACACCTGAAAAATAGAACGCGTATATTCGCCGGTAGAAGAAACGGCAGTGGCAATAGGCAAGAAGCCGGCGACGGTCACTAAGGTACCGGTCAACATTGGCATGGCGGTGGAAGTATAGGCAAAAGAGGCGGCCTTCACGCGATCCCAACCCTGTTCCATTTTAGACGACATCATTTCTACGGCAATAATGGCATCATCCACCAGCAGCCCCAACGCTAATATCAATGCCCCTAGTGAGATCTTATGTAAGCCGATATTAAAGTTATGCATCACTAGAAACGTGGCGGCCATGACAATTGGAATAGCAATTGCCACCACAATGCCAGTCCTCAAGCCTAATGACAGCAGACTCACGCCAAGCACAATCACCAAGGCTTCGAGTAAAGATCTGACAAAATCCTGTACGGAGTTTGCCACAATCTTGGGTTGGGAGGTGACCGTACTCAATGTCAATCCGACTGGGAGCCTTGCTTGAATATCGCCAATATGCTGATCTAGATGCTTGCCCAACGCAATCACATCGCCACCATCACGCATGCTGACGCCTAGCAATAAGGTATCGGTGCCGTTATAGCGCACGGTGTCTTGTGGCGGGTCTTCAAAACCACGATACACACGCGCAACATCACCCAGCTTATATTCTTGTTTTTGTGCGCGTATACGCAAGTTGCGCAAATCCTCTAACGTCAGCAAGCGGCCGGATACATCAATACGAATACGCTCATTCGGCGATTCAAACGTGCCGCCGCGCACCACTGCATTTTGCGTTTGTAGCATTTGCAGTAACTCTGTAGCACTAATGCCTAATGTGGTCAGTTTGGCATTTGAGATTTCTACAAAAATACGCTGCTCTTGCTCGCCAAAAAAATCTACTTTGGCAACATCTTTAATGCGTAGTAGCTCCGCACGGATACGCTCAGCTTGCTGCTTGAGGGCAAAGTTATCAAAGCCGTCGCCGGTCAGCGCGTACATACTGCCGTAAACATCACTGAACTCATCGTTAAAGGTCAAGCTTTCCACATTTTGTGGAAGCGTATGGCGAATATCGCCCACTTTTTTGCGGACTTGATACCAAATATCGGGGATTTCTTTAGAGAAAGTGTCGTCTTTGATGACAACAAAGATAAGCGAAAGACCTGGGCGGGAATAACTGCTTGAGTAACCTAAATGCGGTACTTCCTGAACCTTCTTTTCAATTTTATCGGTAACCTGTTGCTCAACTTCTAACGCGCTGGCACCTGGCCACGTCGTTCGGATCAGCATCACTTTAAATGTAAATGGTGGGTCTTCCGATTGCCCCAGCTGGGTATAGGAAAATATACCGGCGACTGTGAGCATCAACATTAAATACAGGACGATGACCTGATTGTTAAGTGCCCAAGTCGATAAATTAAATCCGCCGCTAGAAGGCTGACCGGACGTATCGTTACCTGTGTCTTGCGAGCTATCCGTCGGCCTCATTAATGTACGTCCTCTACCGTTGCCTGTGCCATATTGGGTGAAGTCAATTGTGGTATCACTTTTTGTCCTTTGACCAAGGTGTGCACCCCAGCAACTGCAATCATCTCACCGGCTTGTAGGCCCTGCGTAATCTCTACACCGTGCTCGGTAAACATGCCTGACGTCACGGTCCGTGGTGACGCAACGCCTTGTGTATCAATCACCCACACTTGATGTTGACCATGGTCTTGCGTCAGTGCTGTACTGGGCACAACGATAGCTTGTGTCTCACTACCGCCTAAAGCCACACCAGCGGTCATGCCAATTTTTAATTGTTGATCGGCATCCAGCACTGCAATCCGCACATCAAAAGCACGTGTCGCGGCATTGGCAGCAGGCGCAATCTCACGCACCTTGCCTTGATAGGTTTTTTCAATATTTGCCCAAAGCTTTACCTGCGCAACTTGGCCAACTTGCAACGCTGCCATGCGCGATTCCGGCACAGCGATCAGCACTTCGATATGCTGGTAATCAACAATCTGTGCCACTGTTTGGCCAGCGGCGACCACTTGACCTGGTTCAGCTGTAATTTGCGCAATGATGCCATCGCGGTCGGCGACTAATTTGGTGTAATTGGATTGATTGCCTGTGACCGCAGATTGCGATTTCACTTGTTTCAGACGCGCGACAGACGTTTTGAATTCGGCCTCACGTAAATCTAACGCAGATTTGGAAATGAATTGTTTATCAAACAATAGACGCTGACGATCAAGCTCTGCTTTAGCCAAGGCATAATTGGCCTCTGCTGCTTGTACATCAGCATTGGCAGCTTGCGTACTCAAATTGGCATCATTGGCATCAATGGTGGCCAGCACTTGGCCTTTTTTGACTTGCGCCCCCACATCTACCAATCGTGCCGTAATTTTTCCGGCAATTCTAAACCCCACATTGGATTCGTAGCGTGATTTCACCTCGCCCACCAACACCAGATCGCTCTCGGATTGTGTGTGTGCACCCACTTTCATCACCAGCGCCGGACGGGGCGGGGTGATAGGTTCTTTGGGCTGTTCACAGGCACTCAACAGTAGCGGCAACAGCAATAAAAGGTATTGTTTATTCATATTTTTCTTTCAGTAAACCCGATAGCATGAGTTGTTGCATCACGTTCAGCCTGTCTTCAATAGGTCGCCATTGAATCCAGTCATCCTCCGCCATGATGATTTGTAGCGCACACACACCGTGCATACCCGCCCATACGGTTTGTGCGATCAACTCAGCATCTTGCAACGCATCTTTAAAGCCACCAGCCAAATATACATCGTTAATCACCATTTTTAGCTGAAAATAGGCATCTTGTTCTGCATTATTTTGTTGGAGTGCGGTTTGCGATGGCGTATAGGGCAAATGCGGCGTCATAAACATCAGCCGATAGTGATTTGGGTAGGTCAATGCAAACCTTGCATAACCTTGACCAAACGCGATCATGCGTTCAATCGGGTCTGCAATGGCCAAGATTTCTTTAAGAGTTGTGGCGAGCCTGAGAAAATCCGTATCGCAGATGGCTCTGAGCAAAGCTTCTTTATCGGCAAAGTGCAAGTAAATGCTGGTAGCAGAATAGCCAATGCGTTTGGCAATCTCGCGCATGGTCACAGCCTCTATGCCTTTACTCACAAATAAATCACGGGCGTGATCAATAATCAGCATTCTAAGCTGCTCGCGCGCTTGTTCTGTTTTAGGCTTGGGGGGCATAATAAATGACGATAGTACCTACTTACTGACCAATCTCTTTTCACATCTATTGCATAGGTCAGAATACGTTATTAACAGCGTTAAGTTAACACCGTTAATTATTTGTGTCAACGCCATGCATATATGATTACTTTAGTTGATATTGTTCTAACTTATACCAGAGTGAGCGCTCGCTGATTTCCAGCAATTTAGCTGCTTTGGCCTTGTTGCCTTTACATGTCTGCAACGCTTCTTCAATAAGATGCCGTTCCAGTTGCTCTGTCGCATGCGGGATTGAATAAGTATGCGCTAAAGACCCCTCACCTTGTGGTGTAACCCCGCCCAACAAGCCTGCATTTAGCACAGCCATGGCGCCGCCACTTTGGCCCACAATATCCGCAGGCAAATGGGCCGGCGTAATAGGGTTACCGCCCGATAGAATGGCAGCACGCTCAAGTACATTTTCCAACTCACGTACATTGCCAGGCCAGCGATACGCTTGCAAACACGCGAGCGCAGCATGGCTCAAGGTTGCGCCGCGCTTGGCTAAAAAATGGGGTGCAAGCAAGGCAATGTCCTCTTCACGATCCCGCAAGGCGGGCGAAATCAACTGAAACACATTCAGCCGATAATACAAATCTTCGCGCAGCTTGCCCTCTTTCACTGCTTGCAATGGATCGCGATTGGTGGCTGCCACCACACGAATATCCAAGCTCAGTTGACGATTTCCGCCCAGTTTTTCGACCACGCCTTCTTGTAGCACACGCAACAATTTTGCTTGTAAATGAATCGGCATTTCGGTGATTTCATCTAAAAACAGTGTACCGCCATCCGCCAATTCAAACTTACCTATCCGTTCTTTAACGGCGCCGGTGAATGCGCCTTTTTCGTGACCAAATAGCTCTGATTCCAAAATATCGGCTGGAATGGCAGCGCAGTTCACAGCCACAAATAACGCGTCTTTTCTGGGGGAGGCGGCATGCAAGGCTTTGGCAATCAATTCTTTGCCGGTGCCTGTTTCACCGGTAATCAATACCGTGGCTTTTTCTGGCGCTACTTGCTGGATGTATTGCTTCAGGGCAAGCATCGGTTTGCTTTGCCCAATCAACCCGCTTTCTGTTGGTTGCTGATCTGCCTTCAAATAGCGGTTTTCTAATGCAATACGGTTATTCGATAGCGCTTTTGCAATCGCGATTTCCAAGGTTTCCAGCTCAAACGGACGCAAAATATAATCGGATGCGCCCAGCTTCATGGCCTCTACCGCTGTTTTAATTTCGCCTTGCGCAGTCACCATAATGACTGGCAACTGTTCAAACTGCTGACGAATCTGCGCAAGCAACTCCAGTCCGTTCATGCCCGGCATATGCAAATCACTGACCACACAATCTACGCTGTGCTCCGCTAGCGTGCTGAGCGCTTGTTTGCCATCCGCAGCTACCAAGGCTTTATAGCCAGCTTGGCGCAGACTAATTTCTAGCAATCTGCGCATATGCGGCTCATCATCTACCGCTAAAATTGTTTTTAATGTTTCCATGTATTTACTTTAACTTGGCTTCACTTTAACTTAGCTTCACTTTAACTTGGCTTCACTTTAACTAAGGCTTCACTTTGAATAGCGCTTCACTTTACTTCAGATTCATTTGATGAAGCTGGCTGCACTGTCGGCAATACAATAGTAAATTCCGCACCACCCATTTCACTGTTGCGATAACTGATCTCGCCGCGGTGCGCATGTACAATTTGTCTGACCACGGCCAAACCCAGCCCTACACCACCCGCACGCTGGGTGAAAAATGGCTCAAACACTTGCGCTTGATCTCCCACCTGAATGCCCGGCCCATTATCCGATACCGTCAACACCATATTGGCATTGAGCCTTTCTAAACGCAACGCAATTTGGCCTTGTGCCGGTAAAATCTGAATCGCATTCATCAATAGATTCATTAACACTTGCGTCATCTGGTCTTGGTCTGCCCACACCTGCATCACTTCGGTTTGTGCAAAACGCATGGTGATTTTTTTTGCAAGCGCCTGACTTTGCAGCAACGCCATTACGCGGTAAATCAATTGCGTTAAATCCAATGGATTAAAGTGTGGGGTGCGTGGCCTAGCAGCATCAATGAGCGTAGAAACCAACTTATTCAAACGCTCGGTTTCAGAAATAATAAACCCCAGTACCTCATGCCCATCTGCGGACAACTTAGGTTCGCGCAACAACACATCGGCCGATGAACGTAAAATGCCCAATGGTGTACGCACTTCATGGCTCATGGCCGCCGCCATTTCACCTACCACAGCCAGCTTGGCAGCACGTGTGAGGTTGTCTTGTGATGTTTCCAAATCTTGAATCAGCTTTTCAAATGCCTGTGCCAGTTCTTGTAATTCTGGCGGCCCGGCTTTGGGCGGCAGCGCTTGTGCATGCTGGTGAAAACCACGCACAAATCGTGTCAGGTTTTCTAATGGCTGAATAATGGCGCGACCAATTGGCCTGACCAACAGCAAAGAAAATAGCAATGTTGCCGCCAGCAGTGCCAAAAAGACATAAGCTAGCCGATGCACAGGTGCCACCGCGACTGAGCGCGCACGTTCAATATGCACATGCCAGCCTGGCAAGCCCACCTTGCCTTGCACTGCGTTGCTCACATGTAAAGAATGTCTTTTCTCACTCCAATGCACGGAAGCCGCCAACACTTGGTTTTGATCATCTAATAATGCAGCAGCCGCTTGCTGATTCACGGCATCATTTAACAGTTTTGTCACGATGCTCCAATTAAACTCTGCCACTAAATAGCCGATGGGTTGCTGCGTGCTGCTGTCTTGAATGGTCTGCGTCATCATCAATATATTTTGCGTAATTTTGGATAATTGCAGCTGGCGACCCCCTACACTGACCGAAAACCAAAACGGCGGGCGTGATAAGGTACGGCCAATTTGCGCGGCGCGGCTGGATGCGATCGTATGGTACTGTAAGTCCAACACGTGCAAGGCACGGTATTCTTGATGGTAACTTTTTTGAGATTCGCTTAAAAAAACAGATAGCCGCTTGTCCACGTCCCCAATCAGCACCTCTTGCATCAGCGCCAACTGACTCCAAGAATGCACGTTTTGCAAGCGTTCAAACATCACGCGATCCACATCCGTGGCCACCGTGGCGCCCGAGGTTTGCAAGTCGCGCAATATCTCTTTTCTCAGCGCGTTACTGGCTTGGCTAAAACTTAAAAAACTGACCAGCATGGCCGGCAATAATCCAGCCAGCAGAAAGGCCAGCAACAGCAATTGTTTAATGGAAAGTGCTTTTGACATTAGGGCTTAAATGAGACAATCTGCCATCGCCATCTGCGCACAATCGCTGTACTGAGTAGATGCCAAATGCTGAGGTTTTTTATGTTTAAACGATTCATATGTGTGATTGCCAGTGTAACTAGCCTGTTCGGCCTGTGCAAGCCAACATGGGCGGAAGACGATAGCAACTTTACCGATAATTTCCATTTAGGCGGCTACTCCAGTGCAGGCATTGAGATCCCACGTGATAGCAAAGCGCGTGCATTTGTAAATGAACTGAGCTTAATCCTGACTTGGGAAAATGAAGGCCGCCTAAAATTCTTTGGTGAGTTTGAGTTAGAAGAACCACTATCATGGAATCATACCCAAGGCTTCACTACACGCGATGCCTACCTCGATTTAGAACGCTTTTATTTTGATTACAACCTCTCAGAAAAACTCAATTTACGCGCTGGCCGTTTTTTAACACCCGCAGGCCGCTGGAACCTCATTCACGCTGCCCCTTTAGTTTGGACATCTACACGCCCGGTGGTCACAGAGCTACTTTTCCCCAGCTCCATCAACGGCCTAATGCTTTATGGCAGTGTGCCTTATCAAGATTATGCGTTTGAATACTCCATATTCCTAGAGGCCCTAAAAGATCAGGTAAAAGAAGATGACGAAACTATTTACAAACATGTCAACGGTGCTCGCTTTACGCTGAATGCGCCCATCAGTCTTGGCCTGACGATTGCCAGCTTCAAAGAGGATACTGCACTTTCTCCACACTATCGCATGGTGGGCCTAGACTTTGTTACCCATTTAGGCGATTGGGAGTTGAGCGGCGAAGGCTTTTACCGCGAAACCAATAAAGGCAAGCAGGCTGGCAGTGGTGCTTATCTACAAAGTGCGTATCACCTAGGCAACGAATGGTATTGGCTGACACGACTGGAAACCTTTGAACACCCCGCTTATGGCAGTGCAGAACGCTGGGTATTGGGCGCAACCAAACGACTCAAACCCAACCAATTACTCAAATTTGAATTTGTAGGGGGCAGCGGCGATATACCAGAAGCACCGCGCGGGTTCATTGGTACATTTGCGGTGCTATTCTAATGCGTCACTTGTCTGCGCCTTTTTCAACCGTATGCGTGCTGCTGGCACTGTTTAGCCTGCCGATTCCGCATGCTTATGCGGAAGACAATACGGTGATTGCCGTGATTGTCTCTAGCAACGCCGAAATAGCGCCTGTTTCCAGTATCGCTATCAGCGAGCTACGCCTGATCTATTGGCGCAAAAAACAATACTGGCAAGGCGGGCTTCCCATGCAACCGGTCAACTTGCATGCAGAGCATCCGCTGCGGCTACTATTTTCTAAAGCTGTACTCAATAACCTGCCTAGAGAGCAATCCGACTACTGGAATGAACAATACTTCCACGGCATCAGACCCCCGCGCAGCGTGCAATCGGAGGAGGCCATGCTGCGTTACGTGACTGACACCAAGGGCAGTATCGGCTATGTGGATGCCTGCCATGCCGACCACCGTGTACGCCCAATATTGTGGATAGCCAAAGATCAAATTTCAACAGATGCACCTGAGCGGCTTAACTGCAAATAAGTAAGTACGGTTACTTAAGGTTACTTTAAATGTTTGTTAGCAAACAGCACCTGTTTCTTAGCGTTGCATGTTTCCGAATCCAATTCATACGCAATCAACAAACTGCAAAATACATCATCATGGCTAAACGGGTAATCCTGATAAGGCCTGAGTTGGTCTAAGCTGTAATCAAA
>Ga0123394_1037165_pt1 | contig 31429 bp, 32 predicted proteins | sample T10HHNO3metaT_FD_89922 | JGI IMG/M metagenome (GOLD analysis project Ga0123394, IMG submission 89922) | Methane-oxidizing artificial microbial communities from Washington, USA to study methane cycling - T10-HHNO3 metaT (Metagenome... ...
AAACCCGCCGACCCCAATCACTTCATTTACCTTAATCGCTACTGCACGTTCATGGGGTGCAAGTGCCTGTCCCAGCAAACTGTAAGTAGGAAAATGCGATGTTTTGATTGGGGTGCCTTTTGTCACAGCCACAGATGTGACTTTTCCAACGAGATGTTGTGTGTCGCTAAAGGTCCGCTTATCTGGTTGTTGTGTAGTGACGCGCTCTAAATCTTCCGTAGTCAGTACATGGCCAGCCGGAATATCATTTCGCGCGACAACTTGTGAAAAAGTAGGCACCACAACTTTTAATGTGTCCACAGGCTTTTTGTTGCTTATCTGATAGCCTAAATAGGCAGTCACAATGGCAGCAATCAACATCAATACTGCTAATACACGTAGAAATGTACTGTTCATGATGGCTCCGCTCTTTGATATTCTTCTTATTTATTTTTCTAAAGCTCAATCACTGCTGTGCCCGTCAAATCGGTAGGCACCTTGGGGATTTGCCCAATGATAGGTAATGTCAGCATCGGTATCAGTGGATCGTTCGCATAACCGCTGTAAACAACGCGTACCGTGAGTTGATTACCATTCATGGCCAGTTGTACTTGGCTGTTACCGGCGCCAAGCACTTTACTTTTTGGTTTGGCAGGCAACCAGTTCAGCGAACTGCCAACCACACTGCGCACCCTTGGATCTACGCCATTGCTAAGGTAGGTCACATTACTGGCATACGCTAGGCGGTCTACAGCAATCGCAGCACGTGCACCTTCTTCAGCCGCATGGATAAATGCAGATTGCATCAGCATCACAACCGCATAATTCACCATGGCATAGAACAAGCCAAAGAACAGAAGGAATAGCATCACAAACTCAATCGCTACCGCGCCTTGTTGTGACCGTGAAAGCGGTTGACGATCAGTCGGCTTCACTGGCGTGATCATGTCGCCATCCCTATTGCGCACAGTAGTCCGGCACTTAGGGCTGCACCAAAAGGAATCCATCTTTTTGGCTTGTATTGCTGTGTGTTAAATCGGGTGAAGAGGAGGTGAGCAACGCTTAATAGCATGGCTAAGATAGATGCAATCACAAAGGCAAACAGCGTTAGATACCAGCCCCCGATAAGTGCAATGGCCAGTATTATTTTGACGTCAGCAGCACCTAGTAGGCGTGCTGCATAAGCGGGTAATGTTAAAAGTAGGCTGACACCTACGCCAATGGCTACAGACTGCCAGTTTGCACCGAGCAATGTATGCCCCGTAATCAATAAGCAAATGATGGCAATCAAGCAAGCCCCAAGTGCCAAAATATTTGGGATACGTCTTGCGTAGAGATCGGCTAGGCCAACACTTAGGCACCAAGCGACCACGATCAATTCTACGGTGGTAATCATCATATGCATTCAACAATCAATCGCCTAATGTTGGTGGCGATTGCATGAGCGCTAGATTACGTGAGCGCACCTTGAATTTGTGTAAAGATGGCGCTAATGGCGAGATTGATAGGCTGGACGAATGCGACAAGTGCAATCGCCACCATCGCAGCAATCAATGCGTATTCGATGGCACTAGCACCTTCTTCGTCACGCAAGAAGTTTAAAATAGCTGTTTTAATAAAGTGATTCATGTTGATTCCCCTGTTGTTAATAGGGTGGTAGCCTTGATTAATTATCAGCTCAGCCCTAAATTAAATTTACCCATCACAAACGGTATCACCTCAAGAAGTATTTCAATCACTCAAGTAGAGCGCTAAAAGCAAGCTAATTCGCCTTGCTAATGTTGTCTACCAAGTATTTATTGCTTTTGTAAATTTATGTTAAGCAACTAGCGTGCCCACTATCTGCTATCCATTATTATGACTTTTTATTTAGCAAAAAATAATTATAACTGTTTGATTTTAATTGATTTAAATTAAAACATACGCTTGTATGCTCAGAAAGAAACATTACCACTGTATTCGCATGATTGTCTAAAGTAAAACAAAATATGACAAAATTCGGCAATGATGTATGTATAAGTTGTATATAAGTCGTCGTGATGTTTGGCGTTGTTTGTAAGTGCTGTAAAAACCTCAATCCTTTCTTACATTACCCAATATTTGCCACTCCGCACGATTGCGTCCATTCTCCTTCGCGCGATAAAGGGACTTATCCGCTTCTTCTATGAACTGTTGCACATTGTCATCAACTGTAGGCACAATAGTTGTAATGCCCATCGAAATGGTGACGATTTCATGTGACGATTGTTCGTGCCGGATATTGAGTTTTCGAACGGCTGCCAGCATGTTCTCACCGATATTCCGTGCCTCGTTCAGTGAGGTATGAAACAAGACCGCGGCAAACTCCTCGCCGCCGTAACGGGTAACCGAATCGCCAGCCCGGCGCGCGCAACCATCCAGTGCTGTTGCAACCTGCCGCAAGCACTCGTCCCCTGCCTGATGGCCATAGGCGTCGTTGAATTTCTTGAAAAAGTCCACATCCACCATCATGAGTGAGAGCGGCACTTTGGCGCGCGATGCTTGCGCCCAAGTAGTAGCCATATTGGCATCAAAGCTTCGGCGGTTACCAATGCCGGTCAAACGATCCTCCCAAGAAGCCTGTTCTGACGAAACCTGCTTGAGCAGTACATCAATCAGAATCTTGCGTATCTCTCGTGCCGTAGCCCACAGAGTAGCGCCAACCAACACGAGCATGAACAGCACCATGTGCAAGGTTTCATAATCCAAAAACGGGGTAGTCAGCAAAAGGGGGATGTATACACCAGCCGCAAAGGCAAAGAAAATAGGTAAAAATACCACCAGACGCGGCAGCGCCATAATCACGCCGATCAGCATGATCATAAGAACGGCCGCCTTACTCGGGCGGCTCAGTAAGGGCAGGGCAATTGAGAGGGCACCCCAGCCCAAGCCGGCAATGGCCGCAGCCATCACATGGCGATTGATACGCGCCAACTCGATACTGACATTGGCAGATGCCCAATCTAGGCGACCTAACCACCAGTGCCAAGCATGTGCGATTAACAGCCAAGCATACCAGACACCAGCATAAAACCCACCGATATCCCATGCCAACATGCCAGCGACAATAGCCCCACTAAACAATACAATCAGCTTGCCGCTACTTTTGCCCCGGTAAACATGTCGTAACTCTTCGCAGGCAAGATCATGCGGATCAAACTTCAGATCTTTGATAACGTTTTCTCTTATTCTGTTGATCAAGTTCAATCCTATCCCAGTACGGTCACTGTTTGAAAATCGATAGTACACGCTGCTGAATACTGCCTAATCTGAATGAGACTCGATGTTGTAGCAGGGCAGGTTTGATTATTATGCGGTATTTTGCGTCGCTGCGACTGTCAAGCTGAAGCGAATTGTGCAGGTATTTGAGTATTGTGTTCGTATGACTATAAAAGCGTGTGATTGGCACTTGGGACTGGGCACTGGATATTGGTCGAATCAATTACATTTGAATCGATAGTCTCAAAAAACTTTATCAGCTGACATTGTTGCTTGGCGAAGCCAACCTAAAAGTGGCATGGATGCTCCTTTAGATTGGCTAGGTGTGTTGGTAAAAGCCCAAATTACTTTCTGTACTAAATGCATATTAGGCTTTTTTAGCGGCATCCTCCATGGCTGCACGTAACACTCTACGCCGCCCTGTTAGCCAATAAAAGAAACCTGCCGTAGCTGCTAATGGAATAATCGAACTGCCTATGCTTCCACCCAATAAACTAAATGCGCCAATTACACCCACAATTACAAATACGATAATCAACATGTTGTATAAATGCGGGCCGCATAAATCATTCACGGATTTTGCAATATGCCCAATATTACCGGTGTCATGGTTGTAAACAGTGGTATATGGCCCCTTGTCTTTGTTGCCTAGAATTCCCCATAATACAGTGACCGTATTGCCCGGCCGCACCGGTACACCGGCAGAAGCCACCTCTACGGAAATTTCCTTACCTTCTTTATCACGTAAAAATATCTCGTTATAGTGAGAGGTATAAGAGCTCACTTGGCCATTACTATGAGAGGTAATGCTGGTTTCAGATGAACGCTGACTATCGATAACCTCTCCAGTAAAGCGATATAAGCTAATGCTTCGCCCACCCACGCTTACATTATTCACTGCTGCCATTTTCTTCTCCCTTGTTTAAAAAAGCTGAATGGACACGCAGATTCATTCTAATGATTGTGATGCGTGTGATTTTAAAATGTGCATTTAGCGCTCACATTTTTTATAAATATCGTATTGGGTTCCGTTCCAGCGCCAAATCGGAAAGCAACTACCTGGACCACCAATTTCGATATCCGGGTAACCTTTATTTCGTGTCTTTAGGATGGAGTACGTCCCTGGAAATCCAAATTGTGCTATCCATTTCCCAGCTTTATTTTTAATATACAAATCAACCTGCACCCCAGCAGCACCGCCTATGCAAGTGCCATAGTAATTTGTAAATACTTCAGGTGTTCCATCTTTATTCAAGTCGATGACTTCTGAATCAAATGCTATTTCCTCGTTGCAGGATGCCTCAAAGAACTTTCCTTTCGTGCTTTTTAACACGCCATTGGTGGCTTGAGCGACCACTTTGCTATTATCACTAGTCAATCTAGTCAATGGATGTGTTTCTGCAATAGCGGAGCTCATAAGCGTTAGCATGCACACACCACAAAAATGGTGCATGAGAGATTGATTCAAGCGGGTGTTCATCCTAGGTTAAGTTTTACAAGAAACAATAAAGTTAGCAACGCCAGATTTACTGCCCGCCACTTGCGTAATGCTATTCAAGGTCAATGCGCAATGCTGATTTTTTTCATTCGTGAAATAGGTGCCTTGTCCTGCTGTAAGATATTTATTTTTGGTATTGTCAGCTTGGTTAAGCGAAGTCAGCGTGACATAACTCCCTTTGCGGAATATTGAATGTCCAAAGGACACCTGACTATCAATCTTAAAGCCAGATTTGTCTGGCACCATCAAGTCTACGCCCCCGTAAACACCTTTTTGCGACTTGAGCGTTTGCTTGAGTGATGCATTCTCTTCCTGCAGTGCCGCTAGTTTGATGGACAGATTCTCACTATCTTGCTTGATGCTACTCACTGCGTCTAATGCAGAATTTAAATAAGCTTTGTCCTGACCGCTGATGGCACTTTGTAGCTTTTTAAGATTTTCTTTCACTGCATCAAACTGCTGATTTTGATTCGCAATAATGGCGGCAGAATCATCTAATTGAGGAAAGAAATATTCGGTTGCTCTGCCAATTAAACTTTCGGCAATAGCAGCAAAGGAGAAGAGAATGCCGGCGAGTAGTACCGTTATCAGCCTATTTTCTTTGATAACGGCGATGAATGCTTGTAAGCCTCTGATTTTATGACCACAAAATGCAATGATTTTTTTCATTTTATTGCAGACACCCTATCATAAGGCCTTGATAAAACAATAAACTAAATCATTCTGCATTTCAAGTTTGTTCATAACTTACATCAGATAAAATTGCTTCAGCACAGAAATCACCAAAGCGGATGTTCAAGGGTAAAAATTTATCTATATGAATTTAGTTGCTTCCAATTAATGGTTAGAAAAATAGTTGGACTTCACCGCCAAAATGGATATTTGAAATGCTTATCAAATATTTTCTATTAGCTGATATCTATTTCGCTTGCCAATTATGACGAACGTCATATATGATGATCGTCATGAAAAAATCTATTGGCAAACAAAATATTTCCAGCCGTAAGGAAATTACGCATATGCGAATTGTGGAAACTGCTGCTCGGGCTATCCGTAGAAGTGGTTATGATGGCACGGGCGTAGCCGATATTATGAAAGAAGCAGGCCTCACGCATGGTGGTTTTTACGCACATTTCGCATCTCGTGATGCAATGCTTGCGGAGGCTGCTGATAAAGCCGGTGAAGAAACGGTTGCTATTGCTGAACATATATTCGCTAATGTTCCTGAAGATCAGGCACTGCAAGCTTTGATGCATGCATATTTATCAAATGAGCATATGGGCAACATTGAAAAAGGATGTTCCTTCGCGGCGCTAGGTTCTGAGATGCCGCGCCAAGCCCCTGAGGTGAGGAAAGCTTCTACTTGCCGCATCAAGGAAATGATAGGTCTAATTAAAAGTAAACTAGCAGACGAATCGAATCCGTATGAAAAAGCATTGGTCATGATGTCCACCATGGTAGGAGCATTACTATTATCTCGTGCAGTCGATGACAATACACTTAGCGAAGATTTCCGCCAGGCAGCGTTAAAACACTACGATGCCAAATTGTGATTAATTACTTACTAAGCACTTAGGCTTTTTTTTGACCATAAATATGATGATTATCATATTTAAGCAACATGTTTTTATTCACTGAATTAAAAGGAGAGACATATGAAAAGCAAGATCGCAATTGTGACAGGTGCATCATCTGGAATCGGTGCGGCAACAGCAGCGTTGCTCGCAAACTCTGGTTATAAGGTCTATGGGACGAGCCGAAAAGGACCACAAGCCGCCCAACGCGCATACAAGATGATTGCGCTAGATGTAAATAGCGAGGCATCTATAGAAGCTGCCTTAAAAGAAGTAGTGCAAATTGAAGGCAGGATTGATTTGGTGGTGAACAATGCAGGCTTCGGTGTAGCCCCTGGTGGTGCCGAAGAGAGTTCAATTGAACAAACCAAAATGATTTTTGATACTAATTTTTTTGGGATTGTCCGCATGACGCGCGCTGTTGTGCCCTATATGAGAAAGCAGGGCGAAGGACGCATCATCAACATCGGCTCGATACTAGGACTGATACCTGCACCATATATGGCAACTTATGCTGCTACCAAGCATGCAGTAGAAGGCTTTTCAGAATCGCTAGATCACGAGTTGCGAACAAGAGGTATCCGTGTTTCTGTGGTAGAACCCGGTTATACCAATACGCATTTTGAAGCCAACACACTAGAAGTAGACGCAAAAATAGATGAGTACAATATTGCGCGAAAAGCGCTCGCAAAATTAATGAAAGTAGCTGTGGCAAACGGTGATGATCCAAAAGTTGTTGCCAATGTGGTATTGAAAGCCGCCAATGCCAAGCATCCAAAGCTCCGATACGCTGCTGGAAAATTAGCTTGCCGCTTGAGTTTTTTGAGAAGATTTGCGCCTGCTGTATTAGTTGATGGCGGCATTCGTAAAGAACTGAAGCTTGATTCTCTCGATAAAGTTGCTAGTCAACTATAGGAGACAATCATGAACCAATTATCTTTTTACCGACTTTCAGTGTTCAGTTCAATCCTGTTTACAGTATTGTCTATTATCTTGATGTTTGCACCAGTTGTTATGCTATCAGCCTGGGGAGTGGAGTTAACAGATTCGGTAGGCTTGGTTGCTAGACGAATAGCAGCACTCTACGCTGGCATCGCTGTGATGTATTTTTTTGCAAGGAATGCTGAGCATTCAGCAACCCGTACAGCACTCATCGTGGGCACCATCACCGCCTGCTTAATATTGGCGCTACTTGGCGTTTATGAGTTTGTTGCAGGGCATGCGTCGGGTGGCATTCTAGGATCTGTACTGATCGAAGTAGTTCTTGTACTAGCATTTTTATATGTTGGCGCGCGCAAGAAATAAGCATTATCAAAACATCACCAAAACACTGGGAAAATATGATGAAAGCACTTATCTTAAAACGTTATGGAAAATCCGATCAACTTGCGTTCGCGGATATTCCCCGTCCTACAATTAAGCCAAACGAAATGCTCGTACAGGTTCATGCCGTCGGGTTGAATCCAATCGATTACATGATTCCGAAAGGAGCGTTTAAACCCATTCTCAAGTTTAAGCTACCGGCAACAATGGGTAGTGATCTGGCCGGTGTCGTGGTGGAAGTGGGAAGTCGCGTGACGCGCTTTAAGACAGGCGATGCCGTTTTCGCCAGCATTTTCGACCTAGGCACGGGATCGCTCGCTGAATTGGCTGTCGTACCCGAGACTGCGGCCGCGATCAAACCAGCGAATCTGGACTTTGTACAAGCTGCTTCAATTCCAATGGTCGGGCTCACATCATGGCAAGCACTTAAAGAACGGGCACATCTCAAACCCGGCCAGAAGGTATTCATCCCAGCTGGTTCTGGAGGCATTGGCACATTCGCAATCCAGCTTGCAAAATATCTTGGCGCAAAGGTGGCAACTACTACTAGCGCAGCTAATGTCGGCTTAGTGCAGCGCCTTGGAGCCGATGAAGTGATTGATTATAAGAAGCAGGAATTTGAAGAGGTGCTACGGGACTATGACGTAGTACTAGGTACCACCAGGGGCGACGGAATCGAAAAATCTCTTCGGATTTTGAAACCTAAGAGCAGTGTCGTTTCACTCATCGGCCCGCCGGATGCTGCGTTCGCTCGCGCTAGAGGCATGAACTTTTTAATGAAGTTTATATTCGGGTTGATTAGCAGCAAGATCATTCGCCAAGCCGGGAAGCGCGGTATCCATTATTCGTTCTTATTTCTACATCCTGACGGCCATCAGCTTGCAGAGATTGGCAAGCTTCTCAACGCGGGTCACATCCATCCGGTGATTGACAAGGTGTTTCCGTTCGATGAAACAAAGGATGCTCTTGCCTATCTCGAAGCAGGTCGAGCCAAAGGTAAGGTGGTAGTAAAAATCATTTGATTGCTACTAAACAATCAAACTAAATTATAAGGAACTGTTGATATACAAGGTCTGCTTCGGCCGGTAACTTAATTCTGTATGCTTGATCTGAACGGAACTTTGCCCCTAAGTTGACTGTAATCTTTGTAAAAGTGCCCAAATTCATCACTTAGGGTGGCAAATAAAAAAGGCTGAAACCCTGATGGAATCAACCTCTTCAATTTGTGGCGCGCTCGGCGGGAGTCGAACCCACGACCTTTGGCTTCGGAAACCAACACTCTATCCAGCTGAGCTACGAGCGCAACCTGCGGATTATAACAAAATAGAACTGTATACATCGCCAATCTTTTATGCATTTAAAGTTAAATGTATAATGGGTGCTTATTTTAATATTCAACTTAATATTTATACGGGGAAGATAGGCGATGGCAAAAAAAGAAGAGGGTTATTCAAGTTCAAGTTTTTGGCAGTTAATGCTTGTCATTCCGGGCACTATCATTGGATTTACATTGCTAATTTCAATACTTGCTCACTTTTTTGGTAGTGGTGAGTCAGCGGCGCCAGCACCTGCGGCGGCTGCACCAGTGGCTGCTGTTGAAACCAAAGTGGATGAAGCGATTAAGCCAGTGGCTGAAGTGCAAGTAGCTGATACTTCTGGTGCTAAAGTTGAGAAAACTGGTGAAGAGGTCGTGAAAGCCGTATGTTCTATGTGTCACGCGGCAGGCTTAATGGAATCTCCGAAACTGGGCGATAAAGGTCAATGGGCACCACGTATTGCACAAGGCTATGAAACCTTAGTGAAGCACGCGATCGAGGGTATTCGTAATATGCCAGCACGTGGCGGTAACCCAGATTTAAGCGATACTGAAGTGGCGAGTGCGGTAGCGCATATGGCTAATGCAGCGGGTGCAAATTTTGACCCAGCAACACTTAAAAAGTAATCAGTAAGGTCAGTGAATTGAAAAAGCCGCTTAGCAACTAAGCGGCTTTTTTTGTGGGCAGATTTCCCCACGGTATTACTTTTGGATTTACTATTAACTATGGCAACTTATGCAATTGGTGATGTACAGGGCTGTTTTTATGCGTTTCGGGCCTTACTTGCCAAGCTAAACTTTGATACTCAGCGTGATAGGCTGTGGCTGGTAGGCGATATGATTAATCGCGGTACAGGCTCGCTTGAAATGCTGAGGTGGTGTGTGGAGCATCAACACGCCATTGATGTGGTATTGGGTAACCATGATTTGCATGCTATTGCAGTCGCACATAGCGTGCGCCCACCTCACCGTAGTGATACTTTGCAACCGATACTTAATGCGCATGATGGCCCGGATTTGCTGGCATGGCTGAGACATCAGCCGTTGATGCTGCAAAAAGAGAATGTGGTGATGGTGCATGCAGGTTTGCTTCCGCAATGGACAATAGCAGATGCGCTCGGGTATGCAAGGGAAGTCGAAGCTGTACTGCAACATGCTGAGTATGAAGAATTTCTCCATCAGATGTATGGAAACTACCCAAGTCTTTGGCAGGATGATTTAGGTAGTGTAGACCGACTACGTCTGATTACGAATGCATTTACCCGTATGCGTATATGTACACAAGATGGCGAGCTGGACTATGCGTTTAAGGGTGAGCTTGCTGATATCCCAGACGGCTATATGCCTTGGTTTACCGTGCCTAGTCGTCAATCAAAAGAGGCCACGATTATCTGCGGGCATTGGTCTGCATTGGGTTTGTATCAGCACAATAATATTCATGCATTAGATACTGGCTGCTTGTGGGGTGGGCAATTAACGGCAATGTGTCTGGAGGATAAGACCATTACCCAGGTCGACTTTGATCCGAGGGATAAAATCTAAGAGATAAAACCTAGGAGATAAAACCTAGCCATCATGGTTGCTGGTGGCTCAATCGCTGGTTAAAGGCTGCAGAAATCATCTGATATGCAAGCTGCGTCACATGCTGGCGCGTGTGGCCGACACAGGGGATAGGTGTGAGAAAGTGCAATTCCACCACTGGATTTTTTAAGCGCAAGATTTGATCCATCGATTCGATCATGCTGGTTTCTCCCGCATAGGCCATGGTTAAACTAGGCTGTCCATTAGGCTGCGGATAGTAAATGGCAATTGGCCACAACGTGGCTTGCGCATCTACGGCAGCTTGAACAATGCTGCTTTTAAACGGAAGCATGTGCGTCCCGTCTGTGGTTGTCCCTTCCGGAAAAAAGCAGACATTTTCTAAATTACGCAGACTTTCTGAGGTGATTTCCACAATCCTAGCGGCATCTCTGCGGATGGTCCGATTAATAAACAAAGTGCCGGACTTGGTCACCAAATAACCAAACACTGGCCAAGTCCTGATTTCTAATTTTGCAATAAACCGCACGGGTATCAGGCTATTTAGGGCATGAATGTCCGTCCACGAAATATGATTAGCAACAAACATGGTGCTGTGGGTTGTGCTGTCTGGGCGTACGCCAAACACACGTACTTGTATGCTAAAACACTTGAGTAGCGATTGACACCACCAGCGTATGATACGGCCACGCCGATACGCACTCACCAAAGGCAATACTGCTGCGGCAATGGCGAGACCTAATAGCGTGTGAACAATCACCCGTGCAATACGGAAATAGCGAATAAGCGTTGGTGTTTGTTGCAAATTTATTTTAAGAAATGCGCGGCATATCTTTTGTTGATTCTAGATAATGGCAACATTACCAGCATATCTGCGGTATTGAAATAGGCATCCCATGCTGGCTCGCTACAAATGTAGGCGCCCAGTCTTAAATAGCCTTTAATCAGCGGCGGGCAGGCTACTTGAATGTCTTGATTCAAGGCTTCGATCGGTAATGGGTTGTGTGGGAACACGCGATATTCTGGTGGTGATAGATAGTCATCTTTGAGGCGATTAAAGAGTGACGCGGCAGCATGACCACCATCGTTCATCGGTACGCTAGCGCAGCCAATCATATACTCGTAATGATGCATTTGCATATATTTGGCCAAGCCCGCCCACAACATCGTAATAGTACCGCCGCTGCGATAATCTTGATGCACGCATGCGCGACCGACTTCTACGGTACGATCAAATAAATGTGTAATCCGGCTCAAGTCAAATTCGCCGGCAGAGTAATAACCGCCAGCTTGGGCAGCTTGATGTGGATTCAATATACGGTAAGTGCCAATTACTTGATGAGTGCTGCTTTCACGCACCAATAAGTGATCGCAGAAGGCATCAAATCCATCAATATCTAATCCGCCGGTACCACTGACTTGCGCGCCCATCTCTTCGGCAAATACTTTGTAGCGTAAGCGCTGAGCTTCTGCAATCTCTGCAGGGGTGCGTGCAATAGATAGATATAAGCGGCTTTGCGCTTGACTGGATTCTTGATTGAGTGCTTTTTGAAACATATCATCTCTCCGTGAATTTGAAGAGATGATAGGTAGGCTAGATGAAATTTAAATGACGGCCTGGTGACAGTTTAATGAAACGCTATCACCACTGTTTGCAGTGTCACTGACGATTAGTGGGAGACTCTTGAAGTCTCGCCATTCTCTACGATGCGTACTTTTTCGCCCGGACTAAATGCTTCATCTGCTTCTTGCACAATTGCAATCAAGCCGCCGCCATCCAGTTTTACCGTGATTTCAATGCCGTCTTTACGGGTCACGACTTCTTCAGCAGCTGAGCCGGCAAGGCCGCCTGCCACCGCGCCAATCACCGCAGCAATTGCACTGCCACGGCCACCACCAATAGAGCTACCAGCGATACCGCCGATGGCACCACCTGCAACCGTACCCACCGGGGATTTAGTGCCTTCCAATTTCACTTGGCGCACACTTTCTACAATGCCGGTTTTAACGGTTTGTACTTTGCGCGCATCGTCACGTTTATATACGCTACCAGAGTTTGAGCTTGCACAAGCAGCAAGGATGCTGGTGATGACGATGAGGCATGCTAATTTAATGTAACGCATACAGAACTCCTTTAACTATTGTTTCATTATTGAGTGAGTTTTTCTTTTGCTGCCACTTCTTTGACCAGTGCATGGCTATAGACGTTCTCAATTTCTTCGCGTGTTGGGCGATGATTTTGTCCGCCTCTACTTGCGATTTTAATCGCCCCCATTGTAGAAGCGAGTCTGCCACAAGTCGGCCAATCCCAACCTCTTACCATGCCATAGAGCAGCCCGGCACGGTACGCATCGCCACAGCCAGTAGGATCTACAATCTTATCTGCGTTAACGCATGGAATCTCAAACAGTTGACCATCGGCATAGATTTGGGAGCCGTTGGCGCCTAATGTCACAATCAGCGCCTTCACTTTTGCCGCCAGCTGCTCCAGGTTCAAACCGGTTTTATCCTGAATGACTTGTGACTCATAATCATTGACGGCCAAATAATCGGCCATGTCGATAAAATGTAATAACTCTTCACCGTTGAACATGGGTAAACCTTGGCCAGGGTCGAACATAAATGGGATGCCAGCTTCAAAACACTCGCGCGCGTGTTGGAACATGCCGTCTCGGCCATCTGGAGCAATAATGGCAAGGCTCACATCCTGAGTGTCTTTGACACTGTTTTGATGTGATTCCACCATTGCACCCGGGTGGAACGCTGTAATCTGATTGTCCTCAGTGTCGGTCGTAATAAAAGCCTGCGCAGTAAAGCTATGATCAATGGATTTTACATGGGCTTGATTCAGCTGATTTTGCTCAAGCCATTTGGCGTAGGGTGTAAAGTCTTCACCCACGGTCGCCATAATGAGAGGGTTGCCTTCTAGCAATTGCAAGTTGTAGGCAATATTGCCGGCAGTACCACCAAACTCTCTACGCATCTCCGGTACATAAAAAGCGACGCTTAATTTATGAATTTTGTCTGGCAGGATATGGTTTTTGAATTGGTCTTGGAACACCATGATGGTGTCGTAAGCAAGTGAGCCACAAATAAGAATATGCATGATAAACGTACGGAATAATAATCCGTCATTATCGTGTAGCTTAATGGCGTAAAGCAAGCATTAAGCATTAAGCATTTAGTGTGGAATTATTTGCGTGCGCCGTCGATTAGAATTTTGGCAGCTTGTTTCGCGTACTTGATGGCGCCAGAGCCACGTTTCATTTGCTCAGCTTGTACAGCGCCTTCAAACAGCAGTGAGAGCTGCAATGCCAAGCCGTCTGCATCCTGAATATTGGCGTCTGCTGCTAGTTTTGCAATATACAGTCTGAAATCTCTGGATTGTTGCGAAGAAAGTTGATGAATAGGGTTCTGCTCATCTGGAAATTCTGCAGAAGCTTTGATAAAGCCCATGCCTAAAAAGCTAGGAGAGCTGACCCACTCTTCAATGAAGTCAAATAATTGCTGTATTTTTTCTGTGGGTTTTTGATTGCTTGTGCTGAATTTAAGATCTAGCCAGCTTTGGAAGTCAGACTGACTTTTTCTTAATACTTCTAAAATCAACTCTTCCTTGGTGCGGAAGTATTTGTACAGTGTCATTTTAGTAGTGCCAGCCTCGGCTACAATGGTGTCTACGCCAGTCGAGTTAATCCCTCTCGTTTGAAAAAGATCGGTCGCCGTACTTAATATTCGTTCGCGTAACACAGACATAATTTCATTATACTAATCTGTATATATAGTGCAAGTGTAATTTTAAAGTGTGATTTTAGGGTTAGTTTTTGGAGTTGGCCATTAGCATGGGTGTGTAATTACACCTCACCATGTCGAGTAGCTGATTGGTCAGTCGCTGATCTTCACGGTTCACGGAAATTTGGCCTAGTATAATATTTTCAAAATACACTTTTTTATAAGAATCAGGCAGTTGCAAAGCCTCTATTAATTGACAATTGCCTTTACGCATTTGTTCAATCCGGGCAAATAGTGCTGCCGTTTGCTCCGGGCTGGCGGTGAGGTGGCTGGCATCGGCCACCATGCCAGTGGCTGGACCCATGTTTGGCATGGTGTCACTTGCAAATTGCGCTGTGTGTGCAACTGGGTCAATGTCGTTGTATTTCCAGAACTGGTACCCAATCATGCTGCTAATAATGAGTATGGTGCTGGCCGCTACCGCATAGGCTGGTTTTTTAGGTACGTGAAACTCACGTTTGGTCTGCGCTGCAATCAAGGCCTTCGCCGCGTTTTTTGCATGCGATAAGCTAGCCGGGTTTTGGTGATGCAGCTTTTCTTGTGCGGCAGCAATCGCCATAAAATACAGTTGGTTTGCCAATAGCTCAGGCATGGCTGCACCTGCCTTGGCAGCTTCTAGCGTAAGGTAATGTACCAGTGGTGAGTCGCCTTGAGATGGTTTGAAGTCAACACGGGGCTGCATTTTGGGCGCATCCAGCCAGTCATCAAGCAGATCGAATAAATGCAGTAGACGGCTGTGTGGTGTGCTGCCCGATTTTTTAAGCATGGCGATTAACCATTCGGAATTGAGTATATCCATGCTGTTCCTTTCACCTAAAAAGGTTTGACGACCACTAGAATCACGATTGCAAATAATACTAACACGGGGAATTCATTAAACCAGCGATACCACATATGGCTATGCTGATTTTTGCCAGCGGCAAAGTCTCGCATCAGCTTGCCGCAGTATAGATGATAAGCCACTAAGCCTATTACCAGCGCCAGTTTGGCATGTAGCCAGCCGCCCGTGATGCCATAGCCCAACCACAGCCATAGCCCTAATGCCAATGCAAGCACTGCAAGCGGCAACATGAATCGGTATAGCTTCTGTTCCATCAGCGCCAATCGTGCTTTTGTATTGGCATCATCTACCATGGCATGATTCACAAATAGGCGTGGCAAATAAAACAGGCCGGCGAACCAACTGATCACAAAAATAATATGGAGTGCTTTAATCCACAGCATTAGTGCAGTTCTTTATCTAGTAGCTGACGCAATTCTGCAAAGTTTAGCTCGCCAATAATCCGTTGCACGCGATTTCCCTGCTTATCGTAAAGAAACGTGGTGGGGGTTAGGTTAACACCGCCAAACGCATGCACCATTTCGCTCAGTCCATCGTGCATCACTGGGAAAGGTAGCGATTTTTGTTGCGTATAGTTAAGTACTTGCGCGGGCGGGTCGTATGGCATTGCCACTGCAATCACTTCAAACCCTTTTTGTTTGTATTCATTGTATGTATTGATCAAATCTGGCATTTCTTTGATGCAGCCTGGGCAATCGGTGGCCCAAAAATTAACCAGTACCACTTTGCCTTTTAATGCGGCCATGGGTATCTTTTCACCACGAATGGTCGTGAAAGTGACATCCGGAGATTGTGCTGTTTGCGATAAGCTGAATATCAATGCACCTAATAACGCAGCCAGCGCAAGTGGGATAAGAATTTTTTTAAAATGTGTCATCATAAAATTGTAACGTTTTTTGCTGAAATGGTGTCAATAACCACAGGCGGTTAGTAGTTTTTGTGCAGTCTACAGCATGCTATAATTGGTTTTTGTTTGTAATGAACTATCAATGAACGCACCGACACCTGCTGCTTTTCTTCAATCTGACGCATTGCCTGTCACGCGCTTGCGCGAGATCCCCTATAACTACACCTCATTCTCAGACCGCGAAATTGTCATTCGGTTTCTTGGCGAGGAAATTTGGGAAATCCTGAATACATTACGCGAGCAGCGTAAGACTGGACGTAGTGCGCGCATGTTGTTTGAAGTGCTGGGTGATTTGTGGGTAGTGAGTCGCAACCCCTATCTACAAGATGACTTGCTAGATAATCCTAAGCGTCGTAAAGCCTTGATTGATGCGCTATATCACCGTATTGCTGCCATTGATGAGCGTAGCGCGGGCAATGCTAACGTACAAAAGCTGGTGGCAGCTGCCAAACAAGCAGTACAAAAATTTAGCGATGACTTCCGTCAAACGTACGATTTGCGTAAGAAAGCGTTAAGTAAGCTAAGCAAATATACCCGCAAGGACAATATCCAATTTGATGGACTGGCGCGTGTCTCACACGTGACCGATGCGACTGACTGGCGTGTGGAATATCCGTTTGTCGTATTGAATCCGGATACCGAAGCGGAAATTGCCTATTTGGTCAGGGCTTGTATCGAGCTCGGGCTAACCGTGATTCCACGCGGCGGTGGCACTGGCTATACCGGTGGCGCAATTCCGCTCACACCACTGTCAGCGGTAATTAATACAGAAAAATTAGACCAGCATACTGGCGTGCAAATGCGCACCTTGCCTGGCGTTGCGCGTCAGGTGGCGACCATTGAGTGTGGCGCCGGTGTGGTGACACGTCGCGCCATGGAAGCGGCGACGGATGCTGGACTTGAGTTTGCATGTGACCCGACTTCTGCAGATGCTTGTTGTATTGGCGGTAACGTGGCCATGAACGCTGGTGGTAAAAAAGCGGTGTTGTGGGGTACTGCGTTGGATAACCTAGCCTCATGGCGCATGGTGACGCCCGATGCTACATGGATGGAAGTTGAGCGCTTAGACCATAATTTGGGCAAGATTCATGATATTGAAATGGCGCGCTTTAAAATTAGCCGTTACGACATCGACATGAAAACTTTGTTGTCTGAGCCGGAAATCATTGCGATTCCTGGGCCAAGCTTCCGTAAAGTAGGCTTGGGTAAAGATGTGACGGATAAATTCCTGTCAGGTTTGCCAGGCATTCAGAAAGAGGGCTGTGATGGTTTAATCACTAGCGCGACTTTCATTTTGCACCGCATGCCTAAACATGTGCGTACGATTGCCTTGGAGTTCTTTGGCAATGTATCCCATGCAGTGCCTGCGATTGTTGAGATCAAAGATTATTTAGACGCGACTGCCAAGCAAGAGCCTGCTGTCATCATGGCTGGCTTGGAGCATATGGATGAGCGTTACATTAAAGCCGTAGGTTACGCTACTAAAGCAGCGCGTCAACAACGCCCAAAAATGGTGTTGTTATGCGATATTGCATCGGACGACGAAAACGCAGTGGGGGAAGTTGCTTCTGCTGTAGTGCGGATGTGCAACGCACGTAATGGTGAGGGCTTTATTGCCGTTTCTTCTGAAGCGCGCAAAAAATTCTGGTTAGACCGCTCACGTACAGCTGCGATTGCTAAGCATACTAACGCATTCAAAATCAATGAAGACGTGGTGATTCCATTGCCAAAACTGGGTGAATACTCAGATGGTATTGAGCGTATCAACATTGAATTGTCAATTCAAAACAAGCTCAAACTGGTGGATGCACTAGAGACGTTCCTGCAAGGGGATTTGCCCATTCAGCCAGACGAAGAGGGCAATGCGGATGCTGAGAGCGTACAGTCTAAACAAGTGATTGCTTTGCAGTTGTTGCGTGATTTGCGTGCCAAATGGCGTTTAATTTTAAATACGCTGGATGAGCCAGTCTCTACATTGGGCGAGTTGGGCAAAGGCCACGCGCAATACGAAAATGTGTTCCGCGCGGTACAGTCTTACGATTTGCGTATTTCTTGGAAGCGCGAATTAAAGCGCCCCATGGCCGATATTTTTGCTGGGCGTGAGTATCAAAAGATATTGAATGAATTGGACGTCATTCATAAAAAAGTGCTGAAAAGCCGCGTGTTCATTGCGTTGCATATGCACGCGGGTGATGGCAATGTGCATACCAATATTCCGGTCAATTCAGACGATTACGGCATGATGCAAGACGCACATGCTGCGGTTGCGCGCGTGATGGCATTGGCTAGACACTTGAATGGTGTGATCTCTGGTGAGCACGGTATCGGCATTACCAAAATGGAGTTCTTGGACCAATCCACTATTGATACTTTTACTACCTATAAAAATAAAGTGGACCCCAATGGTCACTTTAATAAAGGTAAATTGCTGGCTGGCTCTGGTTTAGACAATGCCTATACGCCAAGCTTTGGTTTGCTGGAACAAGAATCTATCATCATGGAGCAATCTGCCATTGGTGAGATTGCCGATGATATTTCTGACTGCTTGCGTTGTGGTAAGTGTAAGCCTGTGTGTTCTACGCATGTGCCACGCGCTAATTTATTGTATTCACCGCGCAATAAAATTTTAGGCACTTCATTGCTGATCGAGGCGTTTTTGTACGAAGAGCAAACGCGTCGCGGTATCTCACTCAAACATTTTGATGAGTTTAACGATGTAGCGGATCACTGCACGGTGTGTCATCGTTGCGAAAAGCCGTGCCCAGTTGATATTGATTTTGGTGATGTGTCGATCAAAATGCGTAACTTTTTGCGCGAGCAAGGCAAGAAGAAATTCAACCCTGGTACGGCGGCAGGCATGCTGTTCTTAAACGCAAAAGACCCGGCCACCATTAAGTTCTTGCGTACCACTATGATTGGTTGGGGCTATAAAGTGCAAAATATTGCGCATAGTCTCGCTAAGCGATTCGGCTTGCTAAAAGACAAAAAAGCACCGCCAGCGACAGTCGGTAAAGCGGATATCAAAACACAGGTGATTCATTTTATTAATCGCCCAATGCCAAGAAAAATGCAGTCTAAGACTTCACGCGCGATGCTGGGTGTAGAAGATGATCACATGATCCCGGTGATTCGTAACCCGCAAAAAGTAACGGAAGATTCAGAAGCTGTATTCTATTTTCCTGGTTGCGGTTCTGAGCGTTTGTTCTCTAATGTGGGTTTAGCTACGCAAGCCATGTTGTATGAAGTCGGCGCCATTACGGTACTGCCGCCTGGCTATTTGTGCTGCGGTTATCCACAAACCTCAGCGGGTAACCACGATAAAGGGCAAGAAATCACGGCAGACAATCGCGTGTTGTTCCATCGTGTGGCTAACACCTTGAACTATCTGGATATCAAGACAGTGATTGTGTCTTGCGGTACTTGTATGGACCAATTGCAGAAGTATGAGTTTGAGAAGATATTCCCGGGTTGCCGTTTGTTAGATATTCACGAGTACCTGATGGAGAAAGACCAGAAATTATCTGGCGTTACGGGTACGCGTTATATGTACCATGACCCATGTCATAGCCCAATGAAAACCTATAAACCGCTGGAAGTGACGAATAAACTGATGGGTCAGGATGTTGCGTTGAACGACCGCTGCTGTGGTGAGAGCGGCACGTTTGCAGCTGCACGCCCGGATATTGCCACGCAGGTCAAATTCCGCAAGCAAGAAGAACTGGCTAAAGGCATGGAGAAAATGGGTCTGACTGTGGGCGCGCCTGAGCAGCCTGTGAAGATCCTGACCTCATGCCCAAGCTGCTTGCAAGGGCTGGCCCGCTACGGTGATGACACTGGTATTGAAGCAGACTATATTGTGGTGGAAATGGCGAAGCATATTCTTGGCGAGAACTGGATGCAAGACTATGTAGAAAAAGCCAATAATGGTGGTATAGAGAAAGTGCTGCTGTAGATAGCTTAGCCGTACGCGTCAAATGACGGTGCGGCATCCTTGGGTGATGCTATTTCATGGCTTTGTATATGGCGTAACAGGCAAGGCCCAGCATGGTGAATGCGATAACCGCAATCACAATCAAGCTCATTAGACCGTAGTCTGTGGATAGTAGGTCACTGATTATTTTCATGATGGTCTCCTTCGGGTGCGTTCAGTGCATACTTTGACATGCTGCCTTTTGTTTGGCTTTGATGTAGCGCAAGAAATGCGAACTTTGCAACAATCGTTAACCTAATCAGTGATTAAGATAGCCTATGCCTCAATTAATACTTGGTGTTGTGTTGTGTGGATTTAGTCAATTGTTGTTTGCAGCAACGCAAGATGGTCGATGGCATTTAGGGATTGGTGACCCAACGATCTGGGGATGGTTAACCGTTATTGTGTACCTAGCGGCAGTAGCGCGCTGCTTTATAAAAGCCAAACGTAGTCGAGATGACGGCATGCCTTATCAATTTTGGTTATGGTTAGGTGTACTGCTGTTATTGCTTAGTATTAATAAGCAGTTAGATTTGCAAACCTGGCTGAGTCAAACCATACGTGATTTGTCAGTCGCACATGGTTGGTACGAACAACGCAGACTGTTGCAAATGGCATTTGTGGTGACGGTTGGAGCTGCAATGGTGATATTGCTACTCACATTGCGTATCTACTTATGGAATCTGTGGCGTAATTACAAGCTAGTGTGGTCTGGGCTTATTTTGCTGTGCGCGTTTATTTTAATCCGCGCAGCCTCATTCCATCATGTCGATATCCTGATTCGCCAGTCACTATTTGGGCTAGAGCTCAATGTCTTACTTGAAAATCTCGCACTCGTGATGATCATCATCGGCACATTTATACACCGTAAGCCATCTTCATTTCCGCCTACGGTGCCCAATGAAAAAACGCTCACCAATACCGGCTATTACGAAGCTACGGAAGAGGGTGCGGATGTGTATTGTCCGCGTTGTGCAACCAAAGCCGTCTCCAAAGCCGCACACGGGCGTGCATTTAAGTGCAAATATTGTGCACATAAATATCTGGTGTATGTTCCCCACTAACCATTGAAGTCATGTATGAATATCTACCCAATCCTTAAACCTTTATTGTTTCAGTTAGATGCCGAAGTTGCACATGATGTCACCTTGGCCAGCTTAAAATGGGCCGAGCGTTTGCACTTGCTAGGTGCTAATACAAACCAACATCACACAACGCCGCGTCAGGTCATGGGCCTTACGTTTCCCAACGCAGTGGGGTTGGCGGCAGGCTTGGATAAAAATGCAGCCGTCATTGATGGCATGGCCACCTTGGGCTTTGGTTTTATCGAAGTGGGCACCGTGACGCCACGGCCACAGCCAGGCAACCCTAGGCCACGATTATTTCGCGTGAAACAAGCACAAGGCATTATCAACCGTTTTGGGTTTAATAATCTGGGTGTCGATCATTTGGTTGAGAATGTAAAGTCTGCCAAATACAAAGGCGTACTTGGTATCAATATAGGCAAAAACTTTGATACGCCGAACGAACGCGCTGTAGATGATTATCTGCATTGCATGCGTAAGGTATATGCGCATGCAAGCTATATCACAGTCAATATTTCATCGCCCAACACTAAGAACTTACGCGCGCTGCAAGAGAAAGAAGCATTGTCCGCTTTACTGGCAAGTTTGAAATTTGAACAAACCAAACTGACGGAACAGCATAGCCAATACGTGCCTGTGGCTTTGAAAATTGCGCCGGATCTAACGCCTACCCAAGTCGCGGAAATTGCAGACCTATTGATGCAGCACCAAATCGACGGGGTGATTGCCACCAATACCACCTTGTCACGCGATGCAGTACAAAGCATGCCACATGCTGAGGAGACGGGCGGATTGTCTGGCGCACCGGTGAAACACGCTTCCACCGCTGTCATACAGCAGTTATCACAACGTCTGCAAGGCGCATTACCTATTATTGGCGTGGGGGGCATTATGTCTGGTGCTGACGCAGTGGAAAAAATTGCGGCCGGCGCAAGTCTGGTACAGCTTTATAGTGGGCTTATCTACCAAGGGCCAAAGCTGGTAAACGATGTTTGTAAATCATTAGGTTGATGCAGTTACCTATTCTCTATTCTTATCGAAGATGCCCTTATGCCATGCGCGCGCGCATGGCGCTACATGTGTCCAATATTCAGGTCGAGATCCGCGAAATATCGCTACGTGATAAACCCACACATATGCTGCAAATGTCCCCAAAAGGTACTGTGCCTGTGTTGGTGTTGGAAAATGGATTGGTACTTGAACAGAGTCTGGACATTATGATGTGGGCATTGCAGCAACATGATCCGGAAGGCTGGCTGCACGCCAATCATGAGCAAACGATGCAGTGGATTACAAGCAACGATGGTGATTTTAAGCAAGCCTTAGATCACTATAAATATCCGGAGCGGTTTCTTGAACAGCCACAGGCTGTGTATCGCGCGCAATGCGAGATATTTCTGCAAACACTAGAATCTGCATTACAAGCGCAGCCTTATTTAATGGGGCAGCAGGTCAGTATCGCTGATATCGCTATCTTTCCGTTTATCCGTCAGTTTGCTGCAGTGGATGCAGCTTGGTTCTCGCAGTCGCCATACGTGGCTGTGGCACAGTGGTTAAGCGCGTGGGTAGAAAGTACATTGTTTGTAAGCATTATGCAGAAACACCCCGTTTATCAGTCTTAAACTATGTGTTTTAAGCTAAGTGACATGCATTAAAAAAGGCGCATATGCGCCTTTTTTAATTTGAAACTCATCACACAAACTGCGCTGTTTACACAGGTGCGGCGGCGGTTTCTTCTTCATTGAACACCAGTTTGATTTGGTCTTCGCTGTCGATATCCACATGCACTGAACCACCGTTTGCCAATTTACCAAACAGTAACTCATCTGCCAAGGCCTTACGGATGGTGTCTTGAATGAGTCTAGCCATCGGGCGTGCACCCATGAGCGGATCAAAACCCTTTTTGCCAAGGTAGGTTTTGAGTGCATCACTGAACGTTACGTCCACTTTTTTCTCATGCAGCTGATCTTCTAATTGCATCAAGAACTTATCGACCACACGAATGATAATCTCGTGTGACAGAGCGCCAAATGACACAGTAGCATCCAAACGGTTGCGGAACTCAGGGCTAAAGAAGCGCTTGAGGTCTGCAGCTTCATCCGTCACATCTTTTGCATTGGTAAAGCCAATGCTGGCTTTAGACATGTTTTCCGCACCTGCATTGGTGGTCATGATAATGGTCACATTACGGAAGTCTGCTTTGCGGCCATTGTTATCCGTGAGCGTACCATGGTCCATCACTTGCAACAGAATGTTGAAGATATCCGGGTGTGCTTTTTCAATTTCGTCGAGCAACAGTACGCAGTAAGGTTGTTTGGTGATGGCTTCTGTCAATAAACCACCTTGGTCAAACCCTACATAGCCTGGAGGCGCGCCAATTAAGCGGCTCACTGCATGACGTTCCATGTATTCACTCATGTCGAAGCGAATGAGTTCAATGCCCATGATATAAGCCAACTGCTTGGCGACTTCAGTTTTACCCACGCCAGTAGGGCCGCTGAATAAGAAACTACCAATCGGCTTGTTGTTTTGACCTAGTCCGCTACGCGCCATTTTGACGGCAGAGGCCAAGGTATCAATCGCTTTGTCTTGACCAAATACGACTGCTTTCAAATCGCGTTCCAATGTTTTGAGCGCATTGCGATCATCGCTGGAAATATTTTTTGGCGGAATACGTGCAATCTTGGCAATGATGTCTTCAATCTCTTTATTGCCAATGACTTTTTTCTGTTTGTTTTTGGGCAAGATGCGTTGCGCAGCACCCGCCTCATCAATCACGTCAATCGCTTTATCTGGCAAATGACGGTCGTTGATGTATTTGGCAGACAGTTCAGCCGCTACAGTCAAAGCACTCGCGCTATATTTAACACTATGGTGCTCTTCAAATTTAGATTTCAGACCTTTTAAAATCTCAATGGTCTCAGCCACACTCGGTTCCACCACATCGATTTTTTGGAAGCGGCGTGACAGTGCGTGATCTTTCTCAAAAATACCGCGGTATTCTTGATATGTCGTTGCGCCAATGCATTTAAGTGTGCCATTGGATAGTGCTGGTTTGAGCAAGTTGCTGGCGTCTAGAGTACCGCCGCTTGCTGCACCTGCACCTATCAAGGTATGAATCTCATCTATAAACAAAATAGCGTCTGGTTTTTCGGCCAATTGCTTCATCACCGCTTTTAAGCGTTGCTCAAAATCACCACGGTATTTTGTACCTGCCAATAGTGCACCCATGTCTAAAGAGTAGACCGTGGCATTGGCTAAGACATCTGGGATGTCTTGTTCTACAATACGGCTAGCCAACCCTTCAGCAATCGCTGTTTTGCCCACACCAGCTTCACCCACCAATAGTGGATTATTTTTACGGCGACGGCAAAGCGTCTGAATCACACGCTCCAGCTCTTGACCACGGCCGATTAAAGGATCAATTTTGCCTGCGGCCACTTGTACGTTTAAATTGAGTGTGAAGTTTTCCAGTGCGCCTGCTGGGGTCGGTTCTGCCTCACTTTCAACATCGCTGCTGTCAGCTTTTTCTTCACCCTCAGGTAATTTTGCCACGCCATGTGAGATGAAATTCACCACATCTAAACGGGTGATGCCTTGCTGGTGCAAGAAGAACACAGCATGAGAATCTTTTTCACCGTAAATAGCCACCAATACATTGGCGCCAGTTACTTCTTTTTTGCCAGAGGATTGCACGTGCAACATGGCACGTTGAATCACACGTTGGAAACCTAGCGTAGGTTGTGTATCCACTTCACCCTCACCATTCACGGTAGGGGTGTGCTCCTCAATATATTGGTTGAGTTCGGAGCGTAACACATCAAATTTTGCACCACAGGCACGTAATACTTCAGCCGCGGTAGGATTATCTATCATGGCCAGTAAGAGATGCTCTACCGTAATGAGCTCATGGCGCTTTTGACGCGCATCCATGAACGCCATATGTAGGCTGACTTCTAACTCTTGAGCTATCATCTTATTACCTTAACTTTCACTTTACTTTGTCTATAAACAACTGCCACCATCAACACATACCATCTTAGCATCGGCAATTGATTGCAATTTAAATTTTAAGCCTGCTTTTCTCTACTTGTTCAACAATACAAGGTTAGGCAGGTTCAATGACGCATTGCAGTGGGTGCTGAGACTCTCTTGCATGCGTCAACACCTGATTCATTTTTGTTTCTGCAATGTCTAGCGGGTATACACCGCATACGCCCATGCCTTCTGTATGTACTTTGAGCATAATTTGTGTCGCTTGTTCACGGCTTTTATTAAAAAACCGTTCAATCGTTTCTACAACAAACTCCATAGGAGTGTAATCGTCATTTAGTAGCAATACTTTAAACATTTCAGGCAGTTTAGGTTTTACTGCGTTTGGCTTAATTGCGGTATCGCCGTCTGAATGTGGTTGTGCCATTTACTTTACTACTTAAGATTACTTGTTAACTCTTATTTTGAGCCGAATGCTAAAAAATTCAAGCCCAATTTGAATAGGGTTAAGCGATTATGGAAAGATTTTGACGATTTTGACGATTCTGTCTTGTGTTTGCACAATTTCTAGCGTGTGTTCGCCCATTCTAAAGCTGGTATTCGGCTCTGGAATATCCTCAAAATACTCGATGACTAGGCCGTTGAGTGTGCGGGGTCCTTCGGTTGGCAGCGATAAATGTAGCTTTTTGTTTAAGTCGCGCAGAGAGCTACTGCCATCCACCAACCAACCGCCATCTTCGTCTTGGCGATAGCTGCCGATTCTGCTGGGGGATTGGGTCGTGAAGTCGCCAATCACTTCTTCCAAAATGTCTTCAAGCGTCACTAAGCCTTTAAACTCGCCGTACTCGTCAACAATAAGCGCAATGCGTTCTTGGTTTTCCTGGAATTGCTGAATTTGCGTATACAGAGGCGTTCCTGCCGGAATGAAGTAAGGCTCGCTGATAATCTCACGTAAAGCTTCTTTATCAAGTGGGTCGTCATGTTGGTAACCGCGGATTTGGTTCATCACTTTTCTGATGTGTAGAATACCAATCATCTCTTCGTTATCGCCTTCGCGTACGGGCAAGCGAGTGTGGTGGCTGGTAGAGATGCGTTGCAAAATATCTTCAATGGGCTGATCAAAGTCAATAATTTCAACCATGGTATGTGCCGTCATCACATCATCCACCGTGATTTTCTCTAAATCGAACAAATTCAGCAAAATGGTGCGGTGCTTTTTAGGCATAAAATGCCCGGCATCGGTGACGATGCTGCGCAGCTCATCCATGGTGAGAGATTGCGCGGACTCGCTGAAATTGACATTGACTCTAAATAGCTTCAGCAGTCCTTCCACAAACAGATTCACAAACCACACAGCAGGGTAGAGTAGTTTGAGTAGGGGATAGAGCACATAGCTACACATGATGCCCAATTTTTCGGGGTAAGCGGCAGCAATCACCTTAGGAGAAATTTCACTGAACACTAAAATGGCAAATGTCACTGACAATGTGCCGATCATCAGTACCCACTCACCCTCGCCAAACAACTCAACAATAATCACTGTAACTAACGTAGCAGAAGCGGCGTTGGCAAAGTTATTACAAAGCAAAATCACGCCGAGTAATTTATCGGTCTTAGCAAGCAGTGCGCTGGCCAATTTAGCGCCGCGATTACCCTCTTTGACCAGATGCCTTAACCGGTAACGGTTGAGCGACATCAAACTGGTTTCGGCGATTGAGAAAAAACCTGAAATAAGCAGTAGCAAGGCCAGTGCGGCTAATTGCCAAGAGATAGGAATATTATCCAATGGGGGGTGACTGGGTGACTAAGAAGGCTTAGAGTCTAACTGAATCAAGCCTTCTCAATCAAGTGTTTAGTGTGATTGGCGGGGGTTGAAAGTTTAAGGCGCGACTTCTGCAGAAGCGTCCGTTGGTTTTTTCTCAACATCACCAATCAAGTTGGCGCGATTCACACCCAGCCACATGGCAATCGGGCAAGCCACGAGTACAGAAGAGTAAATACCAAACAAAATGCCGATGGTCAGCGCTAACGCAAAGTTATGAAGTACCTCGCCGCCAAATAGCAACATAGAGCCGACCATGGTTTGCGTCATCAAGTGTGTAATCACAGTACGAGACATCGTGCGCGTAATCGCATTATCAATCACTTGTACTGCGTTGGCTTTACGCATTTTACGGAAGTTCTCACGTACTCGGTCAAATACCACAACAGACTCATTCACCGAGTACCCCAGCACTGCCAAAATAGCGGCCAGTACAGTGAGGTTGAACTCCCACTGGAAGAACGCAAAGAAGCCCAAAATGATCACCACATCGTGCATATTGGCAATAATGGCGGCCACGGCAAAACGCCATTCAAAGCGGATTGCTAAATAAGCCATAATCCCCAAACAGACCAAAAGAAGCGCCAGTCCGCCGTTTTCATACAGTTCTTCACCTACTTGTGAACCTACGCTTTCCACACGGCGTACATCAGCTTGTGGATCAGCGGCTTTCAGTGCGGAGCTTACTTTTTCTGACAGTTGTGCAATCGACATGCCTTTTTTGATCGGTAGGCGAATCAACACATCATGGCTGGTACCAAAATTTTGTACGGTGGCATCTTTAAGTCCGATGCTATCTACTGCCTGACGAATGTTATCGATATTGGCTGATTGCGGATAGTTGACTTCCATGACGGTACCGCCAGTAAAGTCCACGCCGTAATTGAGGCCGCGTGTGGCAAGAAAAAACACGGCTAAGATAAATGTCACGAGTGAAATAGTAGTAGTTAAACGACCATAGCTCATAAACGGGATGTCGTTTTTAATTCTAAATAATTCCATAGTCTTTACTCTTTAATTAATGGCGCTAAACGTCAGCGCCCATCGTTGTTAGGTCGCTGCTTATGCTTTATAAATTTGCCCGATGGCTAATTTTTCAATTTTTCTACGGTAGCCATAAACGAGGTTGACGATAGCGCGTGAGACCAAGACTGCACTGAACATCGAAGTCAAAATGCCTAGTACGTGCACCACCGCAAAGCCTTTAATTGGCCCGGTACCAAACATAAATAAGGCCAGACCTGCAATCAGCGTAGTGACGTTGGAGTCCACAATGGTATGCCAAGCGTTTTTATAACCTTCACTAATACTCGCTTGTGGCGTATTGCCATTGCGTAGTTCTTCACGGATACGCTCGTTAATCAATACGTTAGCGTCAATCGCCATCCCTAATGCTAATGCAATCGCTGCCAAACCTGGTAAGGTAAGGGTAGCTTGTAGCATAGATAAAATAGCAACCAACAGTAATAAATTAACACCCAGTGCTAATACGGACACACCACCAAATGCCATGTAGTAGATGACCATCATGACTGCAATGGCAGCAAAGCCCCATAGGGTTGAGTGCACACCACGTTTGATGTTTTCCTCACCCATGCTTGGCCCAACTGTTCTTTCTTCTATAATTTCCATCGGGGCAGCGAGTGCGCCAGCGCGTAATAGTAGTGAGATGTCTGTGGCTTCTTGTGCGTTGGCCATGCCAGAGATTTGTACACGACCACCGCCAATTTCTTCATTAATCACGGGCGCGGTAATCACTTCGGTATTGCCTTTTTCAATCAGCAAGATAGCCATCCGTTTGCCAACGTTGTCTCGGGTGACATTTTTAAAGATGCCGGCACCACGTCCATCCAAGGTCACATTTACTACGGAGCTGCCGTTTTGACCATCCACACCAGGGCCGGCATCGGTAATGCGGTCGCCAGTCAACACCACGCTTTTCTTCACTAAGATTGGACGGCCGGAGCGGTCTTTATACAACTCATCACCAAATGGGACTTGGCCATTGCTGGCTTTTTCCATGGTGGCAAAGTCGGTTTTCTCTTCATCGACTAAGCGAATTTCCAATGTAGCGGTACGGCCTAAAATCTCTTTTGCTTTGGCGGTATCTTGCACGCCAGGTAATTGCACCACAATGCGATCAAAGCCTTGTTGTTGCACAATGGGCTCGGCCACGCCAAGCTCATTAATACGGTTATGCAGGGTTTGTAAGTTTTGTTTGAGTGCAAATTCTTGTGTGCGCTTTTGTGAGGCTAAGCCCATGTTGGCGGTCAGTGATAAATCTTTGCCAGAGCCAGTGACTGCATAGGTGAGGTCTGGATAGTCTTTGCTTAAGATACGAAGCGCTTTGTTAGCTTCTGCCGCGTTGTCAAACTTCACAACAACTAGCTGGCCTTCACGTGAAATACCAAAGTAGTTGATTTTTTCTTTACGTAACGCAGTACGGAAGTCACCCACGCTGCTTTCTGCCGCTTTATCCAAAGCCGCTTTCATGTCCACTTGTAATAAAAAGTGCACGCCGCCACGTAAATCCAAGCCCAAATACATAGGTTTGGCACCAATGGCTAACAACCAGTTTGGGGTTTGTGACAGCAAGTTAAGTGCAATGGTGTAATCTTTACCTAAGCTTGCATTCAGCTTGTCTTTGGCTTTGATTTGGTCTTCCGGATTGGCCAGCCTTACCTTGACACCAGTGGCATCCAAATAGATACCATTGAATGGAATGCTGGCGAGCTGTAAGGTATTTTCCACTTTTTGCAGTAGTGCATTGTCTGATTTAAGGGTGGACTTAGCTGGGCTGACTTGTACAGCTGGGGATTCCCCAAAGAAGTTGGGAATGGTGTAGAGCAAGCCAATCAAGATGACGATTGCAATTAAAATATACTTCCATAACGGGTAACGGTTCATAGCTTGGCTCGCTCAGGCGTTGAATGATTAAAACAACAGATTAAATGGCTTTAATAGTGCCGGGTGGCAGTAAAGTTTGCACGGTGTGTTTTTGCACATTCACCACAGTGTCTGCTGCAATTTCGATGCTCACGAAGCTGTCGCTCACTTTGGTTACCTTGCCAATAATACCACCTGAAGTTGCGACTTCGTCGCCAGCTTTCAGTGCGTCTATCATGGCTTTTTGCTGCTTGGCTTGCTTCAGTTGCGGACGAATCAGCATAAAGTAGAACAGAATAAAAATAATGACCATCGGCAAAATGCCACTTAATAAATCCCCACCTGGTACGGATGGCGCTGCAAATGCATTACTGATAAACATAGACAAGCTTCCTAAAAAAATGAAACAAATGAACACGCGATTCTAACATAGACTATTTTAGATAATCTGATTAGCCATTTAGTTGGGCACGTTTACGTGCAAATTCAAGTTTAAATGCTTCAAAAGTAGCATTTTCAATGGCGCTACGCATAGACTGCATGAGCACTTGGTAATAATGCAGATTGTGGATGGTGTTCAAGCGCGCACCTAAAATCTCGCCCACTTTATGCAAATGGTGCAAATAAGCACGTGTAAAATGTTGGCAGGTGTAACAAGCGCAGTCCGCATCCAGTGGTGCAGTATCTTGTTTATAAAACGCATTTTTAATTTTGACATCGCCATATTGTGTGAACAGCCAGCCATTGCGCGCATTGCGCGTTGGCATGACACAATCGAACATATCCACGCCTTGGCTCACGGCCGCGACCAAATCCTCTGGTGTGCCTACGCCCATTAAGTAGCGCGGCTTATGTGCAGGCATTTGCGGCGCCGTGTGTGCCAAAATGCGCAGCATGTCTTCCTTAGGCTCGCCTACCGATAAGCCACCAATCGCAAATCCATCAAAGTCGATGTCCACCAGCCCATTTAGAGAGATGTCGCGCAAGTCTTCATACATGCCGCCTTGGATGATGCCAAACAGGGCGTTGGGGTTGCCTTGATGTGCTTGCTTACTCCGTTTGGCCCAGCGCAAACTCAACTGCATAGAGTCATTCGCTTCTTGATGTGTGGCAGGGTAGGGTGTGCATTCGTCAAAAATCATGACGATGTCGCTGTTTAATACCTTTTGAATGCGCATGGATTCTTCAGGGGTTAAAAAGCAGCTATCACCATTGATGGGCGATCTGAATTTCACGCCTTCTTCAGAAATTTTTCTTAAATCACCCAAGCTCCAGACTTGAAAGCCGCCTGAATCGGTGAGGATAGGTTTATCCCAGCCCATGAATGTATGTAGGCCGCCATGTGCGGCAACTACCTCTAAGCCTGGGCGTAACCAAAGGTGAAAAGTATTGCCCAGCACAATGTGTGCATCTATCTCGTTGAGTTCTTGTGGCGACATGGCTTTTACGGTGCCATAAGTGCCTACAGGCATAAAGGCGGGCGTTTGTACGTCGCCATGGGCAAGATGCACAGTACCGCGGCGTGCGCGGCCATCTTGCTGGTGTAAAGTAAATTGCATGTGGTGAAGGTCGTCCGAGATGAGTTCTCCCTGACTCCTTGAGAGTCCTGAAGGAACGTTGAAGACGACGACGTTGATAGGCCGGGTGTGTAAGCGCAGCGATGCGTTGAGC
>Ga0123394_1092767_pt1 | contig 30336 bp, 27 predicted proteins | sample T10HHNO3metaT_FD_89922 | JGI IMG/M metagenome (GOLD analysis project Ga0123394, IMG submission 89922) | Methane-oxidizing artificial microbial communities from Washington, USA to study methane cycling - T10-HHNO3 metaT (Metagenome... ...
AAATGAAGAAGATACTCAAAAAATATTGGTAAATTTAAATTATTAGTTGTATGATTTGCATCATTATTGTGATGTATCACTTCCTTTATCGGGCTTAACTATATGAGTTTTAATGCAAAAATAATTTTTTTCAGCTTCGTAATGCTATTAATAGTGGGTGGAATTGATGCGATGATGGTGATGGTTTAGAAAAATACATCAATTAATCAGTTACTTAAAAACTTTGGTACGCACTGTCGTGCTAAAGTCAGCGTTGGTTCGTATCAAAGCCCTGGGGTGTGCCACCTGAGGGCTTTTTTGTTTTAGATGGTAGCTGTGATGAGAGTTACATTGTGACATCCGCTATAATCTTAAATATGAACCTTGAAATATTACAATTCATTTTGACATGCGGTTTGCTACTGGTTGTTATCTGGTTGCTACTGCGTGTGATCAAGCAGCAATCCAATGTCCTACTGATGCAACAGTTGGAAGATAAGCACCGCGCCATGTTGTTAGATTTGAATGATGGCTTAAATAAACTTGGCGATCGCTTAAATATGGCTTCACAAGAGAGTGGAGAACGTCTAAAACAAGCGGTTTCGCAAGAGCTGCAAGCCACGCGTGAGGCCATGCAAACATTGCAGCTTGCGCAAAATAATAGCTTGGCGGCCACGCGTGAGACCGTACTGGAAACCCTGCATAAAACGTTGAGTGAGCAAGGAAAAGCGCAGCAGATGATGATGCACGACACCATGCTGAAGGCAACGACCACACTCACGCAAACCATCGAAAGTTTAAGCAAGATTGTCGATACGCGCTTGGAAGAAATCGGCGGTAAAGTTTCCGAGCGTTTGGAAGAAGGCTTCCGCAAAACCAATGAGACGTTTGTCAGCGTAATGGAACGCTTAGCGACCATCGACGAAGCGCAAAAGAAAATCGATGGCCTCAGTACCAATATGGTGAGCTTGCAAGAGCTGTTAGGGGATAAACGTAGCCGTGGTGCGTATGGCGAAGTGCAATTAGAAGGGTTGGTGCGCAATGTGCTACCAACTACCAGCTTTAAAATGCAGCATAGCTTTGATAATGGTACGCGTGTCGATTGCGCATTATTTTTGCCTGAACCTACAGGGACGGTGGCGGTGGATAGCAAATTCCCTTTAGAGAACTATCACCGTATGTTTGATACCAGCCTGAGTGAAGCGATGCAAGCGCAAGCGGAAAAGCAGTTTAAAGCTGATGTTAAAAAGCATGTGGATGATATCGCGGCGAAATACATCATTCCCAATGTGACGTCCGATGGTGCGGTGATGTTTATTCCAGCAGAAGCGGTGTTTGCAGAAATTCATGCCTATCATCCGGAAGTGATTGATTATGCAATGAATAAACGTGTATGGGTAGTATCTCCCACTACCTTAATGGCGGTGCTGAATACTGCACGCGCCGTACTCAAAGACGTGGAAATGCGTAAACAAGTGCATATTATTAAAGATGAACTGGGCAAACTTAGTAAAGACTTTGAGCGCTTTGATGTGCGTATGAAAAAATTGGCAGACAATATCCGCCAAGCAAACGACAATGCCCAAGAAGTACACATTTCTAGCCAAAAAATTACGAATCGATTTAAGCAAATCGAGCGTGTCGAACTCGGCAATCAACCCATTGATTTACTGGATGAAGTTGATGAATAACCTATTATTAGAAGCTGTTTACCATGCAAATTAAAGTGTTATATTTCGCAAGAATTAAAGAGGCTGTTAACTACTCCAGCGAGGATGTGGACTTGCCTGAAACCGTTGAAACTATCACTGCGTTAAAGCACTGGCTGGCACAACGCGGTGAGGTCTGGGCGAACCTATTTAGCGGCAAGCTAGTGGTCAGAGCCGCAATTAATCATACCTTGGTTGATGATTTGGCCACATTCGAGTCGGGGGATGAGGTTGCATTCTTTCCCCCTGTTACCGGTGGTTAGTGTGGTAAAAGTACAAATAGAAGATTTTGATGTTGGAGAGGTGCTGGCCAGTGTGCGTCGAGACCACCCTCAAATAGGCGCAATCGTCAGTTTCGTCGGGCTGGTACGCGATATGAATGATCATCAATCTGTCACTACGCTTACGTTAGAGCATTACCCAGAAATGACAGAGAAATCGCTGCAGGCCATTGTCGATCAAGCCCAGCAACGCTGGGATATTATGGATGCGGTGGTGATTCACCGTGTCGGCACACTCAAACCGTTAGATCAAATTGTATTGGTTGTGATCAGCAGTGCACACCGCCAAGCCGCTTTTTCGGCGTGCGAATTTGTAATGGATTACCTAAAAACGCAAGCGCCATTTTGGAAAAAGGAAACGAACAACGAGAGCGAGCGCTGGGTGGAAGCTAAAAGCTCCGACGACCAAGCCCAAGCGCGCTGGCAATCTACAAGACAATAAATTTATGCACATACTAGAAGAACAAGCGCTCAATGCGCAGATTAACCCAGACCACTTGGGCTTTCAAACAACCGCTGAGTTGCTATCCGTGCAGTCAGGCCGTTATTCAGATGTACATGCGTGGGTAGCGCAAAGCGAAGCAAAGAAAGCCGCCTTATTTGGGCTAAATATTCAACAGCGTGGATTTAATGTATTAGTGCTGGGTGCACATGGCAGCGGCCGCACCTCACTGATGCAAAGTGCGATGCACGAAGTGGCAAAGCAGCCACATGGGACCAACGTGCTGCATGATCTGGTTGCGCTGCATGATTTTAATCAATATGCACAGCCCATTTTGGTGAAGTTGCCGGTAGGGCAAGCCGCAACATTACGTACAGAGATGGATGGATTTGCCCGTGCGCTGATGACAGAGTTCACCAGTTTGAGCAATACGGATATACCGGAAAAAATGTTAGCGCATATGCGCACTTGGTTAGAGGTTGCCGTTGCACAATTGGCAGCACGATTTGAAGGCATCAGCGACGCATTAACGGCTTATTTTAAGTTGCTTGCACCAGAGGTGTTGGCATATTTACAAGCATGGCAACCCGCGCCTGCCAGCGAGTCAGACAATCCCATGGAGGGGCTCGTTAACGAAACATTTTTTGCACGTTTTCGTGTGAATGTATTGGTGGATCATCGCGCATCGCAAACACACGGTTTTAACCAGCCTCTAGTGTATGACAATGACCCTAGTTTGCAGTCACTGTTTGGTGCCATTGAAACCACTACAGACGCTACATTGATGCCGGACTTTCTGCGATTACGTGCAGGGCATCTGCATAAAGCGGACGGTGGCATGTTGCTGATTCATTTGCGAGATATTCTGAATGACGAGCAAAATGGTAGCCAAATGATCGAGAAGCTACACCGGTTTCTGAGAAATGGTACCTTGCAAATTGAAGATGTCAGCAGTGCAGCGCAAAGTAGTGCAGTGCTTGCCAGCAACACGCTGATTCCCGTACAGGTAAAACTGGTCATGATTGCCACGCGTGAAGACTTCTATGATTGTTTGGATGAGCAACCAGACTTTTTTAACTACTTTCCAATCAAAGTAGAGTTTGCCGAGCGCGTTGTGGCAAGCCCTGAAAACTATGCTGCCATTGCTGGGTTCATTGCACAAAAGTGTCAATCGCACCAATGTGCACACTTTGACAAAGAAGCTGTGTCTACGTTGATCATCGCATTGCAGCGCGTAGAAGAAGATCAAACCCGCATTAGCACCAATTTTGCCTATTTAGAACAATTGATGTTAGAGAGCGTGGCATTTGCTGGCAAGGCAACCGTTGTTATGGCCGAGCATGTGAATGCGGCGTTGCAGGCAAAAGCACAGCGTAATCAGTATTTCGAGTCGCAAATTCGCGACTCTATTATTGATAACGAACTGCTGATCCAAGTGCATGGCGAGGTCATCGGGCAGGTCAATGGCCTCACGCATATTGAGTTGGGGGATGCCAGCTTTGGCTCACCTATACGTATCACCGCACGCTGTTATCCTGGTAAAACTGGCCTCATTAATATTGACCGCGAAGTGAATATGAGTGGGCCTAACCACGATAAAGGGATTTTCATTTTGCAGAACTGGCTCAGTGCTAGCTTCTGGCAACTGGCACCACTTAGCTTAAATGCTTCACTGGTTTTCGAGCAAGAGTATAACGGCGTGGAAGGGGATTCCGCATCTTGTGCTGAGTTGTTCGCTTTGCTTTCAGCTTTGGCAGGCTTACCTATTCAACAGGGGATTGCAGTGACTGGTGCTCTTAATCAGTTTGGTGAGGTGATGCCGATTGGTGGTGTCAATGAGAAAATCGAAGGGTATTTCCGCGTATGTAAAGCCCTTGGCTTAGACGGGAAGCAAGGTGTAATCATCCCAGGACGGAATCAACGTCATCTACTGTTAGATCAAGCCGTGATTGCGGCAGTGCAAGCTAAACAGTTTCATATTATTGCCATTGATCATGTGCTGGAAGGCATCGAGTACCTGACTGGCTTGCAGGCGGGGATACAAAATCACTTGGGGAACTATCCTGAAGGTTCCGTGATGGGCTACGCCCAACAGGCGCTGGCCAATTACCGTAAAACGCTTGAAAGTAATCAGGCGCGACTACACCAGCTACCATTGATCGAATAAGCGTTTTTTAAAAGATTTGAATATGCCAGTAATACTATTTTACAGTGCTAAGCTTGCTCGCTACGATAACAAGCTTTACCATGCGCCCAGCTGTTTTTGTGGCCTTACTTTATACAATCATGCGTCTGGCGCTAGTATCAACTGATATGTTTTGAGTGTTTTTCATGGTTCATTCAGCATCTGCAAATGAAGATCAGCACTGCCGCTTGGATAAGTGGTTGTGGGCAGCACGCTTTTTTAAAACGCGCAGTATTGCTGCAGATGCAGTTGATAGTGGAAAAGTGCGTGTCGATGGCGTCCGTGCAAAAAACGCAAAAGAAGTGAAGCTGGGGATGTTGATTGCCATTAAACATAAAGACATTGAAATAGAGGTGAGTGTAACTGGCCTATCGAATGTGCGGCGTGGTGCACCAGAGGCAGCGCAACTATATGCTGAAACTGCAGAAAGTGTCGCCAAACAAACGGCATTGAAATTATCACACGAGACTGCATCGGCGGTGCGTGAGCGCGGTGCTGGCAGGCCAACAAAGCGCCAGCTACGTGATATAAAAAAATTTACGGGAATCAAGTTTTAGTGCCATAATTAATAACTATATGGCTAGTTAATTGAAACCCATTACTGCAACAAAAAAACAAAAAATAGGCGTTTGAATATGAAAAAAGAAGTGACCAAAGCAGTGTTTCCAGTGGCAGGATTAGGAACACGTTTTTTACCGGCAACCAAAGCCAGTCCCAAAGAGATGCTTCCGGTGGTGGATAAGCCACTCATTCAATATGCTGTGGAAGAAGCGATAGAAGCGGGCGCTACCGAATTGATTTTCGTGACAGGGCGCAACAAGCGCTCTATTCCAGATCACTTTGATAAATCTTATGAGCTGGAAGCAGAATTAGAAGCAGCCAATAAGCATGATGTGCTGAAAATGCTGCGCAGCATTTTGCCTAAAAAAGTATCTTGTATTTATATTCGGCAACCGCAAGCCTTAGGACTTGGACATGCCGTGCTATGTGCACGTCCAGTGGTCGGCAATGAGCCGTTTTCTGTGATTTTAGCGGATGATTTAATTGATGCTAAGGTATCTGCAGTGAAGCAAATGGTAGATATTTACGACAAGCATCAATCTTCCGTGTTGGGCGTTGAGGATGTGTTACCGTCAGAAACAGCCAGTTATGGCATTGTGGATGCGTTCCCAATCGAACAAAATTTGTTGCAGCTAAAAGGGATCGTTGAGAAACCACAACCGCAAGATGCACCTTCTACACTTGCAGTGGTAGGTCGCTATGTGCTGAGCGGTAAAATTTTTGAGTGTCTAGAAAAGGTGAAGCCAGGTAAAGGCGGCGAAATTCAACTGACCGATGGTATCGCGATGCTCATGGAATACGAAAAAATACTAGCCTATCGCTTTGAAGGTAAACGTTACGACTGCGGTAGTAAAATCGGCTTTATGCAAGCCAATGTAGAGTTGGCATTGAAACACCCAGAAATCTCACAGCATTTTGCCGAGTATCTCAAGTCTGTCGTCTCCGAGATTAAGTAATCGTCTTGCAGCCAGTGGTAGATCCGCATCAACTTATCGCGCATTCCTCATTAGTCTACACAGCGGATGAGGTAGAGCGTGCGGTTGATGCCGTGGCAAGTCAAATCAATCAACATTTTGCCAGCACATCAATCGTACTCATGTGCGTTATGACGGGCGGTTTATATTTTTCTGGTAAATTACTGTCAAAACTCACTATGCCAGTGGAGTTAGACTACGTACAAGCCAATCGCTATCATGATAAAACCAGTGGCGGGGAGTTGGTTTGGACTAAGCAACCTTCATTAACGCTTATACAAAAGCAAGTGCTACTTATTGATGACATTCTGGATGAAGGCGTCACGCTCGCAGCCGTCTATCAGCAATGCTTAGCGTTGGGAGCAAAGTCAGTTGTGACGGCAGTCATGGCAGATAAGTCCAACCACCAAACCAAGCCGATTGCTGCAAATTTCGTGGCGTTGACTGTGCCTAATCGTTTTGTGTTTGGCTGTGGGATGGATGCACATGGTTGGTGGCGAAATTTAGCAGAAATCCGAGCATTAGATGACGAGGCTAGTTAAGCAAACGCATAGTGTTAGACTGTTGTGAATGTGACACTAGTGTTGATAAATAAATCAACACCTGCGTTTTTAGTAAAAAGTTTATTATTTAACTTTATGTTTTTAAAGGGTTTTTATAAAAATTAGAAGTTGGTACTGTTTGTGCAAGGCTACATCTGAACAATTCAGTTATTGTGAGAGATGGGTCAAATGGTAAATTTAAAACAAAATTGGGAAACAATTTTTGAAGTCATTCAGAAATCTTATGCGATTGAAAAGCATGTGGATTTCTTTAACTGGCTCAAGGACGATGTCAACCCTGTGCTTCCTCATGACGTGCTGCTGGCTGCATGGGGCGAGTTTGACGGGGGAGAGCTCAACTATGATGTTGCTTCCAATATTCCCGGGCTAACCACACAACGTTTAATTGATGCGCCAGGTATTGTTTCGTATCTGATGGCAAATCTGCACAAGCGTTGGATTGATAATGATGAAAAGTGGTTTGTTATCAATAGCTTTGATGCTGCAGGCATTCATGCACAATCGCCTACACCTTTTACCAGCAATCTGATTGAAATGCATTCATTATTGGTTTACGGCGTAAAAGATTTACGTGGCAAACACGATTGTATTTATGTGTTCTTTGATAAGTCCCATGTCTTTAATATCCAGCACTCATTGTTAGGCTTATTAATGCCGCATTTAGATGCCGCACTTAGACGTGTTGAATACATCGAACCGTCCATGTCTGACGAAGATATCTTAGAGAGTATTGCCTTGGGTTCACTCAGTGACCGTGAGCATGAGATTTTACATTGGGTCAGAAGCGGAAAAACTAATATTGAAATTGGCATGATCTTGTCGATTAGCTCCAATACGGTTAAAAACCATCTTAAACGTATCTTCCAAAAACTAGACGTTTCTTGTCGTGCGCAAGCGGTAGCAAAATTGGCGCCACACAAAGGAAATTAAAGCATTTCAAAAGTTAAAAACTGTTGCAAAATTAGCGAATTACGTGGTTTTTCTAAAGTTACCCGTATGGACTAATATAAAAATAACGATTGTGTGTTATCTTTATATTATTATTAAAGTCATACGGAGGAAGTTTATGAATATGATTCGCTATATGGGGTTAGTTGCATTTGGTTTTGTTGCGTTCGTTCAATCATTCAATGCGGTTGCTGAGGAGAATTACCGGTTGCATTATGGTGACGCGGTATTTATCTCTGTCTGGGGTGAAGACACCCTCCAAAAAGAAGTCAAAGTACTGCCAGATGGAAGTGTTACATTCCCATTAGCAGGCAGAGTAGATGTAGAGAATGCGACCACACAAGAAGCACAAAAACGTATCACAGAAAAATTAAAAGTTTACTTAAATGATCCGCAAGTGACTGTCGTGGTTACCAGCGTAGAAGGCAATAAAGCGTATGTGATTGGTAAAGTGCTGAAAACAGGTGCGATTCCACTGAGTGGGCCAACTACTGTACTGCAAGCCCTAAGCTTAGCAGGTGGTTTTGATAAGTTTGCAGAGCTCAGCAAAATTAAAGTCTTACGTACAGTGAACGGTAAACAGACAGTGAGTGCTGTCAATTACGAAAGACTCATACAAGGCCAAAGCTTGGAAAGTAACTTGTTGTTGCAACCTGGCGATACGATTCTTGTGCCATAATCAAACTAACTCACTTAAGAAATCTAGGTTTATTGCATGAGAACCACACCTGTTAAATCTTCTGTGTACTTAAAGTACGCTTGCCTGTTCGGTTGCTTGTCACAAGTTCATCCATTGTATGCATTGGAATTTAAGACAGGTTTTTACTTGCCGACTTCTATCAATTACGACAGTAATTTGCAAATGGTGGAAAATGGCGAGGAGTCAGTAAGCTTCTACAATATTGCTCCAAGACTGAGTCTGGTCGGTGCTGACGAGGTGAATACCATCAACTTGGATGGTAGTATTCTTTTTCAGCGCTCTTCAGATGACCGTATCAGTGAGAGTCGTCGAGATCCAACCGTTGGTTTAGGGTGGACACGTGATTTCACAAAAGGGCAGTTTACGCTTTCAACTAACTATAACAAAACAAGCACACGTGTTTCTGAGCTAAGAAGGACAGGGGTCGTGTTCACAGACGGTAGCGCAGTGAATCGCTCTATTAATGCCGGTTTAAGTTATTTGTTGACGGAGAAGTTAAATTTAACGACAGGCTTGGGTTATCAAGAAGTTAATTACTCAGGTGCTGGGCTGACAGACTTTAGCTCAAAAACAGCAAGTGCCAAGTTGAATTATTTGTACAGTCAGCAACTTTCCCCATTTGTACAATTCTCGATTAATAAATACGAGAACGACACCAATACAGTCAATACGATTGTGGGTAGTGACAGTAGTGTTTCTAGAAACGTATTGGTCGGTTACACCTATCAAATCAATCCACAGACAGATTATTCAATTGCAGCAGGTGTAAACCGGGTAAGCTCTGCCGGAAGTGGCTGGATTGGTGTGGCTTCTGCGCGTTATGCCATCAATGAAAAATCTAATGTCAGTGGCGCCATTGCTAGATCGATTGTAGCCAGTGGTTTGGGTGGTTTTCAGAAAAGCGATAGCTTGAATCTTAACTATACTTATGACGTCAATCAAAGTAATCATGTGGGTGCGGAGTTTAGCTGGAATATTAACCGCGCACTGAATGATACGCGTTTTAAACAAATTAACGGATTCTATACTCACGATATTTCAAACAGTTGGGGTGTCAGAACCTACGCTCAATATCGCATGCTTGACGGCAACAATACCAGCGCTGATGGCTATCAAGTTGGTGTTTCACTTAATTATAACAACCCCAACTTTTTTTAAAGAATTAATGCATGGCTGCTGAATACGAATTAACGTTTAACGACTATTTGTCTATTTTTAAACGCAGGATATGGCAAATTGTCATTGTTGCCAGCGTGATTATCATCGCATCAATCCTCGTTGCTATCTTACTACCGCCTGTTTACCAATCGACAGGTACCATTTTGGTCGAGTCACAACAAATCCCAACGGAAATTGTGCAGTCTAGCGTCAATAGTTACGCTGATGAACGTATTGAAGTGATTAAACAGCGTGTGATGACGCGTGAAAACTTGTATCGCATCATGCAAAAATACGGATTGTATGAGGATCGCCTTAGTAAAGACTCCACCTCATTCTTACTCAATGAAATGCGTAATAATATTGGTGTGGAGTTGTTGAGCTCCAATACCGGAAACGATTGGGAAAAGAAGGCCACCATTGCCTTCAACGTTTCATTTTCTTATAAAAGCCCGGATGTCACACATAAAGTAGCCAATGAACTGGTGACTTTGTTTTTGGATGAAAACGTCAAAGCTAGAACTGAGAAGGCGACCGAGACCACAGAGTTCTTGAGCCAAGAAGTAGAAATTCTGCGTAAAGAGCTAGAAGCGACCGAAAGTAAAGTGGCTTCATTTAAAGAGCAATATTCAGGTGCATTGCCTGAGCACATGGATATGCATATGACCATGTTGCAACGCTCTGAGATGGACATTAAAGAGATAGACCGTGACTATAAAGCAGCGCAAGAAGAACTCAGATACTTGGATGTAGAACTTGCCTCAGCGAGATCCGGTATTAATCGTAAGTCTGTCGATGCTCCAGTGATGCTTTCTAGTGAAGCAGAAATTGATAAGTTAAAACTAGAGCTGGAAAGGGCACAATCGCTTTATAGTGATTCACACCCTACTGTTAAAGCGCTGAAAAGACGTATTGATAAATTAGAAAGCGCGGCAGCAAGTAAACCAGCACCAGGGTCAGATGACGCCAAGCCTAGACGTGGCGATATCGAGACAGATTTGATGGTGGCGAAGGTGCAAGCACAGATTCAAGCCGCAAAAGCACGACTAGAGTCGCTTGCTGAACAAAAAATTGCTATGCGTAAACGCGTAGATCAATTACAAGCCAGAATCTCGATGAGCCCAGAAGTTGAAAAAGGGCTTTTCAAATTGATGCGTGATTATGAAAACGCCAAAACTAAGTATGAAGAAGTGAAGTCCAAGCAAATTAACGCGAAAATTGCCGAGAACTTGGAGCAAGAAAATAAAGCGGAAAGATTTACGATGTTGGAACCGCCAATCTTTCCTGAGAAGCCGGTGAAACCAAACCGTAAAAAAGTGATTGGCTTAGGCGTGTTTGGTGGGATTGCAGCTGCATTGGGATTAGTCTTCTTGTTAGAAACTATTAATGCACGTGTGCGCGGTGTAGATGCGTTGGAGTCTATTACCAAAGTGCGTACCTTGGTGACGCTACCTTACATTAATACGCAGGCGGAAATTAACCGTAAAAAACATTTCTACCGCTATTTGTTCTTAGGATTTTTGGCCTTTATATTGATCTCTTCCATTATTGTGCACTTTCTAATCATGCCGTTGGATTTGTTAATCGTTAAAATTCTGAATAGATTTGCATAAGGTGTAACGCATATGGAAAAAATCAAAGACGCATTAGAAAAAGCCAAAGAAAAGTCAGCAACGAGCACGAATACTCGTCAGGCCAGCACGAGCACTAGTCCAAGCGCTGCTTATGCCCAAGCTGAGCCTACTGCTGAAAGTGTATTGGAGCAAGCAAACGAGACCAAAATCAATGCGATTAACTACACCAACACTAAGACGATTGAATTAAACCCGCAACACTTAGAGAAAAATCGTATTGTTGCTTACAATAAAAGCGAGTCTGCCACTTGGATTTTTGATAAATTGCGGACACAAGTACTGCAAAAGATGCAAGAGAACAATTGGAAAACCCTCGCGATATTGTCACCCACACCAGCATCTGGAAAATCCTTTGTCGCCATTAACTTGGCAATCAGTATCGCCAATCAACCTCAAAAAACTGCCATGCTGGTAGATTTTGATTTGAGAAAACCTAGGGTTGCTAAATATCTTGGTATTGAGTGCGAAAAATCACTGAATGAATATTTGGAGAACCGTGCGGAATTACAAGAAGTACTGGTCAATCCTGGTTTGCCGCATTTGGTCATTTTGCCTACTATGAGACCAGTGAGTCATCCTGCAGAAGTGCTGTCTTCTGCCAAAGTGAATGCACTAATGCAGGATATTGCTACGCGTTATGAATCACGTATTGTGATTTATGATTTGCCGCCAATTTTAAATGCAGATGATGCATTGATTATGCTCAAAAAAGTGGATTGCGCATTGTTAGTAGTTGGCAATGGCATGGTGAAAGAAACGGAAATTGAAGAAGCGATGCACCACATCCCTAAAGACAAGCTGTTGGGCGTGGTATTGAATAAAGCTGAAGTCGGTGTTGAAGAGTATTATTATTAATTAATACGGCGAGCATGCAGGACGTGCATGCTGACGCTTAGCAATGCCAATACCATTTAGCTTGATGGATACTCAAGCTTATTGGTAAAGCCTTGTGACGAAACAGTTTATTCAGAGTACTTTACGCTTTTTATTCTAAACCATAACGAGTGTTCAACCATCCGTTGATTTTTTAGTCAGACCTCATTCATGATCACTAAACTTCTGCCTGTGGCCAAATATGTCCGCGGTATTATCAAAAATAATATTTTGCAGGCTGATAAAAACTTATATCAGTTAGCGGAGGCGCAAGGGCAGAGTCTGAATGTGGTGTATATTTTGCCATCTAATAAAGCCTCAAAAGCTGGGGGCGATAAAGTCATCTATAAGCAGTCTGAGTATATCAATCAAATGGCCTATCTTGGGGTCACTTCTCAGATACTACATCCAGATAATCAAGCATTTAAGCACAGCTGGTTTGAGCATCATGTTGATTTCAAGCTCAATAATCAGCTTTCAGCACAAACGGATTTTGTCGTAATTCCTGAGGTGATGGTCATTCCACATGCCAAAATGTTGGCCAGTTTAGGCATACGTTTTGGCATTTATGTCCAGAATGGGTACTCGGCCAGCATTCCGCTTTATGTAGGTAGTGAGCAGGATTTGCGTGATGCCTATCATGCCGCTGAAGTCATTTTAACAATTTCTGACGATACTAGTGAATGCATGCAGTTGGCTTTCCCACACCTTGCAGACAAGATTCAGCGCATCTATTACTCGGTAGATAGTGGTAAGTTTAAGCCACATGCACAAAAAGAGAATTTGATTACGTATATGCCAAGAAAATTGGCACGGCATTCGGATTTGGTGCGGTTTTTTCTACAGGACAACTTGCCTGCAGGATGGCGCTTGGCGGCGATACATGGATTGAACGAGACCGGTGTTGTTGACTTGCTGTCTAGGTCTAAAATATTCCTATCTTTTAGCGAGTTTGAGGGCTGCCCATTACCGCCCGTAGAAGCTGCGCTTTCTGGAAATATGGTGGTTGGTTATACCGGTGAGGGCGCGCGTGAATACTGGCAGGCGCCTACATTTACCGAAATTTATAATGGCGATATCAAGCATTACGTCAAAGAGATACTACAGGCAATTCAACGCTTGGAGTCCAATACGCAAGACGATCAAATGGAGCAGATTCGTCAAAATTTAGCTAGCCGTTATTCTTTAGAGGCTGAGAGGCAAAGCCTTGAGGCTTTTCTTGGCCGTATTGCAAACCGCTAAATCGTAACGCGCAAAACACTCTGTCTTTGGTAGTATAAGTCCAAGTGCTAAGTTGGCACTGGCTGTGTCGGCAGACTCTCTAGCAGCAGCACTTTCTTGACTATTTGTGAATATGCTACGCAAAGTGCAATCAGCATATAGTACAAGTAGGGAATAATCAGCGTATCGCTCATGGCTGCAATCATGAACATCACGGCCAGTATGGAGCTGATGAGTGACCGACCAATTTGGAAGAGTTCGTTGTGCACAGTTCTGATTCTCTTCATGGCTCTGTACGCTGCCCAAATAGCAGTTAAAAACATACCGAGATAGAAAAATAATCCAACGTAACCACTGTTAAGCATCACAGAGACATAGATGTTGACCAGATCAATAATGTGCTCGCCTTGGACCATCTTTTTCATTTCAGGCGCTTCTTTGAAATTTCGGTTACCAAACCAAGGTGATTTAGCCACCACAATCAGCGAGGTATCAAGCAGTTGTTGTCTGTAGTCTACATTTTGACTATCCGTTTTACCAACAAATGGCAGTAAATTCATGACCTTACCCCCGATGGGTAGCATGAGCACCAAGGCCAGCGTAAGTATGCCGCCCATTGCCAATTTAAGTAGGTTGGATAAGCCGTTTCTACCAAGGTATAGGTAGATAGTCACGAGTACCATGGCGCCGACCCACGGCCCCCTGGAAAGTGGTGCAATGAGGCCTAAAGCGATAATGCCGAACCCTGCAAGTTTAAAGAATTTGTTTTTAATGGTCGATTGCACAAACAAATAAAAGCCTAAGGCAATCACCATGGTAAAGCCAAAGGCAATGGAGTGGCCGAATGATGAACTCGCACGTAGGCCGCCATCCCGCATTAAGTATCCACCATATTGCCAATATTGATTAAGCGCATGCTGGATAGAGGTATAGAGCAACCAGCTTTTTCCAGCTTCAAACAAGCCAATCACGGCAGCGGGAAAGCAGGCGACCATGAATCCGGCAAACACTGCCTTAAGATGATCTACATCTTGTACGCGTCGGCTAATGATGTAATAAGGCAAAAACGTCGTCAGAAAGATCACCGCGCACTGACGAATATTGTCGGTCATGGTGGTGCCAATCAAATTAAGACCGATATTGACCAATAGGTAACATAGTAAAAACACGTCTGTGTTGATGCGCCCAAAACTTGGCTGCGGAGACTTGAGTTTAAAGTAGACAATCAGCAGTAGGCCAGCAGAAAGCATCACCAAGTAATCTACTTGCATGAGGTAATTCATGACGCCAAAGCCGGGAATGGCTGCTGTGATGGGTGGTACAGCCGTGAGCAGCGCCATGTATAATGCAAGCGGCTGGGCAGTTTTTTTTACGCGTACGGCAACAAATACGCAAGAAGCTGCTAAAAATAGCCAAAAGTTGAAGGTCAAAAATGCAAAACTGGTCACAACGAGCCAGCTGTTTTTTAAATAATTGAATTGGGTGCTGGATAGGATACCTGCGGTTGCTTTTTTTGCAAAATGAAAAGCAAATGTTGAGAGCACTAAGATAACAATGTAGGCTTTAATAAACTCAGGCATGAAAACGCATTTTCGAAAATAAAAAACAGAATGTAAGACGCTATCTGTGGTTAAAATTATGTAATGATTATAACAAGTAAGATACTGTCATTAAGTTATATTTATCACTATTTAAAGAATAGCAATTGATTGTTTTTTACAAAGTAAACGTAAGTATTCGAGTAAAGTGTTTTCCGTAAATAGATTGGATTCAGTTTGGTAGACGTATCAATAATTTTCGTGAGTTATAACACGGCTGAAATGACAAAAAAAGCCATTGATTTAGTCAAACAGTCCAAGCATCAGCTCAATCTTGAAATTTTTGTGGTGGATAATGCTTCGCGTGATGGCTCAGCGGAGATGGTCGCACAGACATTTCCAGATGTTACACTCATCACGAATGCAATTAACGTTGGTTTTGGCCGCGCAAATAACCAAGTGCTTCCGCAATATCGCGGGCGTTATGTATTGCTTTTAAATACCGATGCATTTGTCGAAGCGGATACCATTCAGAAAACAGTTGCCTTTATGGATAGCCACCCAACTACTGGTATTTTGGGTGTTAAGCTATTGGGGCGAGATGGTGTGCTACAACCATCATGCCGTTATTTTCCTACGCCATTCAATATCTTCTTAAATCGCACGGGTCTATTTAAACTGTTTCCAAGTACGCAATTGGTAGATGACATGGCGTGGGATCATCAAAGTGTAAGGGATTGTGATTGGGTGCCTGGCTGTTATTACTTGATTAGAAAAGAAGCGATTGATCAAGTGGGTCTGTTTGATCAACGTTATTTTTTATACTACGAAGAAGTGGATCATTGCTATGCCACCAAGCAGGCAGGCTGGCAAGTAACTTACTTCCCAGATGCGCCTGTTGTGCATATTGGGGGGGAAAGCGCAAAAACAGACCATTCAATTTCTTCTGTCAGCCGACAAGTCAGTGCCTTGCAAATTGAGAGCGAATTATTATATTTCCGTAAGAACCTAGGATTGCTATCTGTGTGCTTACATGTGCTGCTGACCATCATCGCTGAAGCAATTTTAGCAGTTAAACAACTACTTAAAACGCCAGGTCAATTGCGTCAAGTGTTGAATTTTAAAGGGCTTGGCCTGTTTTTAAAGTTAACCTATCTCTCGCGCGCTGGTAGCCGCGTGCTGCGCTAAGCAATTGATATGTTTAATCATATACGCGCAGATTTAACCACTTACCAAAACGATTGGGGCGCCCAAGGGTTTTGGGTGATGGTGGTCTATCGGTTTGGTCGATGGCGCTATCAAATTAACAATACACTTCTGCGGAAAATATGTTCTTTTATTTATAAGTTTTTATACAAATGTGTACAGATACTCACTGGTATAGAGTTTCCTTGTGAGGTGGAAGTTGGCGACGGCTTTGTGATTGACCACTTTGGTGGGATCGTCGTCAGTGGGTATGCCAAATTTGGCCATCATTGCAGAATTAGAAACGGGGTTGTGGTCGGGTTAAAGAATGTTGACGACCCATGCGCGCCAGTGTTCGGTGATAACGTAGATATAGGGGCTGGCGCTAAAATTCTAGGCAATATTCGCATTGGCAATAATGTGACTATTGGCGCAAATGCTGTTGTATTGTGTGATGTGCCCGATAATTCGATAGCAGTAGGTGTGCCGGCCGTGGTGAAAGCCAAAAAAATGAGTCAGACATTATTAAGCAATGAGTCCACACATGCGTAATGACATCGGGTTTGTTGTCATTGGCCGCAATGAAGGTAGTCGTTTGGTGGACTGTTTAGCATCAATTGCTGCGTATACGCCACGCATTGTGTATGTAGACTCTGCTTCTACCGATCAGTCGGTACAGCACGCACAGGCACAACATGTACATGTGCTTGAGTTGGATATGTCGATTAAATTCACTGCAGCGCGTGCGCGCAATGCAGGGTTTGAACTACTTCTTCAACATTATCCAGATTTAAGCTACGTGCATTTTGTGGATGGTGACTGCATGGTGGATCAAGCCTGGGTCAGTCATGCTGCAGACTTTCTATCTCATCATGCACAAGTGGCCGTGGTGTGTGGCAGACGGCGCGAGCGTTATCCGCAAGCGACACCTTATAATCAGTTATGCGATATTGAGTGGAACACGCCGATTGGAAAAGCCAAGGCTTGTGGTGGCGATGCCATGATGCGTGTGGCAGTATTCAAGCAGGTGGGCGGGTTTAATGTAAACCTGATTGCCGGCGAGGAGCCAGAGCTATGTATACGCATTAGGCAGCTAGGGTTTGACGTATGGCGCTTGGACCATGACATGACATTGCATGATGCAGCGATTACGCAATTCTCTCAGTGGTGGAAGCGTACGGTGCGGGCAGGATATGCCTATGCTGAAGGCAGCCGTTTACATGGTGCCGCGCCAGAGCATCATTGGGTCAATGAATCGCGACGTGCATGGATTTGGGGTGGTATCTTACCCGGTTTATGGCTGATTGCATTGCTGGCATGCCCACTAGTATTTATCGCATTGACAGGTTTGTTTGCAGTGCAGTATTTCCGTTTATTGAGCAAACACAAGCATTTAGGCAACTTTTCTTCAGTCTATGTAAAATACTTGATGTTGGGTAAGGTGGCGGAAATGTATGGGCAATTGCGATATACCTGGCACCGCTTATTGAACGTGAAATCAACGCTTATTGAGTATAAATAATGCTTATTTTAAGTGTATTGACATACAAAATTGCGAACATAACTTAATTCAATATATTTATGACGAATTCAGAAGTTTCTGCTGAAACACCAGACTGGCAACGTGAAAAAAAATCGCTGCTAGAGTGGGCGCCACCACGTGCTTTGTTGGCGAGTATTCGGCGCTATCAACATGCAGATCGCTATTGGCTGGTAATTGCACGTGTGATAAAGATCGTGGCAGTGTTACAACACCGTTTTTGGTCGGCAGTCACAGGGGCCGATATTCCCATCAATACACAAATTGGCGGCGGTCTATTAATCCCGCATCCGAATGGTATTGTGGTACACCCTGGGGTGAGTATTGGGCCTAATTGTTTGATTCTGCAACAGGTGACCTTAGGTAGCAATGAAGCTGGCGACCTTCCAGCGATTGGTGGGCATGTGGATATCGGCGCGGGAGCTAAGTTGATTGGCAAAGTCCATGTTGGCAACCATGCTAAAATCGGCGCCAATGCAGTCGTTCTTATTGATGTGCCTGCCTACGCAACTGCAGTAGGCGTGCCAGCAAAAATCATCTCCAAAATAGAAAAATGATGTCGGCATGTATGCAAATATTGCATGGTAAAACAATCTTGAAATACTGCTTGCTCATACAAGCGCCCTTAAACTTATTGAATGCATCGTCAAATGCGCATCACACACTTAATTAATCAATATCCTAAAGTCAGTCATACGTTTATTCGTCGCGAGATTATGGCGTTAGAGCGCCAAGGTTTTGAAGTACAGCGTGTTGCCCTGCGTGGCTGGGATGAAAAACTTATCGACAAAGGAGATATTCATGAGCAAACCTTAACGCAGTACGTGCTAAAAGCAGGATTGCTTGGCTTGCTAAGTGCTGGCTGCAGCGTGTTTTTGGCTCATCCAGTGCGGTTTATAAACGCTGCTATCTGCGCAATTAAGATGGGGATACGTGCAGACCGTAGCGTGCCATATCATTTGGTCTATTTGCTGGAAGCATGTCAAACACTACGCTTTATGCAAGCCTTTCAATCGCAACATATCCATGCCCATTTTGGGACAAACCCAAGCGAAATCGCCATGCTTGTGCATTTGCTGTCAGGTACTCCTTATAGCTTTACCGTGCACGGGCCGGAAGAGTTTGACCGACCACAGTTTTTAAAACTCAAACAAAAAATTGAGCAAGCCAAGTTTGTGGTGGCGATTTCAAGCTTTGGCCGAAGCCAATTACAGCGTTGGGTGGATTATTCACACTGGCATAAAATTAAGGTCGTTCATTGTGGGCTTGAGCCCAGTTTTTATGACGTGGCCATCACGGACAGACAGTATCCCTTAAAGCTGGTTTGTGTAGGCCGCTTATGTGAGCAAAAAGGCCAGCTGCTATTGGTTGAGGCAGCAAAGAAGCTGGCAGATCAAGGGATTGCATTTGAGCTGGTACTGGCTGGGGATGGTGAGTTAAGGCAACCAATTGAGGCGTTGATACAAAAGTATCAGCTGAATACACACATTAAAATCACTGGTTGGATTAGCAGTGATCAAGTGCGTGATTATCTACTGGCTGCCAGAGCGATGGTATTGCCCAGTTTTGCTGAAGGATTACCGGTGGTGATTATGGAGGCGATGTCGCTAAAACGTCCGGTCATTTCTACTTATATTGCTGGCATACCTGAATTGGTAGAACATGAAACCATGGGTTGGTTAGTCCCAGCAGGAGATGTAGATGCACTGACTGACGCCATGAAGAATGCATTATTGGCTTCCGAAGAGACCCTTTTTGCAATGGGGGAGGCTGCATATGCAACGGTCACCAAGCGTCATAACATAGACATAGAAGCCAAAAAATTGGCAGTTTTTATTCAAACAGCACAAGCGAGTAGCCAATAATGACAATATTCGTTGTGATTTTTCTGTTGGTATCTTGTGTGGTGTTGATTCCAATAGCCGTACTGTTTGTTCAAATTGTAGCTGCAGTCATTGCCTTGAAAAAACCACAGCATACGCAAACAGTCGCATCATCAATACGTCCAAGTGTGGCGGTAATTGTGCCTGCGCACAACGAAGCGCTTGGCTTAGGCAATACATTGCGCTCGATTTTGCCGCAGCTACAAACACAAGATCGCTTGGTTTTAGTCGCGGACAATTGCACGGATGACACGGCAGCAGTGGCGAGAGAATACAATGTCATCGTGCTAGAGCGTTTCCATCAAACGCAGCGTGGCAAAGGATTTGCGTTGGATTATGGCATGCAGTATTTAAAAGATGCGCCACCGGACGTGGTGATGATTATTGATGCAGATTGTGAGATTTCTCAACACTTGATTGAAGAGTTGGCGGTGCAATGTGTTGCGCGGCAACGCCCAATACAAGCGAATTATCAAATGCGCTTTCCTACGCCTGGTGGCATCAAGCAACAGGTGATGGAGTTTGCTTGGTTAGTTAAAAACACTGTGAGACCAATGGGTTATCAATGGTTTGGGTTGCCATGTCAGCTCATGGGCACCGGCATGGCCTTTACTTGGGCAGACTTATCTAATGCCGATTTAGCTAACGGGCATTTGGTTGAAGATATGAAGTTAGGGCTAGATTTGGCTAGTGTAGGCCGTGCCCCTTACTTTTGTGATCGTGTGTCTGTAAAGAGCTACTTTCCAACAACAGCACAGGGCATAGCTACGCAGCGACTACGCTGGGAACACGGCCATCTTGGGCTGATTGCTCAGGAGTTCCCACGTTATTTGCCTAAGGCCATTCAGCAAAAGAATGGATTGCTATTTGCGCAGCTAATGGATTTAGCGGTGCCACCACTCGCATTATTACTGATGCTAACGTTAGGATTATGGCTGATAGCGTTGTTGCTTGCATGGTTATCGGCGATTGCTTTGCCCTTATTAGTGATGACCATTGCGCTGTGCTTACTAGGGTTTGGCATATTAATTGCTTGGTACTGGTTTGCGAGAAGCATCATTTCTTTAAACACCTTGTTGCTGGCACCATGCGTTTTACTCATGAAAGTGCCGCTATATTTAAAATTTATAGTGCGTCGACAGGTGGATTGGGTGAGATCAAAACGAGACCATGATTAATACAAATACGAATAAAAGAATCAAATTATTTAACATCGATATCGATCAACTAACGATGAAAGAAACGGTTGAGAGAATTGGACAGTGGCTTTTGTCCGATGAGATCCATAATCACTATGTGGTGACACCGAATGTCGATCATATTGTGAATTTACACAGCAATGTACAGTTCAAACAAGCGTATTCAGGCGCATCTTTAGTTGTGGCAGACGGCTGGCCCGTTGTGCTCACCTCCAAGTTATTAGGCCGTCCCTTGCCAGAAGTCGTTTCCGGAAGCGATTTGGTACCTGCATTGTTTGACTATTTTCAGCATGAAAAAAGCCGACCATTAAGGGTCTTTTTGCTAGGTGCCATGCCAGGAGTTGCTGAAAAGGCTGCAAGCAATATCCATGACAACTGGTCACAGGTGCAAGTAGTTGGCTTATTTAGCCCAGATTTTGGCTTTGAAAAATCAGAGCAGGCTAGTTTGCATATTTGCCAATTGGTTAGCGAGGCGAAAGCCGACGTTGTGATATTTGGCGTGGGTGCGCCAAAGCAAGAGTTGTGGTCTAAACAGTATGCCAAACAGCTCAATACCAAAGTAATTTTGTGTGTAGGTGCGACAATTGACTTTTTAGCAGGTGAAAAAGCAAGGGCGCCGATGTGGGTACGTAAGATTGGCATGGAATGGTTACATCGATTGATGACCGAACCAAAGCGGTTGGCAAAACGCTATTTTGTGGATGCGTTCATTTTTCCAGTCTTGGTATTTAGAGAGTGGAAAGAAAAGTTTTAACGATTGTGATCGCGCGTTTGCGCAAGTACGAACAATACAAATAACAAAGTAGATAGGGTGCGTATGTCTGGTAGTACAAAGCTTTTTGGTAGTAAACAATGGTTGCTGGTTGTGGGTTTGATGCTGACATTGACTTTAGTAGGCTGTGCTTCGCCAGAAGAAAAAGCAAAAGCTTATTATGAAAAAGGGATTGCGCTATTAGAGACTGATCCGGCCAAAGCCAAGTTAGAGTTCCAAAATGCACTGCAAATGAAAAAAGACATGACCGAAGCCGTGTATGGATTGGCACTGGTTGCAGAAAAACAATCCGATTGGAAAGCATGCTTTTCCCTATTAAATAGCGTGCTGGATAACCAACCAAAACATACAGAAGCGATTGTGAAAATTGCACAACTTTTTTTAGCCGCCGGTGAGATTGATAAAGCCAAAGAAAATGCAGATAACGCGCTAGCCATTACACCAGGCCACTTAGGCGCAACGATGGTGCTTGCAGCGATTGATTTAAAGCAAGGTCAATTTAACCCTGCGGTAGAAAAAGCCAATCAAGTCTTGGCCAAAGACCCTAACAATATAGATGCTTATATGTTGTTGGCTTCTGAACGGTTTGCGCAGAAAGATTTACCAAGTGCACTCAAATATTTAGACCAAGGCATTGCGATTGATCACAAAAGCTTATTGCTTCAACTGTTTAAGGTGAACGTATTGACGGCAACCGGCAACGTAGCAGAAGCTGAAAAAACATTTAAAGCCTTGGTAGAAGCAACACCAAGTGATGCAAACCTCAATGCGAAGTATGCAGAGTTCCTCATGCAGCATGACAAGCAAGCCGAAGCAGAAGTGCAGTTAAGGAAAATTATTGCATTGGATGCATCGGCAATGGCACCTAAAATCAATTTAGTACAATTTTTGCTCAAAACCAAAGGGCCTAAAGTGGGGCGATTGGCACTTGAGCAATTTGTGAAAGAAACCCCTGACGATGTGGAGTTGAATTTTCAGCTAGTCAACTTATATGAATCGCAGCAAGATGCGGCGGCAGCAGAAAGCCAATTGCGCAAAATCATTCAAGTGGCGGGCAACAAACCAGAAGGCTTGAGCGCCAAAGTAAAAGTGGCCACTAAACTATTGGCGAACCACAAAAAAACAGAAGCCATGCAGTTGATTCAAGAAGTGCTGGCGGCAGACGCAAGAAACGTGGATGCGTTGATTGTGAAGTCTGGCGTTGAGATTGATGAAATGCAGTACGAGACTGCCATTGCAGACTTAAGATCAGTATTAAGAGACCAACCAAATTCTGCGCAAGCGTATTACTTTATTGCAAGGGCATATGAGCTGACGGGCTCGAATGCTTTGGCAGACGAAAGCTATACTAAATCGTTGGAGATTAGCAAATACTCGCCAGCTTATGCGGTGCCATACGCAAAATCGCTTATGGGTAAACAAACCTTTGCACGTGCCGAAGATATTTTACAAAACACGTTAAAACGTAACCCCAGCAATATGGCTGCAACCAAACTGCTAGCACAATTAAAACTGGCTAAAGGCGATATTGCAGGTGCGCAAAACATTGCCGATAGCATTCAAAATGCAGCTAACTCAAATTTAGCTGAAATGATTACAGCTGAAATTTTAATGCGCAAAGGGGACGATGTAGGCAGCATTGCCATGTTGGAAAAAGCGCATAAAAAATTGCCGGAAGACATGGAAGCTATCACAGCCATTGTAAAAGTGCATTTGAGTAAACAACGTACAGACACAGCAAAAGCATTTTTAGATACCGTATTAACAGCGCAACCTAATAATTACGATGCAAAATTACTGTTAGCACAAATTTACGATGCCTCGAATGCATCGGCACAAGCACAAGAAATTTTTGAAAATATTATTGTGCTTGAACCTCATAAAACAGAGGCTTATCAACAGCTGGCTTCTTCCTACGCAAAAGCTGGAGATTTGGTGCGTGCAAAAGCGACAATAGAAAAGGGCATTAGCGCCAACCCGAACAGCGCTGAGTTGTATATGCTACTGGCAGAAGTGCACCAGATGAATAAGCACTATAAAGCGGCAATGGAGGTTTATGAGAAAATATTAGCTAGCCATCCGGAGTTATTGGTTGCACTCAATAACTACGTGAGTATTGTGGCCGATTATGAAACTGACCCTAAGTTGCTGAATAGCGCCTATGAGCGCGCGCAAAAACTGAAAGGCTCTGGCATTCCACAGTTTCTGGATACAGTTGGTTGGATTGCGTATCGTGTAGCAAAATATGATGAAGCGTCGCGTTTGTTAAATGAGGCGGTTGCAAAATTACCAGATAATGCGACTTTTCACTATCATTTAGGTAAAGTGTATCTAGCTAAAAATGATCAGGCCAAAGCAAAGGCAAGTTTGGAGAAGGCGTTATCACTTTCAAAAAATCAAGACCAAGCGTTTACTAAAGAAATTGCAGCGCTACTCAAGAACGTATAACGTTTCACTATAAAAAATTAAGGCAACTCACAATATGTATGAAGATTTTTATGGTTTAAAAGAAAAGCCATTTTCAATTCAACCAGACCCAGACTTTTTATTTTTTAGCTTACGCCACAGCATGGCGTATGCCATGTTGGAGTATGGCATTCAGAACCGTGCCGGCTTCTCAGTAATCTGCGGCGAAATTGGCTGCGGTAAAACCACCTTGGTAAGACATTTGCTCAACAATCTGAGCGATCAGTTGCAAGTAGGCATTGTCTACAACACGCATAAACATATCGATGACTTGTTGGGCTGGATTATGCTGGCGTTTGGGCAACCCTATGAAGGCAAGTCCAATATTGCATTGTTTGATGCATTTCAGCAGTTTTTGATTAGAAGTTATGCAGAAGATAAAAAAGTCGTATTGATTGTGGATGAAGCGCAAAATCTCACGGCTGATGCATTGGAGTCTTTGCGCATGCTTTCCAATATCAACGCAGATAAAGACCAGCTATTGCAGATTATCTTGGTCGGGCAACCACAGCTGCGTGATTTGCTAAGAAAGCCAGAATTAACACAGTTTTTCCAACGCGTTTCAGTTGATTTTTACATTCCACCTTTGGAAGACTTTGAAGTGGAAAAATATATCAACCATCGCTTATTAGTGGCAGGCCGAGAAACGCCTTTATTCACGCCTGTGGCCATTAAACAAATCGCATCAACCACCAGAGGTATCCCGCGTAGCATCAACATTTTATGTGATACCGCGTTGGTGTATGGCTTCTCCACCGGTGCCGATAAAATTGATGTTGGCTTAGTGCGCGAAGTGATTAAAGACCGCAATGACTTTGGTGTGCTTGGCTCATAATGCCAGGTCACACGCGTCTTTAGATCTATACTCAGAGAGCTTTTCTTATGCGCCCACTCAACGTATTAATCGTCTGTGAGCATGCTTCTAACATCTTTGGTGGGGAGGCTATGCTTCCCCTCAACTATTTTAGATTGCTTTCAAATACACCACATCAGGCGTATCTGATTACGCATGAGCGCGTCAAAGCCTCTATTCAGCAAATTGCTGATATTCAACAAGATCACGTGTTTTATATTCCGGATACTTGGATGCATAAAATGCTGCATCGGCATTTTGGATTTTTACCAGAACGCGTGCGCGTTGTGATTATTGGTTTTTTAATGCACCTGATTACCCAATGCTACCAATGGAAATTGGCCAGAAAAATCATTCGCGAAAAGCAGATTGATGTGATTCATGAACCGGCACCGGTTTCTGCCACACAACCGTCCGCCATGTTTGGGCTAGGCGTGCCGGTCATCATCGGCCCGATGAATGGCGGCATGACATTTCCAGAGGCGTTTGCTGATATGTCAGGTAAGTTTGAAAAAGTGGTGTACCGCTTGGTTAAGGTCGTATCAACCTTTTATAACTTGTTGATTCCTGGTAAGTTTTTTGCGGATATGTTGCTAGTGGCAAACCAAAGAACAGCCAATAGCCTGCCACGATTTAAATTGGGTAAGGTAGTTGAGCTGGTAGAAAATGGCGTTTTTACCACTAGAGACGCACCTATTGTGACGCATAAAGACAGCAATATTAATGTGCTGTTTGTTGGGCGCTTGGTGGATTGGAAAGCTGTGGATATCGTGATGGATGCTGTTGCTACCACAACGCAACAGGTGAACTTGATCATTGTGGGCGATGGTGAAGAGCGTGCATCTTTAGAGCAGTACGCCAAAGAGAAAGGCTATAGCAACATCCGCTTTGTCGGCTTGGTGCCACATGTGGAAGTGAATCGTTACTACGATGAGGCCGATATTTTTGTACTACCTAGCCTGCGTGAGTGCGGCGGCGCGGTGGTGTTAGAGGCCATGGCGCGTGGCTTACCAGTGATAGCAACTAACTGGGGTGGTCCAGCAGATTATATTACTGCTGATACAGGATATCTGGTGGAACCCTCCTCTAGGGAGGCCATGGTAAAAGCATTTGCGCATCATATTGATGTGTTGGCGGTGAATCCGACACTGCGTTATCAAGTAGGCGCAGCAGCCATTGCGCGCGTGAAAGCGCATTTTATGTGGGACAACAAAATAGACACCATGACGCACTACTATCAGCAAGTTTTATCATCAAATCGATCTTAGCCAATTTATCTATGTCACTTTTTAAAAAAACATTGAGCGAACATTGGCGACTTTTTGTCTTTGCATTGGTCGCTTCAGCTTTAGTGCTTATCTTTAACGATGCCATTTTGGAAATCTGGGTGCGTTGGGGAGAGGAACGTTATAGCCATGCGCCTATCGTCTTCTTATTGGCTATTTACCTAGCCTGGATTAAGCGGCATGAATTAAATGCAGAAAACACCCATGCTTGGTATGGCGTGGGGATAGTTGTCTTTTCGGCCATCATTTTGATGATAGGGGAGCTCAGCGCAATTTGGACTATCGTGCAGTATGCGCTGGTGTTCTTGTTGTTTGGCTTTGCTTGGACCATCCTCGGCGTGCAGATTCGGAAAGTTACCATCCCATTTTTGCATATTTTGGTGGTGATTCCTTTGCCTTACATGCTGGATGTGATGCTTTCCGGCAAGTTTCAACTCATGTCTTCAGATTTAGGTGTGCACATCATTCGCTTGCTCGGTATGTCCGTCTATCAAGAGGGTAATGTGATTGATTTGGGTATCTATAAGTTACAAGTGGTAGAAGCGTGTAGCGGCCTAAATTATACCTACCCGCTGATGACCATCGGTTTGATGATGGGGTATATGTATAAAGCGCCATTTTTTGCGCGGTTTCTGCTGTTTATTACCACCATTCCTATCAGTATCGTCATGAACAGTTTCAGGATTGCGGTGGTAGCTTTGTTTGTCAATCACTCTGGCATTAAAGCAGCAGAAGGCTTTATGCATTATTTTGAAGGTTGGGTCATCTTCATTATTTGCATTATTACCTTGCTGATAGAAGTGAAAGTGATTAACCGTGTGCTTGGTAAACGTGAGTCCTTGGCAGATTCATTTGATTACCTTGAAGCCAAGCATAGCATTGCTGCAGATGCATCCAAGGTCAGGATCAATAAGCGTCCAATCGTGATTGCCTTCATCTGCATATTGGTGACAACCTTATCTACGCTGACCATTCACCATCGCGAAGAAGTCATCCCAACGCGTGTCACGTTTGACCAGTACCCGCTAGAAATAGACGGCTGGGTAGGGCGTCGCCATGAGTTCCAAAACGGCGAAAATGACATACTTAAACTCAAAGATTATTTCTTGGCAGACTATAACCGTGCCAATAGAAACGTAGGCGTGTATTTAGGCTATACCGAATCGCAACGCCGTGGCTTTGTGCCGCATTCCCCCAAAGCGTGTATTCCGGGGGGTGGCTGGGAAATTACTGACACCAAGTTACATCGTATTGACTTGGATGCAAACAAGCATTTTGAAGTGACGCGAATGGTGATTGCCAAAGGCGAGTCTAAACAATTGATTTACTACTGGTTTCATCAACGTGGCCGTGATTTATCGAATGAATTCCCCATGAAATTTGCGCTATTGTATGACGCGATTAAGCTAAACAGAACCGATGGTGCGATTGTGCGTTTTACGACGACAATTTATAAATCTGAAGCTGAAGCCGACCAAGTGCTAAGTGAGTTTGTGCGGTTGAGCTATCCGCAATTTCCAACATTTATTCCAAACTAACAATACGTACTGTGTTGTGTTGAAGTTCCCCTAGAATCGGGTAGATGTAAGCCCGATCCTGGACATGGATTAGTTGTTTGTATGGGAATTTGGTTGTTGTTGCCCAGAGTAGGATTGAAAGATTTAAAGTATCCTCTGTAATCTCCGTCAAATATAGCTCTCAGGGTGATGCGTTTTAAGAAGTACCACGAGAGCACCACATGCGATTCTAGAAGTCGACAATCAAACACTCAATATTAACTGGCGTCCCCGTGGGGACACCAATATTATTTTCGACGCAGCCTGATTGGTTGTATACAACCTTCTTGGCTAAAAACAACCGTGACCGCTTTCAGTATCATAAAGATATACATGTAAATACAGTGGGTTAAGCATTGGTATGTTTTTTGCAAAATAGCCTACTGACTTGTTATCTTTAGGTGCTGAGAATGATGGAGTGGTATGGTATAAATCTGCGGTGGGCATACTCAGAGCTCCTTCCAGGTATCTATCGCCAAACAGTATGTAAGCAGAGTGCATTAGATATATTGCATGATGCGTTAGTACGATTTGCATTGGCAAAGAACCCTAGTCGTTTAGAGCAGCCGCATGCGTTTTTGCAAGTGATTGTGCGTAATCAGTTAATTGATGAATACAATTACAACAAACGCTTTACTTCACTGGATATTGAGTGGAATGGGTCTGACGAAGTAGCCACTTCTGTATCTCATGCGCAAGAAAGTGATGAATTTTTTACGCCCTCAGCAGAGCACATAGCGGACATCAAACAACGACTGGAAGCCACTCAAAGGCTGATAGAAAATCTGTCTCCACGCTGTCAAGAGGCTTTCTGGTTATATAGAATCGAAGGCCTGAATCAAAGTCAAATTGCTCAAAAACTTGGTGTGTCGCGGAATATGGTACAACGTTATGTTACTCGTGCGATGGTTGAGCTGGCAGAAGCGGAAGAGCTGATCAGGTAATTGCGCAATGATCAATAAAATCCAAAAGAGAACACTACGAGAAACTGCTGCAAACTGGCTTTTTCGGCTTCAAGAGATAGAAGCTGATCATCCAGATCGGGGCCGTTTTGAGAGATGGCTTTTGGAAAGTCATGCGCATCAAGAAGCATATACAGAGATGGAGCGCATCTGGCAAAAGTTGGATTCGCCACAACAATTGGGCCTGCTAACAGATGGTCTTAGAGAGAGAAAACACAGGCTGAGTGGTAGTCGAGTCAAATCCGCTATCACTACGCTAAGTGTTATTTTATTTGCTAGTGTTGGCTTCTACACCTATCAACAATGGCAAGATCAGCCTCTATCGCACGTAGCAGCAGTTGGCAGAGCTGGCACCATTAGTAACCAGCAATTGGAAGATGGTAGCAAGCTCACCTTTAGTGCTAAGAGTGAGCTGGATATTACGTATTATCGTGACAAACGTTTGGTCAAACTCAAGCGGGGTGATGTCATTTTTGAAGTGGCTCGTGATGAAGGCCGCCCATTTGTCGTAGACTCAGGTACAGCCAAGGTTACGGTTCTAGGGACGCGTTTTGCGGTCAATCGACTCAAAAATCTCGTTCGAGTGAGTGTGGATCATGGAAAAGTGCAGGTTGATGCCCAAGATGTCAACGGAACTCTCTATGGGAAACCACTCATATTGACCAATGGTCAAGTAGCAGAGGTAAATGGTTATCACTCGCCAATCAAGGTAGAACGTGCTGCTTCTGATGGATTCAGCTTTGAGCAAGGCGTTATTACGTTTAATAAAGCTGAATTGCCAGAAATCGCGGAAACGCTTTCCCGATACTATCAACAGCCAGTTGAGCTGCAATCAGCAGATTATATTTACACGCATTTGTCTGCAAGAATCAAAACTCGTAATGTTGACCTTTTCCTAAGCGGGTTGCCTGACCTTGCTCCAGTCACTATCAAACATGAGTCAAATAGAACAGTCATTTTAGGTCAACAAATTAATCAAAAATAAATTTCACCAACCAGTGTGTAATTTATTTTGCACAGAGTTAGATAGGTATAAGCCATAACTTTTATTGGAATACCGGATGTCTAACCATACACGTGATAGCAACATGCACTTTAAGCGCAAGAAAATTGTTATAGCGCTTTTCACAGGATTCATCGCATCGCATCTGCAAGCTGCTGAGCTAAACACTAAGCTTCCGGCTAAAAAAGAAGCAGAGATGTTGGTTACGATTGATCTGCCATCTCAACCATTGGATATTTCGTTAAGTCAGTTTTCTTTATTATCTGGCATGGATGTTTCATATGATAGTGATTTGGCCCATAAGACACGCGCTCCCGGTGTTAAAGGGCGTATGACTCGTAAAGAGGCGCTTCAAAAACTACTTTCGGGTAGTGGTTTATCCGCTACGATAACTGGCGATAGTGCTCGAATATCCCAAGCGCCTCAGGAAGATAAAACTATCCAACTCGATGAAATCAACGTCCGCGCTAAACGATTTAAACAACTTGGTCCTATGCCGGGTCTTGCTCTCACCAAAGAGCAAATTGCAGGCAATATTCAAAGTATTACTGCCAAAGAAATCAAAGAAGCCCACTCGTTAAGCCTAGCAGACTTATTAAACTCCAAACTGCAGTCGGTCAATGTGAATGATTATCAAGGTAACCCATTTCAAATGGACGTGACTTACCGTGGCTTTACCGCCAGCCCGCAGATAGGGTCACCTCAAGGCCTATCAGTGTTCTTTGATGGCATCCGCGTGAATGAGCCCTTTGGTGATGTCGTGAACTGGGACATGCTGCCCATGAACGCACTCTCTGGTTTTGATCTCATTCCTGGTTCAAATCCACTTTATGGTTTAAACACACTGGGTGGCGCACTAACCATG
>Ga0123394_1076207_pt1 | contig 29653 bp, 28 predicted proteins | sample T10HHNO3metaT_FD_89922 | JGI IMG/M metagenome (GOLD analysis project Ga0123394, IMG submission 89922) | Methane-oxidizing artificial microbial communities from Washington, USA to study methane cycling - T10-HHNO3 metaT (Metagenome... ...
CAGCACACATTTAAGGTTTATGGTTTCGGTCACTTCTCTCCCTAAAGCATCTCATCAGGAAAAGTTTAGCCAGCTACCAATTGATTGGTATTTGAGTCCGGATATTTATCAATTAGAGGTCAACCATCTATTTGCGCAAGCGCCCAAATATATTGGCCATGCACACATGATTCCCAATCCGGGTGATTACTACGCGCTAGACTGGATGGGCGAAGCGAAGGCGTTGGTTAATCAGGAAAATCGCATTCAACTGCTGAGCAATGTATGCCGTCACCGCCAAGCCATCATGCTGAATGGCCGTGGCAACACGCCAAATATTGTCTGCCCATTGCACCGCTGGACCTATGATTTATCAGGCAAACTCATGGGCGCGCCCCTATTCAAAGAAGACCCATGCCTGCATTTAGCGCAATCACGCTTGCAGGAATGGCAAGGTCTGCTATTTGACATCACGCAAAAGCCGCACAATATTGCTGAGGAGCTTGCCGCACTTGGTTGTAAGCAGGCATTTGATTTTACCAACTACCATTTTGACAAAGTCAGCATTGAGCATTACCAGTTCAACTGGAAAACATTCATTGAAACGTATCTAGAAGACTATCACGTTGGCCCATTCCATCCAGGTTTGAATCAGTTTGTGAACTGCAACGATTTAACTTGGGAATTTGGCCAGCACTATAGCGTGCAAACAGTAGGTTACAAGTCAAGTCCGGATGTACATGCCTCACCTGTTTACCGCCAATGGCAACAATCGGTTGAACAGTACCATGGTCAGCAACGTCCACCATTTGGCGCTATCTGGTTTGTGTACTACCCTTACCTGATGATTGAGTGGTATCCCAATGTGCTGGTGGTTTCACATTTAATTCCTACCGGCGTTGAGAGCTGCACCAATGTAGTTGAGTTTTATTACCCAGAAGACATTGCTTTGTTTGAGCGCGAATTTGTGCAAGCACAGCAAGCCGCTTACGAGGAAACGGCTGTTGAAGACAAAGAAATTTGCCAACGTATGCACGATGGCCGCAAAGCACTTTATCTGCAAGGTATAGACGAGCGTGGCCCCTATCAACAACCACTAGAAGCCGGCTTGGAGCATTTCCATCGCTGGTACCGTGAACAACTCACTCCATTTCTACCCGCAGATAGCGCCAGATAAGCGTCATGCGCGCTGGCAAACTACAATTATCAGGCCGGCTACCGCACCTTGGTAGCCTATGGATGCTGGTGGCTGCCATTGGGTTTGGGGTGATGGGTGCACTGGTTAAGCTTGGCTCACCAAAATTTTCCAACGCAGAGTTAGTGTTTTATCGCTCTATCTTCGGTTTAATCAGCATTTATGGGTACATTGCTTATCACAAGCTCCCACTGCGTACGCCGGTATTAGGCAAGCAAGTGAGCCGTGCCGTGGTCGGGCTGATCTCATTGGCACTGTTCTTTTACGCCATTGCACACCTACCACTGGCTACCGCCATCACACTCAATTACACCTCTGCATTATTTTTGGCAGCGCTCACGCCTTTTTTACTGCACGAGAAGCCAAAACCCATTTTATTAGGCACCATCCTGCTTGGCTTTCTTGGCATCGCGCTACTGCTTAAACCCAGTTTTTCTAGCCAAAACATGCTAGCTGGTGCGCTTGGTTTACTATCAGGATTTGGCGCATCAATGGCTTATGTACACGTAAAACAGTTAGGGGCACTACAAGAGCCCGATTGGCGCACCGTGTTCTACTTTACCTGTATCTCGACAGTCATCAGCGGACTGTGGATGTTATTCGACCACTTTTCTGCACTGGCATGGCAAGACTTACCATTGCTATTAGGCTTGGGCGTATCTGCCACCATTGGGCAACTGGCCATGACGCGTGCTTACAGAACAGGCAATACACTGATTGTGGCCAGCTTAGCCTATACCACCGTCATTTTTGCTACCTTGTTAGGCGTGATTTTTTGGCAAGAGACATTAAGTGCCAGCGAATATATCGCTATCGGCATGATTATTTTGAGTGGGATGATTAGCGTCAATACCACGACTCAGAAAAAATCAACCGCGTAAATCACACACAGAGTATTTAAGCTATAGACATTTAATTCACTTAGGATTAATCTTAATATCCTACTTTAACTTTATTGCGCTAAAGACTTGATGTATAAACTTATGCATTCATTTCGATTGGTATGCTTTGTAAGCACATCTCTTGTGCTGTCCGGCTGTTTAGGTGGCACCATCGCGCAACAAATCGCACGCTCTATTGCAACCAGCGTAGCAGATAACGCAATAGGAACTGCGGTAGAAGCTGAAGATAAAAAGGCAGCCGCTAAGCAGCCAACGCTCAACAGTATGTTGTACAACCCAACACCCGACCCCTATCGTAATGCCATGCTGAATATGGACTTTGCACCGTTGAAAGCAATCCAAGAACCCTTACCTGAATACCCAACGGAAGCGCAAGAAATTCCAATCGTGATTCTTAAAACCAACCCGCTTGTACAGGTGGAGTTATTTAATTTGTTGATTGGTGAAGAAAAGTTAGCGGTGTTTGAAAAAGCGCGCATGCAGGGCGCACTTAATTTACCAGATGCTGCTGAGTGGCAAGAGTGGCAGGTGGCAACAGGTAAAATTCAATCGCCTGAACAAAGCACGCAGACACTGATTACCTTTCTACTTCCACCTTCATTCGGCAAGCCCCCTAGTGGCAGCATGGCCACCGTGGAGCTGTCTCAATCCGGCGATCTGAATATCGCACGCTATAAATCCAACTAATGAAGAAAGTGACTTAAGGATCAATCAACCCACTGCGCATGGCGATTAACGCAATCTCAGCAGAGTTGTTGGCATTTAATTTTTGTTTGATGTTGTAGAGATGGGTGCCCACGGTTCTTGGGCTTAAAAATAGCGTTTCTGCAATTTCGTTGGTGGTTTTGCCTTTGGCCAAAGACATAAACACTTCAAATTCGCGCTCACTCAACACATCCACAGGGTTTTGCTCTCCGGACAATTGCTGAATGGCCATTTGTTGCGCCACACTGGCTTCTATGTATTTCTTACCACTGGCTACGCTACGAATCGCCTTAATCAACTCTTCTGCCGCACTGCGCTTCGTCAGATAGCCCATAGCGCCAGCATTCAGCACTCGCTTAGGGTGCACCGAGTCCTCATGCGCGGACAGCACTAAAATTCTCGCATGGCTATCTTTGGCTAAAATACGCTCTATAGCCTCCATGCCGCCAATGCCGGGCATGGTGATGTCCATCACCACCACATCGGGTTTATGTTCTACATAGCCCTTAATACCAGCCTCACCGTTCTCAGCCTCCGCGATCACTTTAATATCATTTGCGGATTCCAGCAGCATTTTAAATCCCATGCGCACTACCGCATGATCATCCACCAGCATCACGTTAATCTGACCCATACCACTCCTTTTTCATTACATTCGCTCGCTATTTCAGGTATTCAATGCTTTTGGAATCACAATCGAGATTGTAGTTCCACGCGATTTTTTTTGCAGGCTAGACACAATATTAAACTGCCCGTGTAGTGCCTGCACTCGTTCGCGCATACCCAGTAAGCCAAAGTGATTGCTTTGATCTACCTGAGAAACTTCCATACCCTTGCCATCATCTTGAATCGTCAACGCTAAATCGCCCTGCTGATTTGCGTGTAGTTGAATGTGTACACGTTTGGCATCTGCATGTTTTACTACATTATTGATAGATTCTTGCACGATACGAAACACATTGATATTAATGTTTTCACCTAATTGATTGAGGTTGCCAGATAAATCTAGATCGATGGCCAGATTAGGGTGCTGGCTTTGACAGGTGTTGACTAAATCTCGCAGCGTTTCGCTCAAGCCTAAGTTATCTAGCGAGCCCGGGCGCAATTGGCGAATAATATTGTGCATGCCATCGTAAATATGATTGGCTGCGGCAACAATGGTCTGCGCACTTGCCTCAACATCGGGTGCTTTTTCTTTGGTTTTGTTGGCAATGGCCACCGCAAATGTTTTGATAGCTGTGACATATTGACCTAGTTCATCATGCAACTCACGCGCCAAACTTCTGCGTTCGTCCTCAATATGCTTTTGTATTAAGTGCGTAAGCTGACGGTTTTCTTCCAACTGACGCTCTGCATCTAACGAGACCACCATGCGGTTTAAACTATGTCCAATCTTATCAAACTCTGGCAACTTAAAGTCTGGCAACTTCACAGTCAGGTCGCCCTGCTCTACACTATTGATGGCATTAAGAATATGACGTACCGGACGCAAAGCATGGCTTAATAAGGCATATACCATTAAGTTAAGCGTCACAAAAAACCCTACACCTATCAGAATTAATTGCTGAAACCCGGACCATGCCTCTCGCACTGATCCACCAGGGCTAGAAGTCACAATTAAGGTGCCATAATGAATACGGCGCTGTACCGATTCTTTTTGCGGCTCCACCAGTTTAACAAACCATTGTGGCGGTACCACATCGCTTTTAAAGGTCGATTCGGGCGAGATATAAAGCGGATTTCCCGCGTGATCATATAACTCGATATGGCTGCTACGTACATAGCCTAAAGAGCGCAAAAACTCTTGCATTACCAAATGCGTTGGACCAAAACTCGGGTTCATGGCAGAACTCACAATGACCGTATCTAACAGTTGCACCGTCACACGGGTAGCGGCTTCCACCCGTTCACGGATAGAAATACGTGTATCAATCACCAGTACCCAACCCACGGCGAGCATAAACGCGAGAGAAAGCATCGTCACCAGCAGATTTAATCTAAAGCGTAAACTCATACCATCCATGTGCAACAAAAACCGTAGTATCTGCGCAATTGCTCTCGCACCCCTAGTGTAAAAACCATTAAAAGTGTAAAAACCATTCAAAAGGCGTAAAAACTATTAAAAAACCTAAAACCAATCAAGCTAATCTTCTATGCTTATTTTCTTATATTCGGCCGGCACAGGTGGATATGCAAGCTTGAGCGATTTAAGCACATTGAGCAATAACCGGGATATCAGCAAGTTGCGATTGGTTTTGGAGTCAGCGGGCACTACATACCACGGTGCATAGCTGGTAGAGGTGGCTTGCAATGCATTCTCGTAAGCCACCATGTATTTTGACCACACAGCACGCTCATTTAAATCACCGGGATTGAATTTCCACGTTTTGGTAGGGTCATCTAAACGCTCTTGCATGCGCATTTTCTGTTCTTCTTTAGAAATATGCAGAAAACATTTAATGACGAGCGTGCCGGTTTCGGTCAACATGCGTTCAAAGTCATTGATTTGTGCGAAGCGGCGTTTACACTCAGCTTCATCTATCCAGTCGTGCACTTTTACAATTAGCACATCCTCATAGTGGCTACGATTAAAAATCACAATCTCGCCTTTTTTGGGCACTTGGCTGTGTACACGCCACAAATAATCATGCGCTAACTCATCTGCACTGGGGGCTTTAAAGCTGGCTAAACGAATGCCTAATGGATCACACTCACTGAACACATGTTTGACCGTGCCATCTTTTCCGCTGGCATCCATGCCTTGCAAAATCAGCAATACTTTATGCTTGGCTTGCGCATGCAAGATATCCTGCAATGCATTAATCTCTACCGCCAATTTTTCCAACGCTAATGCATCTTTGGCTTTGCTATCGCTGCGTTCAGATTTATCGTTAGGTTGAATACTACTTAAAGAGAGTTTGCTATTTGGTTTGACTTTGTATTGGTCTAGATTTTTATCGAGCGATTTTTCTTGATTGGCCATGGTGAACCCCACTAACAGAACATCATCAATTTAACACGTCAGGCAGCAGATGCAAACTCACAATGCTTGTATGAAATTGGTCCGTAGGTGGCTATCTCTACGGTAGATGGTTTACTCGGTAAATGTTGTGTGTTGCCTGGCGAGTGCTTTTTCTTCTTCAATGCGGTACAGCCAAGCCAAAATTTCCGCAATGGCCAAATAAAGCGCTGGTGGAATATGCTGATCCAAATCCACCTGCATCAGCATTTGCATCAGCTCTTTAGATTCGTGCACGAACACATTATGCTCTTTGGCCAGCGCGATAATGTGCTCTGCCACCAAACCCTGCCCTTTCGCGACAACTCGCGGCGCATAATCGCCAGTGTCGTAAGCCAGCGCAATGGCTTGCTGATGATACTTTGTCGGTAGATGGCTCATAGGCTTATTCGCGCTCCTGTACTACAGTAGGCGTTTGCGTCACGGTCAATGCATCTATCGATTGGTGATTTTCTTGCATGGTTTGCACCAGCTTGGTTTTTTGCTGCTGTAACAAGGCAAAGGTGTCGGTACGCCCGCTTTCCAAATGAATGCGCAAATGACCATTGACCAAACTTAGCTTGGCCTTTACTTCACCCAGATGTGGGAAATCAATCTTGAGTTCAGTCGCGGTCCAAGTCGCTTCTGGCGATTCCGACTGGGCTTGCGCATTGGAGTCCGAGGGTAAACGCTGCTGATAAACATCCCAAGTCATGGTTTGGCCCGGCCATACTTCGCCATGCCATGAAAAGCGCTGATGTTCCAGCACAGCTAACTGCTGAAACGTGATGTGTGCCGGATTAAATCCGGCTTGATTTTGCGGCTCTTGCCTCAATTGGCTCAACGCATATTGGCCTTGTGAAAGCGCCTGTAAATGCGACTCGTAAAATAAGCCGGTCTGACTTAGCGCTTGCTTTAAATCTTGCGCCACCAACTGTGGCTTGTTAGGGAAATGGGTAATCACGTTGATGGCTTCATAACGTGTAGATAGTTGCTGTGCTTCTGCTTGCCCCAGATACTGTCCAAGCAGGCTACCGGCTTGGCTTAAATTGACAGCTGTGCCGGTGTAGCCCACAGTGGTGGGTTGCTTCAGCAAAAAGGTGAGCTCAGGTTGCGCCTGCAAATATTGCAATGATAAAGTTTGCCCCAGTTTGGCCTGCTGTCCAATATCCATTTTCAACAACAAGGGCTCTGCCTGTGTTAGATTTGCTTGCGCTTGATTTGGATTGACCTGTGTTTGTTTTGAGTTAATTTGCACTAGAAAAGTCGTATCACTGACCCGTTGCATCACGCGTGCGTCATAGGTCTCACCGGGGGTTAAGTGCTTTGCTTGCGCCGCCAGCTCTTGCGAAGGCGTATTGATTGCGCCCACCGGCAATACGGGTACCACGCGATAAACCGACCCAATCTGCTGGGGATTGCTTGGCTCTGGTTTATGAATAAACATGGCAAAGACTACATTTGATAAGCGCTATTCAACTTTGCTTGCATTTGCGCGGCTTGTGACTGGCTGGGTTGCACCCACTGGCTAAGCTTTTGCATCCATGGATGAATAAGCAATTTAAGCTGATGATCATCCGCTAGAATACGCTGAATAATCTCTATTTTCTGTGATTTGGTTTCTTGCGTGAGGATACTCGTGCGCTCTAACACTTTAATCTGCGCTACGTTTTCTAAGTAGCCAGCCTCTAATTCAGATACTTTATCCCAGTTATTCTGCTTGGCCGCAGCCAGCATTTGCGCCATGGTGTCGGCCAGTGCGGTGTATGCTGGTATCAGTGTTTGTGCTTGCATGTGTACGCCTAAAATACTAATCGGTTGTAGTTAGCTGGAATATTGGCTTGTGGCCGCATCGCCACTACTTTCGCCAGATCCGCAGCGTTTGGTTTTTGGTTTTCAATCGCTTCCCACGCGCCTTTCAGCTCTGTGAGCAGGCCAATCACTTCTTCAACCAATGGCGCTTGATTATGGATATTGGCCATGGTTAAACGTTGTGACATATAGGCGTACAAAGCATCTAAGCTTTGTGCGATCTCACCGCCAGCTTTTTTATCTAAGCTTAAACGTAGGCCACTTTCAATGATTAAAATGGCTTTAGAAATCATCTCACCTTTATGCTGTATATCTTGATTAGCCATGTGCGTAATGGCATTGCGGCAAGCCGAAATAGCGCCTTCATACAGCATCACCACTAATTTATTGGGGCTTGCGGCGACCACACCTGTTTCTAAACCCAATTGGGCGTAAACATTGGCACCGTTACTTTTAAATCCAAACATGTTATGTCCCCTTTTTATTAGTTATTGCCGAGCGCTGAAATCTGCTGTGAGAGATACGAGCTTGTATTTTGCATACTCGATAACAGTGTATCCAAACGTGTGTATTGATCACGGTAACGTTTCTCAATCACGGTCATTTTCAAATTAAACGCATCGGTCTGTTGCTCTAAACGTTTCACTGAAGCGGTAATGCCATCCGTACGTGCTGCCAGCAAACCTTCATCGTCCAGCAAACCATCCAAAATATCATCCAACTGTGCAGCATAGCCTTTCACAAAAGTCACTGTACCGCGTGCGCCTGTGCTGCCTCCGGTCACTTTAATTCGTAAGCCTTCGCTGACATCGCCGGCTGCACCAATCAACTCTTGATTCAAACCAGTGCCGGCAACACCGTTGATCATGCCTAGCATATTAGTATTATCGGAACCTAATTGCGAAACTGTAATGGGATAGGTGCCAGATTGTGTTTTACTGGTGCTACCAAGGTAAGATACTTGCGCATCCGACGTCCTAGCAGAGGTCGAAAACAATGCCGCAATATCATCAAAATGGTTGCTAATCGCATCGGTCAGCTTAGTGCTGTCTAATGCCAATTTACCATCACGCTGAAAACTCACACCAATGTCAGTCAACGAAGTAATCGTGCCGCCCGTATCCACCACTTTGGTCACCACAGATTTAATTTGCGCCGTGATATTACGTGCAGTCGCATCGCCTAACAACTTACCGGAAGATTTTCCAGTTTCGTCATATTTGGTGAGGGTACGCAAGGTATCGTTCAGCTTGTTATACGCATCCACAAAGGCCGTCACCGATTCTTTGATTTTGGCTTGATCGGACGCCACAGCCAAATTGACGGGCTGGCTATTGCTTGTAGCCAGCAAATTGAGGGTAATGCCTTCAATCGCATCACTCACACTATTGCTGGCTTTGACTACATCAATGCCATCAATATTGAGCAACGCATTCAGTGGTGCTTGTAACTGGCTCATGTTCTTGCCAGCGCCCGCAGTCGATAACGGATCATAAGCCAATCTCGATAAACCCGTGTTATCCGTTGGATTACCGTCATCATCGGCTACGGTAATCTTCAGGCTATTCACCTCGCCCGTTTCTTTAGAGGTAATCACCAAGCGATTGGCAGTACCATCATTGACGATGGTGGCCGTCACGCCACCATTGGCAGCGTTAATCGCATCTCGCACACCCGCTAGCGTGTTATTGCTTGCATCGATAGTGACATCAAAGGATGTCTTGTTTGGATTGGCAGTAAAGCTAGCAGGCGTGGCGGGTGAAACAATCTCAGGGGCATACGTACCAAACGCTATGGTCAATTTGCCAGTGCCGATGACATCCGTGGTATTGGCCACGCCATCTAAAGCAATTTTCTGTGATTTTGCGAGTTGATTCACGGTGATTGCGTAATCACCAATAGTTGCACTGCCATTTGCAGTAGCGGTAAACATGCTAGGCGTGGCAGATGTGGCAGATTGTGCGTTAAATTTGGAAGCAGCGGCCAGTGCACTGACCGAAGTTTGAAACGTGGAAAGTGCACTTTTTAAAGTGCCATAAGCCGTAAGCTTAGCTTCATAAGCAGTTTTTTGGTTGGTAATTAAGGTGAGCGGTCGTTGTTCAACGCTCATTAAGCTACTGACAATTGAATTAACATCAATTGCTGAGGTACTTGAGACTGTTGCCATAATTATCCATCCTTAATATTTACTGCATCCTATTAAAGCGCACGCTTGCTGTTACGCCGTTTGTCTAATCACCAAGCCTTGTAACTTATCCAGCGTCTTGGTAATCGCCATTACTTCTTCGTTAGGAATCTGTCTTAACACTTTTTGGGTGGCGGTATCGACGACTTTGACGACAATCCGCTCAGATTCCTGATCAATTGAAAACTGAATGGTTTGTAACGCAGGCGCTACATAATCATTCAATTTCTTCACTGCGCCAGTCAATGTTGCTCTATCTAATTCAACAGCAGCTGGTAAAGACTCTTCTGGCTTCGTAACGACTTTTAGGCCACTAGTGGCCTGAACGGTTTGACTTCCTGGAACAGCAGTTAATTTAGCTGTACCGTATGCATCTAAAGAAGATTGGAACATGTTGTACTCCCTATCTTACTGAAAATTCCACAGAGCTTTCGCCCTGTGGAAGTCAATTTACTCAAGTTACGAATTACCCTCTTAACAAGCTCAATACGTTGTTTGGTAGTGAGTTTGCTTGCGCTAACATCGCTGTACCTGCTTGTTGCAAGATTTGACCGCGTGTTAAGTTAGCTGTTTCTGCAGCAAAGTCTGTATCCATGATGCGTGATTTAGCTGCTGATTGGTTCTCTGAAGCCACTTGCAAGTTACCTACCACAGCTTCAAAACGGTTTTGTACCGCACCCAATGTCGCACGTTTAGTATTCGTTGCATCTAACGCTGTATCAATTGCACCTAACGCTGTTGTTGCTGCTGCTGCTGTTGAAACGCTACCTGTAATGGTTGCTGCAGCTACTGCTGATACAGAGATCGTGTCGCCAGAATCAGCACCGATTTGGAATGTAGTTGAACCACCACCAAACACTGCTGTACCGTTAAACTTAGTTGCTGTACCGATACGTGTCACCTCTGCAGCTAGTTCTTGGAACTCAGCATCTAGGTTTGTACGGTCACCAGCAGAGTTACTGCCGTTGGCAGATTGCACTGCCAATTCACGCATACGTTGTAATGCGTCTGTTACTTTACTCAAACCACCTTCAGCAGTTTGTGCAAAAGAAATCGCATCGTTTGCATTACGCATCGCTACGTTCATGCCACGTACTTGTGAGTCCATACGTGTTGCAATCGCCATACCAGCAGCGTCATCTTTCGCGCTGTTTACACGTAAGCCAGAAGACAAACGTTGGATAGATGTATTTAAACCTGATTGTGAAGCGCTCAAGTTACGTTGTGTGTTTAATGAAGCAATGTTTGTATTAATTACTGCAGCCATGATAAATCTCCTAAATAAAATAAAATATTCAAATCACCCTACTGTTCGCTTGGCAACTTTTCATATTGCGTCGCACTTAAATCTATTATCGGTAAGCTTTTGTAAAAGTTTAGGGTAAGAACAAAACTTTTTATGAAACAGTTACTTAACCCACATAACCTCAAACAATTACCGATTAAGCAGACCCGATGAATATGATGTCGGCTATCATTTTCAAAACTTTAGGGTAATACCTTTTTATTTAGGGCTGACTCCTTAAAAAAATACGATATATCAGCATGATAGCGATTATTTTGTGTGGTGAAGGGATTAACAAAGAGACAAAAACCAGCTATCTCTTAAGATAAACTTTGAGGAGAATTAGTGCACAAACGTAGATATGCGAGGCAAAAAAAATGGGGTTTGCATAGCAAACCCCGAGGACTACCTCCCGATAGATCTAAACCAGTTGATTCTTAATCGCGTAATGCGTGATGTCAGAGTTATGACGCAAATGCATTTTTTCTAACAAACGTGTGCGGTACATACTCACTGTTTTTACAGAGAGCGATAATTTTTCGGCAATCTCACTCACAGAGAAGCCCGATGAAATCATGATCATCGTTTGGTATTCGCGGTCTGAAAGTGTCTCGTGCGGATTTTGTGTTTTTTCATCACTGACTTGCTCAGCCAAAATCTCGGCCACTTCTGGCGTAATATATTTTTTGCCTTTGGCTAAGGCGTGAATGGCTGACAATAATTCATTAGATGCGCTGTGTTTACATAAGTAGCCAGAAGCACCTGATTTTAAAGCGCGTACAGCGTATTGATCTTCCATATACATAGACAACATCAATACAGACAGTGAAGGATTATCGCGTTTGATGCATTTCAATGCGTCCATGCCGCTGCGGTCTGGCAGTGAAATATCCAGCAACATCACATCGGCTTCAATCTCACGCGCAAATTTAATCGCTTCAGTCGCATTTTCTGCTTCAGCAACCACTTCAATTTCACCGGTGGTGGATAAGATTTGTTTGATGCCTGATCTTAAAATGGCATGGTCATCTACCACAATCACTCTAATTTTTTTGTTGTTCATACGCACCCCTTAACTGTTAATTACATAACAGCAAATTGCGTGCCAAACAAAAAAATAAGTGTAAATTTTTGATAATTTATTAATAAATCATTGTATTTAAACAGTTAATTAAAATTACAAAATGAAAAAGCCACCCTGTGGGTGGCTAACTAACTATCGAAACTACAAGAGAAGTGATGAATTTATAACGGGGTTTATATCGGCAAAGTGACCTCTACTTTGGTACCGCTACTCGCTTGGTCTACCACGCCAATAGATAAGCTACCATTCAATGCAGACACACGTTCTTGCATACCGCGAAGCCCAAATGAGTTGGTTTTTAGTTTATCCACATCATTGATACCAATACCGTTATCAATCACTCGTAGTGTTACCTCATAGCCCGAGGCTTCTAAGCTCACATTCACTTGTGAGGCTTTGGCATATTTCGCAATATTGGAAAGTGATTCTTGGCAGATTCTAAATAAAGCCATCGATTGCTCTGTGGAAAGCATGATCTCTGCTTGGTTAGTGCTAAACACACATTTTAAACCGACTTGTTTTTTAAACTGATTCACTTGCCATTCAACTGCATCAACAATACCAAGGTCTAAAATACTCGGTCTTAAATTGCCAGAGATACGGTGTACCGCTTCAAACGTACGGTTCACAATCGCTTCTAAGTTAGCGGTTTGTTCTAAAGATACGGATTGCTGTGCAGCGATTTGTTGTGCAATGCTGGCCAGGCCCATTTTAATAGCGGTTAGATTACCACCCAAGTCATCATGTATCTCGCGCGCAATGCTAATACGCTCTTGCTCTTTCACTTGATTCATATGGGCAGTCAATTGCTCTAGCTCACGGCGTGACTGTTCAATCTCTAACTTCTCTAATTTACTTTGTGTGATGTTCAGCATAATGCCATCCCACTGCACCACACCATCGCCTAACTGGCTAATAGTGGCACGCAAGTTAATCCATTTGGTATCTTGCCAACCATCAATCCACACCCGCCCTTCCCAATCCAATTTTTCTAGGCTTTGCGCACTGCTGATGAGTTTGGCACGTAAATCTTGGCGGTCGCGGGTATTCATAATAGAAAACAACTGCTGTGCATCTACCTGCAAGTCGTTTGCGGTAAGTCCTAGTAACGCTTCACAGCCGTCACTCACATAACGAAAACTCACTTCGTGATCAGCCGTCATTTGCATTTGGAACACCAAGCCAGGAATATTGGAGACAATGGCTTGGAAACGCGATTCACTCTCGCTGAGTGCCATCACTACTTTTTCGTTAGGGGAGATTTCGCTTTTTGTCACAAGAATATATTCGGTTTGACCTGATTGTATTAGCATAACACGGAGTTGATTTTTATGAACCCCAGCCTCAGGCAGCGGCTGATTGACGCTCAATTCGAACAGTGCTTTTTTGTCACGTTGCTGATTCACATACGTAACCAAAGTTTTTGAACTCACGCCGAGGATTGCTTCTAACTGTTCAGGTTGAATCATTAACTCATCATTGCCGATTCTCTTTTGTGCCTCATCACTCGCATAAAGCAAATTCAGCGTAGTGGCATCCAATACATAAATTTCATCGGTAGGCGCCAATGTGAGTGATTTTAAAATTAACTGTGATTCGACAAGTGCTAACAATTGAATTTCCTTACATCAAAAGTGGTATACATCCGGTGTGTTCCTATTGCGCTTTGGCTAAATCCAGCTCAGTCATCACCTTGTTTTTGCCAGATTTCTTGGCTAAATACATGGCTTGATCGGCACGGTGAATCAGACCCGTTTGATCTTCTTCTACTTTAAACAAGGCAATCCCTGCGCTAAACGTAATCAGCAAGCGCTCGTTATTGCCTAAAAAGTATTCTTTGGTCAGCGTGCGTTGCAAACGTGTCATGGTAATGACAGCCTCGTCAATGTTGGTATCTGGCAACAGAATGACGAACTCTTCACCACCAAGCCGGGTCACAATGTCGGTTGGGCGAATGGTTTTTTTGACGACATTGGCCAGATGTTTCAACGCAACATCCCCCACGTGATGCCCGTAGGTATCATTGAGGTGTTTAAAGTTATCAATATCCAGCAGCGCCAATGTTAATGGGCCACCACCGCGACCAAACCTTGAAATTTCAGTGGTCAGTGCGTCATCCAAACCACGTCTGTTTAATACACCGGTGAGTTGATCCATGCGCACGGCTTCACTCAGCTGTGTCAGTTCTTCTTGCAGTTTTTTGATTTTCTCTTGTGAGCTCTCTGCTTCTTCACGTTGATGCAGCAATGCCTCACGTGAACGCATGATGTCTGCCTGCATGGTGTGCGTATCGCGCATCAGGCCTTCTAACAACTCATTGATTCTCAAAATATCATCAGTCTCAGAAAGCTTGTCAGCGTAGACTTCGATTTTTTCGTGGTAGCTACCACTGGTATCCGCCATATGTTTCAAGCGGTCCACAAATGTAGAGATCATCGTTTTGAAGGAGTTTTTTGCTTCGATTAAACTATGTTTAATCATGCCTTGTTTATAGATGACTTCTTTTAAGCTTTTCTCTGCCGATTGAATCTGCACACGATCTAGCGGACCAGAGATAATGGTTTGCACAGTAGCGACTTGACCTCTTAGCCATTGATCCTCGGCCACCAGTTCACTGATATTGCTGAGTAGCAATTTGAGCAATCTTAATAAATCTTGTTTAATGCCCTCTTCGTTTGCACCAATCAGTTCCACCCTCACCAACAGTGCTCTAAATTGCTTGGCCATAAACTGCCAGTCTTTTAATTTGCGGGCCTTTTCAGTCAACACCGCTAGTTCATAGGCTTCTTCACGCAATTCCGGGTAGCCATCTAAACGTGGAATCAATCCGTGGTTCAATGATTGCTTCAACATGTCTTGTAAAATCTGGAAAGTCTCATGAAACTGTTTAGTTTCATCATTGCCTACGCCGATGACAGCGCTCAATTTATTGTCGATTTTTTGCAGTAATGTCGTGTCAGCTTGATTAGCCTCATCTGGCTCGGTCAATGCTGGCATCGCATTCTCGCCAACTGGCTCATTCGCACCCCAGCTGGTCGCTAGATTTTGAATTTTGGTAGACAGCTGAGAGTCGCTACCGTAATTAATTAGCACGCGTTCCAGCGTTTCTCTTTTACGCGCAATATCGGTACTGCTACGGCGCGCATCCCAACCTTTGAGTAAAAGACGAATCGCATCGGGCCATTGTTTGGATTGGGTCACACTGCTGTCCATGCCCTCATTTAACACATCGGCTAGCCCGGACCAGTTATCTTGCTTCAACAACTTTTCCCAGCGGTTGATCCAATTGGCTTGCTCTGTGCTCTGATTTGGCAATTGCTTCAATGCTTTTTTAATCGCACTGTTTAAGGTTTCTTTTTGCGGAACACCCGCAATCTCATTGTAAATAAGCTCGTAATTATTGGGCGTAGGCTCAACGCGGCGCATTGCCATTTGCTTAATGGTCTCGCGTGCGATATCGGGTGCCGATACAATTTTTTTGGGTTGAGGCGTTGCCATAATAATTCTGAGATTTCCTAAATGGACAATTGTCGTCATAGCATTTTGGCGCGATATGCATGATTTTGAATGCTTGAAAAAGCACACTTAAGCCCTCTAATTGCTAAAATTAGCGCAGTTTATTAACAAGATTGGCTGGCCTCATCTGTGAGTGATAAGACCAGTGAGAGAAAAATTGCCACGCGAAGTGAAGTTGAACGGAGGAAAGTATTGTAAAATACTGTTTGGCGGGCCTCCCCGCATTGTAAAGTAGCCAACCTGGTCAGATGCGGAAGCAAGCAGCCACAACTATTGAGCAAGTGCCGGGGGTTTGGCTCGCCTCCTCCACTTGTATGGAAGATAACGTTGTTTGATTGGATCGTTCACATGCATGCCAAACGTTTAGCACTTTTTCATGCCGGACACATCATCTAGTCATCAAGTGTTGGCATGTTACGTACCCATGTATCATTTAACGTATTGACGCAAAGGCCACTAGATGTCTTATCAAGTACTCGCACGTAAGTGGCGTCCCAAATCATTTAATACCTTAGTCGGGCAAGAGCATGTCGTGCGCGCGCTTACCAATGCGCTAGAGCAACAACGCTTGCATCATGCATATTTGTTTACCGGCACACGCGGTGTAGGCAAAACAACCATTGCGCGTATTTTGGCCAAATCCCTTAACTGTGAGCAAGGCATTACCGCTACGCCATGTGGCGTATGCAATGCCTGTACAGAGATTGATAAAGGCCGCTTTATTGATTTGATTGAGGTAGATGCTGCCAGCAACACACAAGTAGATGCCATGCGCGAGCTCCTTGAGAACGCACAATACGCGCCAACGGCAGGCCGCTTTAAAGTCTATATCATCGATGAAGTGCACATGCTTTCTAAGAGCGCATTTAATGCCATGCTGAAGACCCTGGAAGAACCGCCGGCACATGTGAAGTTTATTTTGGCCACGACTGACCCACAAAAAGTGCCGGTAACGGTACTCTCACGCTGCCTGCAGTTTAACTTGCGTCAAATGGCAAGCACCACGATTACAGAACATCTCACGCAAATTTTGCAACAAGAGCAGATTGGGTTTGAAGCCAGCGCTATTCATTTAATTGCGCGTGCCGCTGCCGGCAGCATGCGTGATGCGCTCTCGCTCACAGACCAAGCCATTGCTTATGGCAACCAAACCGTGAATGAAGCAGAAGTACGCAGCATGCTGGGCGCAATTGACCAAAGTTATCTATATGAGATTTTGCAGGCACTGCTTGCAAATGACAGTGCTGCGCTGATTGCCAAAGCAAAAGTCATGGACACCCGTAGCATCTCATTTGAAGCGGCACTGGGCGATCTATCGGGCATACTGCATCAAATTGCCATTGCTAAAACCTGTCCGGAAACCCTTGCCAATGATTTGCCAGAGCGTGCTGCACTCTTGCAGTTAGCCGAGACCATTTCTGCTGAAACCCTGCAGCTTTACTACCAAATCAGCATTCTGGGGCGCCGTGATATCGGGTTAGCGCCCGATGAGTATGCAGGCTTCACCATGACCCTGCTGCGTATGTTGGCCTTTACGCCACAAGAAAAACTATCAGATTCTGGCGAGCCAGAACGCAAAGCCGTTACCAACACTACTAATGTCTCCGCCAACTTAGGCGATCAGCGTAAAGCCGTGCCAGAAGTAGCCCCTACCGCACCGCAAATAGCATCTAGCACAACGGAATTAACATCGCCTCAACCCGTTATTAGCAGGCCAATAGCACCAGAACCGACGTTGGCCGATGCACAACAAGAGTCAAACGAGCGCAGCTTTAACGGAGATTGGCGTACGCTAGTAGAACAGCGGCTCAAACTAGGCTTGGCACGTGCATTGGCACAAAACTGCGAAATGGTCACTTATGACGAGCACAGCATTACGCTTAAAGTGGCTGAAACGCACAAGCATTTAGCGAGTCCAAACTATCAAGACAAACTAAGCGATGCGATACATCAACACTTTGGGCGTAAAATCAAATTACAGTTTGAAATCGGCAGCGAGGCCAATACCCCTGCCAAGCAAATAGCGATTGAAAAAGCGACGATTCAATCGAATGCCGAAACCGCTATTTTGCAGGATCATTTTGTGCAGTCCTTGATGAGCGATTTTGGCGCCACGATTATTCCTAACTCAATTAAACCTGTTCAATAATTCATTTAATAAAGGAGCATTCAAATGATGAAAGGCGGCATGGGCAACATGATGAAGCAAGCCCAGCAAATGCAAGCAAACATGCAAAAGGCGCAGGCAGAACTTGCCACAACTGAAGTGGAAGGCTCTGCAAGCAACGGCATGGTTAAAATTACCATGACCTGTAGCCATGATGTAAAGCGTGTAGTGATTGATGATGCAGTGATGGACGACAAAGAAACATTAGAAGACTTAGTACTGCTGGCGTTAAAAGATGCAAAAGCAAAAGTGGAAGCCACCTCCAGCGCGCGCATGAGTGCAGTCATGCCAGCCGGCTTTAAAATGCCTTTCTAATTTAACCCACATTACCTTGTGAAAAATCCACCCGCCCTTGAGCAATTGATCGAAGCCCTGCGTTGCCTGCCAGGCGTAGGGCCAAAATCTGCATTACGCATGGCTTACCACCTGATGCAGCGTGATCGAAAAGGTGCAGGACAGCTTGCATACTCCATGCAGCACGCACTAGATACGATTAGCCATTGCCAACTATGTAATAACTTTAGTGAACAAGCCGTTTGTGCATTGTGTAACGCTGAGCAGCGCGAGCCTAGTATGTTATGCGTGGTGGAAATGCCTACGGATTTAATGATGCTGGAACAAACACAATCTTACGCGGGGATGTACTTTGTGCTGATGGGTCGCTTGTCGCCAATTGATGGCATTGGCCCGAAAGAAATTCACTTAGACAAACTCATTAAGCGCGTGCAAGACGGCGTCATCCAAGAAGTAATTCTAGCGACCAATTACACCAGCGAAGGTGAAGCTACCGCTCACTATATCAGCGAAATGGTGAAAGCACGCGGTATTGCCGTAAGCCGCATCGCACGTGGCTTACCTATGGGTGGTGAAATAGAGTATGTAGATAGTGGCACGCTCTCCACAGCGCTGATTGAGCGAAAAGTCGTTGCTTAATGAGACTCTTTACTCTGAATACATTGATTGGCCCAACGAATTTCCAGCTGATTTTATAGCTTAAATTTCTAGCTCAAATAAAATCCAACAATCCTTCAGGCTGATGAATCATGACATCAGCCCCCCAAGCTTCAGGCCTATCACCGGCATCCAAATAGCCAAATAACGCAACGACTGTCTGCATGCCTGCGGCTTTTCCTGCTTGTATATCACGCTCTGCATCGCCCACATATATACAATTTGCAGGGTCCACAGCAATCTGTTCACATGCCATCAACAAAGTGGCCGGGGATGGCTTAGGCTGTGGCGCATCGTCACCACTCACCACGCAAGCAGCTTGCACATGCAAGCCCATGCTTGCCACCAGTGGCTGCGTAAAGCGTTTAGGCTTATTGGTCACAATGCCCCATGGAATTTGGCTTTCATCTAACGCAGTCAGCACGGTTTGCATGCCCGCAAACAACTTGGGTTGCCGAGTAAACACTTGGTCATACAAATGCAAATACTCATCACGTAATACAATAAAATTAGGATCTTCTGGCGTCACACCAAACCCCAATCCCAATAAACCACGCGAGCCATGTGACGCAAATGGACGAATCTCATCATCGGTTAATGTTGGCCTGCCGTGACGCGTCAATTGCAAATTCAGTGCGTAGCCCAAATCTGGCGCAGTATCTACCAGCGTGCCATCCAGATCGAAAAAAATGGCTTGTATAGAACTCACGCTTCTGCCTTTTGTGCATGCACCATGTAATTCACACTGACATCGCTGTTAAGTGAGTACTGTTGTGTAAACGGTTGATAATGCAGCCCAACTTGGTCTTGTAATGTGAGCTCCGCATCACGCATCCATGATGCCAGCTCAGAAGGCTTGATAAATTTGGCATAATCATGCGTGCCACGTGGCAACATATTGAGAATATACTCCGCACCTATCACGGCCAGCAGATAGGCCTTAGGGTTGCGATGAATAGTAGAAAAAAATACCTGTCCACCCGGCTTCACCAACTGCGCACAAGCACGCACAACACTGGCGGGGTCTGGTACATGCTCTAGCATTTCCATGCAGGTCACCACATCAAACGAGGCAGGCTGTGCCGCCGCAAATGCTTCTACTGCAATACGTTGGTAATCCACAGAAACACCAGACTCTAAGCTATGTAGTTTAGCCACATTGAGCGCTTTCTCACCCAAATCAATGCCAGTCACAATTGCGCCAGCTTGAGCCATGGATTCAGACAAAATACCCCCACCACACCCAACATCCAGCACACGCTTGCCACGTAACTGGCTACGCGCATCAATGTATTGCAAACGCAATGGATTGATTTCATGTAACGGTTTGAACTCGCTGTTTTTATCCCACCACTTATGGGCTAACACGCTAAATTTATCTAGCTCGGCGCTATCAACATTACTCATCTTTATTCATCCCATTCATACTTGTCATGCTTGGCGGTGGGAGAAAGCACCGCTTAATTTATGATGCCACTGCTGCGCAATGTGCAATAGTGTGTGCGGCTCCACCTCACTAAACACGCCTTGGCTAAAAACACCCGTGCTAGATTCTGGCTTATTGTATCTGAGCTGACCATCGACCCACGTATGCGTTACGTTCTCACGGCTTGCAACATACACCAAGTGAGAAATGGGGTCGTAGCAAGGCTGAGACACCATCTCTGCCATATTCACTGCAATTAAATCCGCCTGTTTGCCTACCGTGACTGATCCTAGCTGAGACTCCAAACCCAAAGCTTTTGCCCCATTGATGGTAGCCATTTCCAAGGCTTGATGTGCAGAAATCGCAGTAGCATCGCCACTTTGCCCTTTTGCCAATAAGGCAGCCATACGCATTTCAGCAAACATATCTAATCGATTATTACTGGCTGCCCCGTCCGTACCAATACCAATATTGATACCCAATGCATCACATTTCGCCATCGGCGCAATCCCACTCGCCAACTTCAAATTAGAGGTTGGGCAATGTGCAATATGACACCCATAATCAGCCATCAGTTGCATATCGGCATCGTTCACATGCACACAATGCGCAAGCGTCAAACGCGTGCCTAATAAGCCTAAATTAGCAAAGCGTGTGAGCGGGCTTAAGCCATGGTTTGCCTTGCTGGTTTGTACCTCATGCATGGTTTCATGCATATGGGTATGAATACCCAAATCCAATTGTTCCGCTAATGTACCGATGGTAGATAAGGTTGCGTCACTTACCGTATAAGGTGCATGTGGTGCAAAGCTAAACGTGATACGCGGTTGCGTCTTGTACGCATCGCGTACTGCTGTACCTTTTTCGAGATACATACCGGCATCATTGGCATAGTTGGTCGCAAATTCAAGGACCACCAAACCAATATGCGCGCGCATGCCAATTTGTGTGGCAGCTTGTATGCTCGCCTCAGGGAAAAAATACATATCGTTAAACGTCGTTATGCCACCGCTTAACATTTCTGCACAGGCAAGCAAGGTACCATCATAAACAAACGGTGGGGAAACAAACCTTTGCTCGGCAGGCCAAATATGTTTTTCCAGCCAAGGCATCAGCGGCACATCATCCGCCAAGCCGCGCATCAAACTCATGGCAGCGTGCGTATGCAAATTAATCAGGCCCGGCATTAACACATGCTCGTCCAGATGCACTGTCTCATTTGCAACAAATCGTTCAGAAACAATAGATGCCGGGCAGATTTCAATAACCACCCCTTGATGAACCACGACTGCCTGATGCTCAAGTACCGTATTTTTTGGAATAACTGGTAATACCCAACGGGCAACAATCACCAGATCAACAGATTTAATCATGGTTGGATTATAACTGGTCATAAGGCTGGCAGGTAGATACAGGTCGTTTAGAAAAGTGATTTAGGCAATAAAAAAGCCTCGCTAGGCGAGGCTTTTTTTGAAGCATTAAAGCGTAATGACTGCTTTATTAGTTGCAACCTACTTCTTTTGTACCTTCTGCACGAATCTCAACACGGCGGTTAGGTTGTAAGCAAGAAATCAATTTTTTCGTTGCTTTATTACCTTCGCACTGTACAACAGGCTCAGATTCACCTTTACCAGTTGCTGTGATGAGAGATGAGTCCACACCTTGTGCAACTAAGTAATCTGCCACTTGTTTAGCACGGCGCTCAGACAGTTTTTGGTTATATGCATCAGAACCAATACGATCTGTATGACCCGTTACAATCACTGCTTTGATTTCTGGATTTGCTTTGATTTTAGCTGCGGCTTCATCCAATGCTGCTTTACCTTCATCTTTTAGTTTAGCTTTATCAAAACCAAATAATTTTTCAGCGCCTACAGTAATTGTTTCTGTTTGTGGTTTACACGCTACTGGTGCAGGTGCTGGCTCAGCAGCCGGTGCTGGCGCTGGTTCTGGTGCTGCTGCAATCGGTGCTGGCTCTGGTGCAGCTTCAGCAACAACAGGTGCTGGTGCGCCGAAACGGAAAATACCACCCACATTGAACAATGTATTACCAATCGTTTCATCGGCATCTACAGTACGTGCTGCGTTTTTAGCTTCTGCTTTGCTCCATTGGTGACGCAAGTCAGCTTGGATACCAAATGAATCACTGAATAAGTATTGTGCACCAAGACCTAAACCAGCTAGCCATGAAGTTTTTGTTTTATCTGTTAAGCCAAGACCACTGTAATCTACATTGTTGCGCGCTGCACCAATCCCTGCCAATAAGAATGGGCGGAATTTGTCACGACTAAACATATAGAGTGCATCTAAACCAAGAGTAGTTTGTTTGTATTTACCACCTGCACCGGCAATACCTGTATCTTCGTCAGCACGGTTATAACCTAAACGACCTTGTAAATCCCAGCTTTGGCTTAATTCTTTACCAATGCTAAGAAAACCACCTGCGCCATTGTCGGCTTCTAAATCACTGTCAGTGTGCATATAACTGATACCTGGCACTGCGTACCAAGCGCCACGGTACATATCTTCTGCTGTTGCGGTAAAGGTTGTTACACCTAGTGCTGCTGCGACAGCAAAACTCATTAAACTTTTTTTCATCTTGTTAACTCCTTTGTTAGTAACTTCTCGACGTACAGTGTAAATCCCACACCTAACTATACTCATTCAACATTGACATATCAACGCAGTCGGTTTTAAGACTGCATTTTATTACAAAAGTTGTTGTGTTTATACAACTTATCTTTGATTTCTTTAACTAAATGCGGTAATAAATTGTTTTGTCTCACATTGTCGCGACATACCCCAGACCTAAAACCGATATAACTGGGATAAAGCGGTGTCAATTCATTCAAGTATTCTACCCTTAATGCGCCTGCCAGCCCTGCTTGCAGATGGTGTAATTCACAGTATTTTACAAACGCATGAATGGTATCAGTATCAACCGCCGTCAATAAATGGTGTTGTTTATCTGCCGTATCTAGCATCACGCCATAAAATCCAATTTCAGCCAACATGGGAATCCAAGTCAAATCTATGGGTTGCTCGGCAAACATTACGGCAATTAATTTCATTTTTTTCGAGCGAATCAAACTGGCGAGTGCACCGAGATAGTCCGCTTGTTTTTGCAATGAAGCAATCGGCAACTTGACGATATCAACACCCAAATCCCATTTACGGTGAATCAGATTTAATAGCGTATCTAAATCATCATGCGTATCCCCCACGGTGGCACTTACCAACGTCTGTCGATTCACTGCACGTACCGCCTGCAAACTCACATCATCATCCAAGCTACCCAGAGCACCTAATGCCGGGTCTTTTAGGTCAATGAAGTCAGCGCCCGCGTGCATGGCGTCTAAGGCTTCATCTGCATTTTTCACACTAATCAATAAGCGAATCATGCTTGAGCCCTACTAAGCCTGGGTAAATCCAGATTGTTCCGCATAATATCCGTCAATTTTTTCCACCAACCATTGCCATGCTTGCAACTCACGTTCACCCGCCGTTTTATCAATAGCAATCTGTAGGTACGCCCGTTCAATCAACACTTTGTCTTGCGGTAACCGGCTAAGCCGGCTGGCAAGCACTGCCAACTCAATCACAGCAGCCTGTGCACGATTAAAACCGGCAAATGGCTGATGTGTTTCTTGATGCACGCTGCGCATCCACAACTGCGGACGCACAGGGTCATCTACCACTTTTTCAAGACGTAACTCATCATGCGATAAAGTGTCCGCCAACCGAAACCCTTTGACCACAGTTGCGGGCAATATAGCGTGCGTTTGTGTTTTGACTATGGCGCCAGCAAATACACGCACATCATCGGTCAGATTCATCACCGCACATTCTGTTGCCAAAATGTTTTCTAAAGTCGTAGAGGGTTTAAATGGTGAGATGACTATCAGGCTATCTTTTTTTTGAACGCCAAATGGCGTGATATGCACGTTTCCAGCAAGGTCTACAGTCGAAATAATGGTTTCGTAAATCATGGTTTAGGCTGATGCTTTTTTTCTTTAATTGAAGCCTCGCGATGGGCTTTTTTGGGTTGCTTATTTTGCACTTGCGAAGCCACGCCAAAATTGAGTTCTTCATCTTGTACAAAGCGCTTTTTAAGCTGCCATGCGATTTGTGCCCGCGCCAGCTCTACCCCCAAATAAAAGGCATGCGAGGCATCATTCTCAACGCCCAAGTGTGGGTAAAATTGAAAAGGGTCTTGATCCAATTGCAGGCCGTCGCGATTGTAGACGTAGATGCCCTGCTCACTCACCATAATACGAAAACTAGGGTCTTTGATTTGTGCTGCGATTTCTTGAATCTCAGCTTCATCATAGCTAAACGGTTTTCGGTCATGCAAGCCCAGCAAGCCGTTACTGTAACCTCTGGGCAAACGATTGTCTTGTTTAGCGCGATACATGACCCGCCTGGCAACATCAGCCTCTGCGATCGCATTCACCGCATGCGCACTGACAGAGGTTGCCAATACTGCATTGATATTCAGCTCACTAATCATGCCAAATAGCAATGCGTTGATGCCTGTTGTGTCTGCATCGGTCAGTTCAGTTAAATTGCCCACACCCATCATTATGGGAATCTCTGGGTATTTTTTACGTAACTTGTGATAGCGCACAATAGAATCGGTAAGACCAAAATGAATAGGATCCAAAATGGCATCGGCTATAAATGGTTTGTTCTTACGCAGACAGTGCTCAATGGCACGATACAACGAAGCCATATTGCCAGGTTTTGCCGGTATTAAAATAGGCGTAGCAGCCACTTCGTCGATTAAATCAATCGACTTTTCCGTCAAGCTCAACAAGAAATCCGCACCGGCATGCCCAGCGATGCGTAAATCCGAAATGCTCATGGAATCCACGCTAACCAAATGGCCAGCAGACTTGAGTGCTTTCACTGCGTCTGCCAAATGCACAAATGGCTTGCCGGGCAAACAGCCTAAGTCAATGACATCCGCACCTTGTTGCTTAAAACGCTCCGCTTTGGCAATAATGGCGTCAACTGACAAATCTGGCGCATCTACAATTTCTGCAAAAATCTGCACGCTGTGTTGCGATAAATCAGGCGCGATGCCCTGTTGACCGAAATATTGGGGTAAATCTTTCAAATCCGCAGGACCGCGTTCCACCGGCACACCCAATTTTTCTTCAAGTGGACCTAGGTCGCCTTGGCATAGCCCGGGCAAAATCACTTTATTGGCGTCACCCACATCTTTGAGCCGTCGCGCAATCATTTCAGGCGTCATCAAGGCCGCTACTGATACACCTATTTGTTCAACACGGTATTTGAATTGTGGGGTTTTAAGATTGGCCTGCACTTCAATATCGGCTTGTATTTGACGCAATACTTTATGCAGGCTTTTTTCGGCTAATTTTCCTGTTAAAAATAACAGTTTTTCAGTCATTTCACTTACTCAGCATCCATTTGATGCACAGCAGCTAGGCGGTGCATGATGTACTGTTGCAACTGTTGCATATCTTCAGCTACTTCGGTGTGGGTAAAGGCTTTTAATTTGATCACGTTATCGAGATCAATCTGGCGTGGGTAAACTTTAACCACATTGTCACGGGGGGCTTCCGACTCGAGCTCTGGTGCCGTATCACAAGCAAAGACAATGCTATGCACACGCGTTTTTCCTGCTTGCGCAAATAGATTGGTCACCAAGCTATCCGAAAACCCATACGCCATCTTGGCAATGGTATTAGAGGTTGCAGGCGCAATCACCAAGCTATGGTATTTGCCTTCATAAAACAGCTCAACAGGAATACTGCTGGCAGTTTTATCTTGATAGATACGGTGGCCAGTCGCATCAATTAAATCTTGAAAGCCGTACTGCTTGATGATTTCGGCTGCAGCCTTACTCAAAAAAATATCGACCGATTCCAGTGTTTGCAAAATGGCGAGTGATTCACGCAAGTAATGGCCAGAACCTGTAATCGCCCATGCAAGTCGTTGCTGCATCTGATTATCCAATATGGAAAGGATGTTCTAGCACAATGGTTTCATCGCGCTCAGGGCCTGTCGATACAATCGCAATAGGCACACCACATAAAGCTTCCAAGCGTTTTAAGTAGATTTGTGCGTTTTTAGGCAAGCCTTCCCAAGTTTTTACGCCAAAGGTATTGTCGTGCCAGCCCGCCACTGTTTCATAAATTGGCTCGCAGCGTGCCACATCATCGGCGCCCACAGGTAGCATATCCACCACTTTGCCGTCCAGCTTGTATCCAGTACAAATATTGAGGCTATCAATGCCATCCAGCACGTCCAGCTTGGTAATGCATAAACCGGTCAAGCCATTGATACGGGCAGAACGTCTCAACGCTGCAGCATCAAACCAACCGCAGCGGCGTTTACGTTTAGTCACGGTACCAATTTCCTGGCCTTTGTTTGACATTTGATAACCAGGGACACCCTCTGTTTCAATATCCAACTCGCTTGGGAATGGCCCACCGCCGACACGCGTGGTATAAGCTTTGGTAATGCCCAACACATAATGCAGCATACTGGCACCTACACCTGTCCCTGCTGAAGCTTGTCCGGCAATACAGTTACTAGAGGTGACATATGGGTAAGTACCATGGTCAATGTCCAACAAGGTACCTTGTGCACCTTCAAATAATAAATTCTCGCCACGCGTGTTAGCTGCGTAGAGTTCAGCGGAAATATCGGCCACCATAGGCTTTAATGCTTGCGCTTGCTGCATACTGGCCTCATATTGCTGATTAAAATCAACTGCAGGTGCGCCTAAATATTGCGTCAGTACAAAGTTGTGATAATCCATCACCTCGCGTAATTTTTCGGCAAAGCGCTCTGGGTAGAATAAGTCATAGACGCGTAATGCGCGGCGTGCGACTTTATCTTCATAGGTTGGGCCTATGCCTTTTCCTGTCGTGCCAATTTTTTTATCAGCACTGCGTTTGGCTTCACGGGCAATATCTACCGCCACGTGGTGGCTCAAAATCAATGGACAACCTGGGCTGAGTTTTAAACGACTTTTGACTTCCAAGCCGCCTTTTTCTAATGTCTCAATTTCGCTTAGCAAATGTCCGGCATCTAACACTACGCCATTGCCGATATAGCAATTAACACCTGCGCGCACAATGCCTGACGGTACTAAGTTCAGTTTATATATACGTTGTTCCGCACCCTGCCCAACCACCAAGGTGTGGCCTGCGTTATGTCCGCCTTGGAACCTGACAACACCTTGTGCATGGTCGGTTAACCAATCAACGATTTTACCTTTGCCTTCGTCACCCCATTGCGTGCCAATGACGACTACATTTTTTGCCTGATGTTTACTTGATTGATTTGCCATAATTTCAATAGTGTAGATATATCTCTACGTAGATAAATAAAATGAGTTAATGAGAGACAGTGGCTACGCGCCACTGGCCTTGCTGCAATTCCAGCGTACGATCGCAATTAAGTTCATCCAATTGCGCAGGCGTATTAGGTAAGGCTTGTACCACCATCTGCCCAGATGCACGCAATGATTCTATTGCTGTTAGTAATGCTGCGTCATTGCCTGATGGTGCCAGTATGCCTTTGGTAGCAACTGCTGGCGCGAGCGCGAGTACCGCACCACGCAAATCAAGACTGAATCCGGTGGCTGGACGCGCACGCCCGAACGCAATACCTACTTCATCGTAACGTCCGCCCAAGGCAATGGGGCCTGCATAGCCATGTGCATAAGCGGCAAACACAATGCCGGAATGGTAGTGATACCCACGCAACTCGCTGAGGTCAAATCCAACCTGCACATCTAAATCGGCCAGTAAATCTGCTATAGCGCGCAAATCATTTAATGCGCGGGTGATTTCTTCAAGCGCGGGGAGCTCAGTAGCTGCTTGCGCCAACATGTCCACGCCACCATGGAGCTCGGTAAGGCGAATGAACGCACGTTGGATAGGCCCATCTAACGCCTGAACCAACTGGGTCACAGTCGCTTTATCTTTACTTTGCAATGCTGCAAACAGGCTTTGTTCTAAGCTAGCATCAACACCTGCGTGTTTGACCAAACTTTCAAAAATACCCACATGACTAAAGTCAATATGTAGTTCTTTGAGACCCAACAATTGCAATGCCTTAATCATTAAGCGCTGGATCTCTACATCGCTCTCGATACCAGCGTGGCCAAACAACTCAGCGCCCAGCTGTAGTGGCTCACGCGTACGTGCCAGACCATCTGGCTTGGTGCGTAATACAGTGCCAGCATAGCAAAGACGTGACACGCCTTGATGATTCAGCATGTGCGCATCAATCCGCGCTGCTTGTGGTGTGGTGTCTGCACGCACGCCCATCAAACGACCTGTCAATTGATCCACCACTTTAAATGTCGCCAAGTCCAAATCATACCCGGTACCGGTAATCAGTGATTCCATGTATTCCAACATAGGTGGAATCACATACTGATAGCCATGCACTTGGAACAGATCCAAAAGCTGACGACGCAATGACTCAATACGCGCGGCCTCTGCAGGCAACACATCTTCAATAAATTCGGGGAGTAACCAATTTCGCATGGCGTTATTATAACCGCAAACAGCCTAAAACGGCTTACGCTAGCGACTGAACATCGTCAGTAAAAAACCACCTAGGACAGAAATCAGGCCAATAAATCGCAACTGACCATCTTTAAGCACAATCAACCGCTGAAAAGTGTCGCGCCAAGCTTGAGGCATCAATAGTGGCAATAAACCTTCTATGATAAGCACCAAGCCTAACGCTGTCAGCAAAGAGTCTTTCAAGCTAGCACGCTATTTTTTAGCGCCTGAGCTACGCATATATTTAAAAAAGTCTGAGCTTTGGTCTAATACAATCACGTCAGACTTACTTTTAAAGCTGTTTTTATACGCTTCTGTACTGCGATAGAACGCATAAAATTCTGGGTTTTTACCAAAGGCATCGGCATAAACCTCTGCCGCTTTGGCATCGCCCTCACCTTTCACTTTTTGCGCTTCACGGAAAGCTTCTGCAATAATCACCTCCCGTTGCTTATCCGCATCTGCACGAATTTTCTCAGCAGCTGCCGCACCTTGAGAACGCAGTTCATTGGCGACAGATTTACGCTCTGCATCCATGCGTTGGTACACAGACTCGCTCACTTCTTTAGGCAGATCCACACGACGCAAGCGCACGTCTAAAATTTGAATGCCCATTTGACGGCTATCTTTGTCTGCGCGTTGACGCAAAATTTCCATGATTTCAGAACGCTCACCAGAAACCACATCGTGAATGGTGCGCTTACCAAATTCAGCACGCAAACCATCATTGACTGTTTGTGATAAACGGCGCTCTGCCTGTGCTTCATCACCTTTGACAGACACATAAAACTTAGCTGGATCGACAATCTTCCACTTGACAAACGAGTCTACCAACACGTTTTTCTTCTCGCTGGTAATAAAGCGATCAGGCTCATCCCAGTTTAAAGTCAAAA
>Ga0123394_1106134_pt1 | contig 27607 bp, 24 predicted proteins | sample T10HHNO3metaT_FD_89922 | JGI IMG/M metagenome (GOLD analysis project Ga0123394, IMG submission 89922) | Methane-oxidizing artificial microbial communities from Washington, USA to study methane cycling - T10-HHNO3 metaT (Metagenome... ...
CTGTACATACTTGTCTTAAATTTAAGTGTAAGCGTTTATATTCTGAGTCTCTAAGAAACCGAAGTCTCTTAACCCATCACCACAAACACCCACACTTATCAGTCATTCAGTTTGTTAAAGAACTTAAATTACTACCGCTTAAATCGCTATGTTTAAACTGGTTGCGGGAACAGGATTTGAACCTGTGACCTTCGGGTTATGAGCCCGACGAGCTGCCAGACTGCTCCATCCCGCGTCCGCATCGACGTTTCGTTTTTCATGTTGCGTCGAGAGGTGAGACTATAGCAAAGATTTTGAGCATGTGTCAAACAGTCTTTGCATTTTTGTTTAAGATTTCTTGCCTCACTCAGGACAGAAAATAAAAGCGCATTGCAATGCGCTTTTATTTTCAAAGACTTAAACGCTTTTTAATTACTTACAGCACCAAATACTTTTTTCAGAAGACTGCTGGCCTGACCAACCGGGTCTTGCCGAATGGCCGCCTCCTCTTTGGCAATCATTAAATATAGACCGTCTAGCGCCTTATTCGTTACATACTGCTCTATCTTGGCATCCTCTTTTTTGACGACACCAAACTTACTACCCATCTCTGCATACTTATTATAAGTTTCCGCCAACTGCACTTTCTCTGTAGCCTTTTGCACAATAGGCAAGAATTTGGCAGCCATTTGGGTAGAGGTAGTCTTTTTAAAATATTGCGTGGCCGCATCATTCGGTCCAGTCAAAATAGACTTGGCATCGGCCACACTCATTTTTTTAATCGAATCCACCAACAATGCTTTGGCTTCTGGTACGGCAGCCTCTGCTGCTCGGTTCATTTTCAACACCAGCTCATCTGACTGTTTGCCCATGCCCATGAGCTTCATACCTTTCTCAATTTTTTTCAGTGAGTCCGGCAATGGAATCTTAACTTCTTTATTACCCAGAAACCCATCAGTGTTACCCAACAGGCTCACGGCTTTACCTACGCCTTGTGTCAGCGCTTCCTTTAAGCCACCGCTCGCTTCTGTGTTGCTAAGGTCAGCAACACTGAGCGCATTTGCGTGTGTTACAAACATCATAAACAACACAGCCATTAAACTTTTCTTCATCACAGCCTCCACCCTAATATTGAAAATACAGAGTAGAGTTTACGCTTAACTATTTATTTTTTGGGCTTTTTACGCTGCTGTTTTTAAAAGAATTTACATGCCAAATTTGGTTGGCGTACTCGCCAATGGTTCGATCACTAGAGAACTTGGCCATGCGTGCTACGTTTAATATGGCACGACGCGACCATTCCTCTTGATCTTGATATACCTGTGAGACTTCCTCTTGCTTGGCAATATAGCTCGCATAGTCGGCCAGCAATAAGTAATGATCACCCTTATGTAGCAAGGTATCGACAATGGCTTGGTAGCGAGTTGGATCTTCTACCGAGAAGAAGCCTGATCCAATCATATCAAGCACTTGTTTCAACTCAGGATTGCTATGGTAAATATCCCACGGGTTGTAATTGGCAGCTTTAGTGGCTGCGACTTCCGGCGTAGTGAGTCCGAATATAAAGATATTCTCATCCCCCACCTCTTCTTTAATCTCTACGTTGGCGCCATCTAATGTACCGATCGTCAGCGCACCATTCAGCGCCATTTTCATGTTGCCAGTTCCGCTGGCTTCAGTACCTGCCGTTGAAATTTGCTCGGACAAGTCACTGCCGGGGAATAAAATCTCCGCTGCAGACACCTCGTAGTTTGGATAGTAGACGACTTTTAGTTGATCGCCCACAGCCGGGTCATCATTCACAATCGCGGCAACGTCATTAATCAGACGGATGATCAATTTGGCTAACCAATAACCAGGCGCGGCTTTACCACCAAAAATCACCACACGCGGCGTGATACTGCCTGCATCACCACGACGAATGCGGTTGTAGAGCGTAATCACATGCAACACATTCAGCAGTTGGCGCTTATATTCATGAATCCGCTTAATCTGCACATCGAACAGCGCGTTGGGATTAAGCTGCACGCCTGTCAACGAAGCGATTTTATTGGCTAGGCGTTGTTTGTTGGCATACTTAACCGCTCTAAATGCTTTTCTGAATGCAGCATCATCTGCTAACGGTGTAAGCTTCACTAGCTGCGTTAAATCCTTTTGAAACCCATCGCCAATCGCTTGCGCTATCAACTTAGTTAAACCAGGGTTAGCCTGATTCAACCAACGACGTGGCGTAATACCATTGGTCATGTTGGTGAGTTTTTTAGGATAGATGCGGTTAAAGTCTGCAAACAAGGTTGTTTTAAGCAACTCACTGTGCAAAGCCGCAACGCCATTGACGGTATGGCTACCCACCACTGCCAAATGTGCCATGCGTACACGGCGGCCATGTGTCTCATCAATGATTGATACACGTTTTAACAAATCTGTATCACCTGGGAAATGATGATTCACCATTTGCAAGAAATGGTGATTGATTTCATAAATGATTTCCAAGTGACGCGGCAACAAACTGCCAAACAACTCTACCGACCACGTTTCTAATGCCTCCGGCATCAATGTATGGTTAGTATATGCAAACACGTGCGTTACTAAATCCCATGCGAATGCCCAATCAAGATGATGCACATCGACCAGTTGATACATCATTTCCGCCACACCAATGGCAGGATGCGTGTCATTCAATTGAATAGCCACTTTATTAGGCAAGTCTTTCCAATCCAATTTGGTCATATTGGTTTTGGAGGCCATAAAGCGTCGCAAAATATCTTGAATGGAAGCGGACACAAAGAAGTATTGTTGCTTTAAGCGCAATTCACGGCCAGATGCCGACGCATCGTTGGGGTATAACACTTTAGAGATGGTTTCACTATCGTTACGCACCTCAACCGATTGCTCATAATTGCCTTCGTTAAAGTGGCGCAAATCAAATTCTTTGGTGGCCTTGGCTGACCAAAGGCGCAGATTATTCACCGTTTCAGTATCGTAACCGGGCACTGGCATGTCATACGCCATGGCTACCACATGGTCTTCATCTACCCAATGGCTTTTGGTGCCATGCGCTGAGGGCACTTGCACCACTTTGCCGTAGAACTTCACCATATAAGTTACTTCAGGGCGTTGGAACTCCCACACATTGCCATAGCGTAACCAGTTATCTGGATTCTCAATTTGTTGCCCATGCTCAATGGATTGCCTAAACATGCCGTACTCGTAACGGATGCCATACCCTGTGGCAGGAATATCCAGCGTCGCCATCGAATCTAAAAAGCAAGCAGCCAAACGACCCAAGCCACCATTCCCTAGCGCAGCATCATGTTCCATCTCCACCGCTTCTTCCAGCGAGTGACCCAATGCACCTAAACCATCGCTTAACTCATCTTTAATGCCCAAGTTTAGTGCGGCATTGGTCAACATACGGCCAATTAAAAACTCTAATGAAAGATAATAAACACGTTTAGGATCTTGCTCGGCATAAGCAGAAGCTGTTTTTACCCAGCGCTCTACTACATGATCCCGCACTGTATAAGCAGATGCGTCATACCAGTTACGCGGCGTCGCTGCTTGATCTGTCTTAAAACAGGAGTACACCAAATGATTTTGCAATGCCTGTTTGATGGTGGTTAATTTTGGCAAAACCATTTGTGTCGCTTTGTATGTTTTCGTTGCAGCCATAGGAACCTTAAAAGTAATTTGGTTGTTGTTAGTTAAATTTTAGCAAATACTACGCCAACCTAACGTGAGAACTTAAAATTGAGACAAAAAAGCCCACGAAGAATTCGCGGGCTTTTCGCTCATGCCTGTCAATACTTACACAATCAGGCTATTCATGCGTCGTACAAAACTTGCCGGATCTTCTAATTGCCCGCCTTCTGCAAGCAAGGCCTGATCAAACACTACGTGGGTATAATCCGCAAACTTAGCATCATCATTTTCGTTCTTTAGCCGCTCAATTAAACGATGGGCTGGATTAATCTCCAAGATAGGTTTGCTCTCCGGTGCTTTTTGGCCAGCCGCTTTTAGAATACGCGCCAAGTTAGCCGAAACATCGTGCTCGCCGGCCACTAAGCATGCCGGTGAATCAGTTAAACGATGGGTCACACGCACTTCTTTCACAGCATCGCCCAATGTTGATTGAATACGCTCGACCAATGACTTGGCTTCTTCTTCCACTTTCTTCTGTGCTTCTATCTCGGATTCGTCTTGCAGCTTGCCTAAGTCCAAATCACCTTTGGCAATGGATTGCAGTTTTTTACCTTCAAACTCAGTTAAGCCACCTAATAGCCACTCGTCCACTTTGTCCGACATCAACAATACTTCAATGCCTTTTTTGCGGAAAATTTCCAGATGCGGCGAATGCTGCGCGGCCGCAAAAGTGTCCGCAGTAATATAATAGATGACCTCTTGCTCAGGCTTCATCCGTGCAATGTAATCTTTAAGGGATACATTTTGTGTGTCGTTATCTGCATGCGTGGAAGCAAAACGTAACAAGCCTGCAATTTTGTCTTTATTGGCCCAATCTTCGCCGGGCCCTTCTTTCATCACACGGCCAAACGCATCCCAAAATTTTGCATACGCTTCTGGTTTGTTTTCTGCCAAATCTTCCAACAAGCCCAATACTTTTTTAACAGAACCATTTTTAATGGCTTCTACATCGCGGCTGTCTTGCAAGATTTCACGCGAGACATTCAGCGGCAAGTCAGCAGAATCAATCACACCACGCACAAAACGTAGATACTGTGGCATCAGTTTTTCTGCGTCTTCCATAATAAACACACGCTTCACGTAAAGCTTAATACCCTGACGACGCTCGCGGTCATATAAATCAAATGGCGCTTTCGTTGGAATATAGAGTAGAGAAATATACTCTTGCTTACCTTCTACACGGCTATGAGAATAGGCAAGTGGGTTCTCAAAATCATGTGACACATGCTTGTAGAATTCTTGGTACTCTTCTTCGGTAATCTCACTTTTGCTACGCGCCCACAATGCCGAAGCTTTATTGATGGTTTCATCTTCATCAGTAGGTACCATCTCACCGCCAGCACCATTCTCACCATCTTTCCACTCTGATTTCTTCATGATGATAGGCAAGGTAATGTGATCGGAATACTTGCGCACAATCGTTTTGAGTTTCCAATCGTTCAGAAACTCTTCTTCGCCTTCGCGCAGATGCAGAATCACATCGGTACCGCGCCCTGCTTTTTCTACTGTATCAATAGTAAAATCGCCCTCACCACTTGACTGCCACTGCACCGCATCCTTTTCACCAGCACGGCGTGTAATCAACGTTACCTTATCCGCAATAATAAATGCAGAGTAAAACCCTACCCCAAACTGGCCAATCAGGTTGGCATCTTTGGCTTGGTCACCCGTTAGGTTTTGAAAGAACTCTTTGGTACCAGACTTTGCAATGGTACCGATGTTACGAATCACTTCTTCGCGATTCATGCCAATGCCATTGTCGGAAATGGTGACTGTACGTGCTGCTTTGTCAAAGCCAATGCGAATCTTTAGCTCGCTATCATTCTCGTATAGCGCGCCGTTGGAAAGGCCTTCAAAGCGCAGTTTATCTGCGGCATCGGATGCATTGGAAATCAACTCGCGCAATACGATTTCTTTGTTGCTGTACAAAGAATGAATCATTAATTGTAAAAGTTGTTTGACCTCGGCTTGGAAAGCTAATTTTTCTGTCGTCATGGAGTCTCTCTTTGAGTTAAACTTAAATTTGGCAATAACAATAATATTGTTTAATTATTTTTTATTTTAAACATGCGATTAACGCATTTCTTTGTTACATAAATTGGGTCGGCCTCTGCCATTTCAAGAGCGCATGTACATTTTGTAGGAGTTGAATATGGCAGATATTCAAGTGGTTGCAGTGGATACCTTGCAATTTAAAGTCACGGTAAGAGATCGCAGCACGACCTCACACTTGGTGAGCGTACAGCCTGCGTATGCACAGAAACTGACGCAAGGCAAAATATCCACCACTGAATTGGTCAAGCAGTCGTTCATCTTTTTATTAGCACGTGAGCCAAACACCAGCATTCTGCAACAGTTCGATCTCAGCGTGATCGCACGCTACTTTCCCGAATACGAACAACAGATTACGTTAGCATAAAATACAAAACAGTCATCAAGATTTCAAATAAACAGGTTATAACACTCTCATGAACGCAACTCACCCCAACGCCTCAGAAACACTCCTTGCTGCTGTCGACTTAGGTTCCAATAGTTTTCGGTTAGAAATTGGCCGTATTGAGCATGGCCAAATTCAACGTGTGGATTACCTAAAGGAAGCGGTACGCCAAGGCGGCGACCTAGACGAAGACCGCAACTTAACACAAGATGCCATTGATCGTGGCTTGAAATGCCTAGCAAGATTCGGTGAAACACTGAAAGGTTTTCCACCCCATTGCGTACGCGCTGTGGCCACGCAAACCTTACGTGAAGCTAAAAATCGTGATGTCTTTATTAAACAAGCCAAAAAAGCGTTGGGTTACGATGTCGAAGTGATTTCCGGGGTGGAAGAAGCGCGCCTGATTTATCAGGGAGTGAGCCGCTTACTGCCGCAATCTAACGAAAAGCGCTTGGTGATTGATATTGGCGGCCGCTCTACAGAATTCATTATCGGCCAGCACTTTAATACCGAAACCACAGACTCGTTACGCGTGGGCTCTGTGGCATGGTCACTTAAATACTTTGCGGATGGTCAATTCTCGGAACGCAACTTTCAACGGGCCGAAATCGCCGCTGAGTCTTTCTTAGACATGGTGGCAGAAACCTATCAACACAAACATTGGGATATTGCCTACGGCGCATCTGGCACGGTGGGTGCAGTAGCAGATATTTTAAGTTACGCAGGATTTGGCGAAGATGTCGTAACGCAAGAAGGCCTGACTTGGTTACGTCATCAACTTATTAAAGCCAAACATGTGAGCAATTTGGAATTAGGTGGCTTAAAAGAAGAACGTAAAGCAGTGATTGCAGGCGGCTTGAGTATTTTGATTGCCGTATTTGATATTTTAAAACTAGATACTTTAGTGGTGGCCAAAGGCGCACTCAGACATGGTTTGTTGTATGACATGATTGCTGAAGATGATGCCACTGAAGACTTACGCGACGCTTCCATTCATCGCTTGACTACACGCTTTGGTGCCAATAAAACGCAGGCAGGCAATGTGTCTAAAGTAGCACTACGGTTTTTTGATCTACTATCACCATCCTTGAATGTCCCCGATGAAGACGCGCATGAAGTCATTAAGCACCGGCAAATATTAGGTTGGGCAGCTTACAGTCATGAGATTGGCTGCGCTATTTCTCATAGCGAATCGCAACGACATGGCGCTTACATTCTGGACAATACCGAGCTCATGGGATTTGCACAGAGCGAATTACATCGCCTTAGCTTATTGGTATTGGGGCATTATGGAAAGCTTAGAAAACTAGAGGCTGACTTTGAGGATGAGATTTTTATCTGCCAACTTCTTGCGTTGCGTTTAGCAGTCATATTCTGCCATTCACGCAATATGCCTGTGCTTAAAAATTTACAATTAGCGCGCGAACACCATGGTTTTTTCTTGAGCTTACCAAGTGCATGGCAAAAGGCCTTTCCACAAACCTGCTACCTGCTAGAAGAAGAAGTATTGGCCTGGCAAAAAACCAATTGGACACTTGTCGTCAGCACGCCGGATTAAACGCGCAACCTCCATCAAACTGTCATACCGTTTTCATATGATGAGATTGCAATGGCTCACTGCCACTGCAATCCAATGGAGCAATTGACAATGAAAATAAACGGTATAAACTGTTTATACTATTTTTAGGAGACCCGTCATGGCGAACACCCCTGTATCCAAACCAAAAACAGCCGCTAAACCAGCTAGCAAACCTGCACAAACAAAACCGACCGCAGCAAAAACAGCTGTCAGCAAACCTACAGTGAGCAAACCCATCCCGAATCAGCCGGTAGCGGCCAAACCCGCAGCTATTGTTGCTAAGCCTGTCGTAACTAAACCTGCCGCGACTAAATCTGTCGTCGCTAAGTCAGCTGCGCCAGCAAAAGCTGCTGTTAAGCCTATTGCAAAAACAGCCACAAAAGCCAAACCAGCAACCAAAGCAAAAGCGGCCGACAGCAAAAAAGACCATAAAAAAGACGACAAAAAAAATAAACCAGAAAAAGTTAAAATGGAACGCGATAGCTTTACCATGCCTAAAGAAGAGTATGCGGCGATTGGCACACTGAAAAGCAGAATGAACGCGCTGGGTCACCCGGTAAAGAAAAGTGAGTTATTGCGTGCAGGCATTAAATTATTGGCAGCGATGAGCGACAACACATTAAAAATGACCATGGAAAAAATTCCAGTCATCAAAACTGGTCGCCCTAAAAAATAAAGCTTAAAAATAAGACTTGAAACTAATGCCTAAAAAACAACGTTAGGGATTAATCTAGCAACTGCGGGGTTTGTACTGAAAAAAGCTGATACGTACTTCCCCCCTGTTGCCGTAGGCGCAGCCACCATACTGCGCCTTTTTTCACGCTGACCGCCGGGGTATCACCTAAGCACAGCAAAGCAGCCACCAGCTCACCCAGCCACGGCTGGTGCCCAACGATCAGTACATTCTCGGCAGTGTGCTGATGCAAATAGGCCAACACTTCCGTTAAGCGGGTGTCAGGCTGAAACACATCTTCGATGATAACCTTTCCATTCAACGCCTCTGCTGTTTGCAATGCACGCAAAGCCGGGCTTACCAATACCACGGTATTTTTTGGCAGATATTGTTGAAGCCATTGCGCCATTGCGCGAGATTGCTTGAGGCCTTTGGCCGTTAGTGGCCTTGCCATATCTGTTTGGCCCGGCGCACATAATTCGGCATCTGCGTGCCGCCAAAGGATTACGTTTTTAACTAACTGAGTGTCTGGCATTCTGCTATTCAGCCTAGCTATGTTTTTTAATTAACATGGCTTGGCTAGAGATTGCATGCGATGGCACCGTTGCAGTGTTTATTTTTCGCACCGGTTGATATTCACCTTGTTCGCCCAGTGTCCACGCATCTACGTTGTCTTGCAGATATGGCGTCAGCAAATCATCCATAATACGTTGTTGCATGTTGGCGTCATGAATCGGCCATGCCACTTCCACACGACGTAGCATATTGCGGCTCATCCAATCCGCGCTAGATAACCAAAGATGGGTTTCGCCCGCAACATTAAAATAAAACACGCGTGAGTGCTCTAGTAAGCGCCCCACTATTGAGCGTACGCGTACGCGACCAGCCAACGCTGGTAAATCAACTGGCAGAATGCAGGCACCACGCACAATCAAATCAATCTCCACTCCTTTTTTAGCCGCAGCAATCAACGCCAACACCAGCGTCTCGTCCGTCAGCGAGTTCATTTTGGCAATGATAGTGGCAGGCTGACCGCGGCCTGCTGCCAACTGTGCTTTTTTAATTTGCGCTAACATCGCGGTATGTAAAGTAAAAGGGGCCACCAATAACTGTTGCATCCGCGGCAACGGCAACTCACTGGTGAGATGCCTGAACACATGCTCCATCTCTCTGGTGATTGCCGCATCTGTCGTTAGCATGCAGACATCGGTATAGAGTTTAGCTGTTTTGGGATTGTAGTTACCGGTAGAAAGATGTGCATAGCGCTTAATCGCTTTCCCTTCGCGCCGCATAATCAACAACATTTTGGCATGCGTTTTTAAGCCAACCACGCCATATACCACCTGTGCGCCAATGGATTCCAACGCTTCCGCCCAGTTAATGTTGGCTTCTTCATCAAAGCGCGCTTTAAGCTCAACCACCACCAGCACTTCTTTACCGCGACGTACGGCCAACTGCAGTAAGCGTAAGATTCTGGAGTCTGCGCCCGTGCGATATATGGTTTGGCGAATCGCCAGCACGTTTGGGTCGTCTACGGCTTCTTCCAGCATTTGAATAACAGCATCAAAGCTTTCAAAGGGCTGATGAATCAGCACATCTTTTTCTTTGATTTGCGCCAAGATGGATTGAGTACGCTGCAAACTTTTTGGCCATTGCGGCAAGAATGGAACGAATTTAAGATGTGCGCCTTCAGCCATGTCTGGCAGTTGAATTAAGCGCCCTAAATTTACCGGGCCATTGACCCGATACAGTGCTTGCTGCGGCAATTTAAATTGCTCCAACAAGAAATTGGCTAACTCTTCGTGGCACTCATGCGAGACTTCCAAGCGTACGGCATCGCCATACTGACGATGCGCAAGCTCTTCGCGCAATGCAGTACGTAAATTATCGACGTCATCCTCATCCAAAGCTAAATCTGAGTTCCGCGTCACACGAAATTGTGAGAAATGCAAAATACGTGCGCCACTGAATAGGTCATCTAAATTGGCACGGATAATACTGGTCAGTGATACAAAGCACTGCGCTTTCTGGCTGATATTGGCGGGCAATTGCACCAAGCGTGGCACCACGCGAGGCACCCGCACAATGGCAATGTTGCGCTCTTGGTTGTGCGCGTATTCCAGCTCTACAATAAAGTTGAGCGATTTATTGGCGACTTGCGGAAATGGATGCGAAGGATCTAGCGCCACTGGCATGAGCAAAGGCTTAACCTCACGCTTGAAGTACTGAGCTACCCATTGTTTTTGCTCTGGCGTACGTACACCGCCAGAGACCAAATGCACATCTTCTTTGGCGAGCGCAGGCATCAATACATCATTGAATAGCTCATATTGCTTGGCGACCAAGGCATGTGCCTTGCTGGCAATCTGCGTAAAGCTTTGCGTGCTAACCACACCTTGCGTCACATTGTCTTGCACGGCTTGCAGTTGTTGCGGCATCCGCACTTCAAAAAATTCATCAAGATTAGAAGCCACAATGCATAAAAAACGCAGGCGCTCTAGTAAGGGATAGTCTTCGCGTTGCGCTAAGGTGAGTACGCGCTGGTTAAAACTGAGAATGCTTAAATCACGGTCTAGTAGTGGAGTTATCATGACTTTATTTTATGCTGAAACCCTATGTCGTTTATGACAAATTTGTGACAAGCATGCAAGTTTAGCATTGACTAGAGGTTATCTAGTCGTGCTAATAACCCTTGTGCGTAATCGGTAATGGCATTGCGTTGCTCTTGTGACATCTTATCGACATGCTTCACCATCAAGGCCGTGCGAGGATGATGTGCGAAGCCCTCATAATGCTTAATTAGAAAATGCCAGTACAACGTGGTGACAGGGCAAGCCTGCGCACCCGTTTTAATATCAGGTTTATAGCGGCAACCTTGGCAGTAATTACTCATTCTCTGAATATAAGCACCGCTTGCCACATAGGGTTTAGAGGTAAAGCGCCCACCATTTGCATGCAAAGCCATGCCTGCCACATTAGGCAACTCCACCCATTCTACTGCATCCACATACACAGCCAGATACCAAGCTTCTATTTGCTTGGGCGCGATTTCCGCCAATAGACCAAACATCCCAGTGACCATCAAACGTTGAATGTGATGCGCATAGCCATACTGCATGGTTTGCGTGATGGTTTGTCGCATGCAGTTCATATGGGTATTGGCTGTCCAATACCAAATAGGTAAATTACGTTGATGTTTGTAATGATTACTTTCTGCCATCGTCGGCATATCTAACCAGTACACTCCTCTAATGAACTCTCGCCAACCCAAAATTTGACGGATAAATCCTTCCACACTGGCCAGAGGCAATTGATATGCGTGATAAGCCTGCTCTGCCGCTTGTATCACCTCACGTGGGTTCAACAACTTTAAATTAAGCGATGAAGCCAGCAATGAATGCCACAAAAAAGCATATTGAGGTTGCTCACTGCCTTGCCACATCGCATCTTGATGTGCGCCAAAATCAGCAAGCTTGTATTGGATAAACACATCTAACAGTGTTAAGGCTTGGTTACGTGTCACCGGCCAACAAAAATGTGCCAATGTCCCCGGATGCTCTGCAAAATGGTGTTCTACATCTGCAAATACTTCGTGTGTGATGGCATCAATCTCAAACACCGGGGCTAGCGGCACTGATTGCGGCCCATGCTTACCAAAGGTTTTGCGATTTTCATGGTCGTAATTCCAATCACCGCCAATGGGTTGAGTGCCCTGCATCAACACGTGGTGTTCCTGACGCATGTTGCGGTAAAAAAACTCCATGCGTAAGCTTTTACTTTGCCCAGCCCAACGTTTAAAGTTGGCTTGGCTACACATAAAATGCGTATCGTCCCGCATAATAAGCGGTATATTGGTGTTTTCTGCACACGTCTTAAGCAGTTGCAACACGCGGTATTCACCTGGCTCACAAACAATCATTTTCTGCGGCGCGTGTTGCTTAATATGATGTGACCAAACTTCTTGTAGTTCAGTATATCTGTGCTCACCTAATGGATAGTAAGCAACTGGAAAACCAGATGTTTTAAGGCTTTCTGCAAAATGGCGCATAGCCGATAAGAATAATGCAATGCGTGCTTTATGACTCCATACATGCGCACCCTCACCTATCACTTCAGCCATGACTACTTGATCACAAGCAACGTCAAAGCCTTCAAGCGCAGGATTATCAAGGGTTAATTGATCCCCCAGCACTATAACTAAATGGCGAATCATCGTTTTGATTTTGCGGCACGGCTACAGTGTGTAGAACAATATTTCACAGCATCCCAGTTGTTTGCCCACGCTTTGCGCCACACCATACTGCGCCTACATAGAACACATAACTTGTGGGGAAGGTTGGATTTATTGCCTTTAAAATTGGCCGACGATTGTATAGAGGTCATGCCTCAATGACTATGGTTTTACAATGTGGTTCAACGCATATTGCGCAGCGGTAAATCCAAATGGCGCGGTCACACAAACACTGGAGCCATAACCGGCACAATTCAATCCAGTGATACTGGTTGAACTGATAGGATTGATCTCACATCCGGCGCCTTCTACTTGTATTGGTTTAAGTGCAGGCTCGTCAGAAAATATAGCTAAAACACCAAATTTTGCAGACTTTTTAGTGTTACTCGCTTTGGGGAAAGCAAAATCACGACGCAATTGATTGCGCACTTTGGCCAACAAGCGATCCCCTGTGACATACGCTAAATCATCTACTTGGATACGCGTGGGGTCTAAGCGTCCGCCAGCGCTGCCCACCATCACCAGCGGTTGTTGCTGTTGTTTACAAAGTGCGGCTAGGGCCACTTTGGCCTTAGCATCATCAATGCAATCCACAATCACATCAAAACCCTGGCCCAATAATGCAGCAATATTGTCGGGGGTAATAAAGTCTTCTATCGTGTGTACTACACAAGCTGGATTGATCATCTTGACGCGCTGTTGCATCGCGGTCACTTTTGGCAAGCCAAACGCATCGTCCACTGCATGCAATTGTCGATTCACATTCGATTCGGCAATGTTATCCAAATCAATCAACGTCAATGTGCCAATGGCGTTACGCGCTAAAGCCTCCACCGCCCACGAGCCTACCCCACCCATTCCAATGACACACACATGCGCTGCTTGTAACTTATCGAATCCTGCTGAACCGTACAGGCGGCGCACACCACCAAAGCGACGCTCGTAATCCGGAAGATTAGACTGCATGGTTACTGCTCTAGCACCACAAAGGCCGCCGCCAGATTTTTTTCATCACTGATCGTCACGTGCATACGCGTAATGTGTTTTTCTTGCACAAAGTTCGCCAATTCCTGCGCTAATACTAGTACCGGCTTGCCTAAATCGTCATGCGACACGGCAATATTTTGAAAGCTGACCACACCACGGATACCGGTGCCAAGTGCTTTGGAAAATGCTTCTTTAGCTGCAAACCGCTTGGCTAAAAAGCGTGCCTTAAGTTTGGTTTGATGATAACTAGCCAGTTCACTCTCAGCGAGTACACGCAAAGCAAACTCATCTCCAAAGTTCTGAATAGAGTTTTCAAGCCTGGCGACTTCAACAATGTCCGTACCGATGCCGTAAATCATCGTGTCAATGTCGCCGCTTCTTTCATCAACGCTTTCATCTCGCGCACCGCGTTATCCCAACCCACAAACAGGGCATGCGCAACAATGGCGTGGCCAATATTCAACTCCTCAAACCCAAACATACGCGCAACGTGATGCACGTTGTGATAATGCAAGCCATGGCCTGCATTGACGACCAGCTTGGCATCACGCGCATGATGCAATGCCAACTCAATCCGGCTGAGCTCGTCTTCTTGCGCACGTTCTGTCTCAGCATCGGCAAAGGTACCCGTATGTAACTCAATGACAGGCGCACCCATTTTAACGGCAGCATCAATCTGTGCAATATCGGGCGCAATAAATAGTGAGACACGAATGCCGGCATCGCTCAGTTTTTTGACGGCATGCTCAACCTTGGCATAGTGCGTAATCACATCTAAACCACCTTCGGTAGTACGTTCTTCTCGACGCTCCGGCACCAAGCACACATCTTGCGGCGCTACTTTAATCGCAATGTCTAACATTTCATCTGTGACCGCACATTCCAAATTCATTTTGGTTTGCAGCAATGGACGTAATGCAAAGATATCTGCATCTTGCATATGACGTCTGTCTTCGCGCAAGTGCAAGGTGATGCTATCTGCGCCTGATTGCTCAGCACGCAAAGCAGCTTGTACTACACTGGGGTATTTAGTGCCACGCGCCTGACGTATGGTGGCGACGTGGTCGATGTTGACGCCTAATTTAATCATTTAGTAATTTTCTATTATCAAATCACAAAAACAGCCTATAACCCTTGTAAATCAATGAGTAGCTGTCGTGTATGTAAGGGTTTATCCCCCAAATAATGCGCCAGTAAATAGCGCATCAGTTGCTTACTTTGTACCTGTGATTGTGCATCGCGATAGTCTTCGCGTGCCATATCCAGCAATGTTCCGCCCCGTAATTGTACGCCATTTTTAGTTGCCCCTAATTCACATGCGCCATACTCCGCCTCGTAGCGGTAGTTTTTTTCTGCAACAATCGGCTCACCATTTTCGTCTTGCAGCAACGGAATAGCGTATCCCAGTTCTTGTAGTAGCGTTAACTCAAATCGCCTGAGAATCACGGCCAATTCAAGCGGTTGACTGGCTGTCGACATGCCTGACAGCGCATTCAACGTATTGGCGTAATAGGCAAACAAATCTTCGTGCGCATCCTCCCTAGGCAGCAGGCGCAGCAGCAGCTCATTCAAATAAAATCCGCACATCAGCGCTTCACCCTTGAGCAAGGTCAGCCCAGCAGACCAATCCAAACTATGTAATGTCTTCAGTTCGTTTTTTCCTGACCAAGTACCTGTCAACAATTGAAATGATTGCAACATACCACGCATGGCGGAACGTGGCCGACGCGCACCTTTGGCCAGCACAGCCACACGACCGAATCGCTGTGTAAATAACTCAACCACCAAACTGGTTTCTTTGAATGGATAGGTGTGTAGCACGTAGACAGGCTGATTATCTTGGCGATGTAGATGAAGGGGGGATGCCATATTTATACCATCAGAATCCGTGCGAATTACCGTGCAAGACTTGCCAGACTCTGTAGCAACTCGTCCTCAGCTTTTTCAATCAATAAGGGGACTAGCATCTCTTCGCCAGAAAATAGAACCATGGCATAGCGTATAGGTGCTGCAGGTAAGAGCGGGGTAAATTTGCCAAAGCCGTAGCGGTCATTCCGCATCAGTTGCCAAGCCCCTTTAGGCTCTGAAAATTCTGGTTTATCAAACAATTGGCGCACTGTTCCAGTATCCACACTCATCAACGCATAGTCGCCTTGGTCAGCCAAAATCACCCAAGCCATATCGCCGTCTTTACTGGTGTTTTTTAATTGGAACAAATACCAGTCATCGTCTTCATAAACCAGTTGAAATACATTATTGATGCCGCCTGTTTTACGATTGACCGTATAGTAAATACCCTGATCATCTAACGAGATAGGCTGTCCAAATTGCATAGATGGCGAGGATTGCATGGTGATGTTACCTCGCCACGGCAGCTTTCCAATGGGCGCTAGTAGCCCAAGCTTTTAAGTGCCCTTTCATCATCTGCCCATCCGCCTTTCACTTTAACCCAGGTTTCTAGATATACTTTACTACCAAATAGTTTTTCCATGTCTTGGCGTGCTTCGGTTGAAATTTGTTTCAACTTCTCCCCGCCTTTACCAATCAGCATGGGTTTTTGGCTGTCTTTATCAACAATAATCGCAGCAAAAATGCGACGCAAATTTTTCACTGTTTCAAATTTTTCAATTTCTACTGCCACCGAATAAGGCACCTCATCACCAAGCAATCGGAATATTTTTTCGCGAATAAGTTCTGCCGCCAAAAAACGCTCATTCTTATCTGTCAGCTCGTCTTCACCATAAATGGCCTCTTGCTCTGGCAAATGCTCGCGCGTGGCTAGCAATAACTCATCCAGATTCAAATTCTTTTTAGCACTGACAGGGATAATGCCAGCAAATGGATGCAACAAATCAAAGTCTTGAATCAGTGGTAACAGATTACCTTTATCGCCCATTAGGTCAGACTTATTGACCACAAGCAGCACCGGTTTATTTTTGGGTAGTAAACTCAGTACTTTTTTATCCGCATCGCCCAGTTTCATCGGCTCTATCACAAACAGCACCACATCCACTTCTGTGAGCACTTGCGTCACAGTCTTATTGAGTGTTTTGTTTAAAGCGTTTAAATGTTTTTGCTGAAAACCCGGGGTATCTACAAATAAAAACTGCGTATCTTCTGTGGTGTGAATGCCTAACAGGCGATGGCGCGTGGTTTGCGCCTTGCGTGAAGTAATAGCGAGCTTCATCCCCAAAATATGGTTCAGCAATGTCGATTTGCCTACATTGGGTCGGCCTACAATCGCGACAGTGCCGCATTTAAAGGGTTGAGTCATTGATTTATTTTTTCCATGGCTAGTTGTGCAGCTTGTTGTTCTGCATTGCGACGGCTAGTGCCCTCGCCTAAAGTTGTAATCTCTAATTTTTTAATCACACACTCTACTTTAAAGCTTTGTGCATGCGCTTCGCCTTCAATCGAGACCACCACATAATCGGGTAATTCAATTTTTTTGCTCTGCAAGTATTCTTGTAGTTGTGATTTCGCGTCTTTATCAATTGCTTTGGGATCGATCGTACTGAGCTTTTGTGCAAACAGCTTCAATACCGCCGCTTCTGCCGCGACAAAGCCACCATCCAGATATACCGCGCCCACAATAGCTTCCAGTGCATCCGCTAGGATAGAAGGACGGCGCCAGCCTGCACTTTTCAGCTCGCCCTCACCTAATTTTAAGTAATCTTTGAGGTTTAACGTCAACGCAATCTCACATAAGCTGGATTCTTTGACCAACTGCGCTCGCAAACGACTTAAATCACCTTCAGGCAACTTAGGAAAGCGATGATACAACTGATGTGCCACGATAAAGTTAAGCACCCCATCACCTAGAAACTCTAGGCGCTCATTATTGTTACCAGAAAAACTGCGGTGTGTGACGGCCAGCTGTAGTAGTGATGGTGCGTTGAACGTATAGCCAATGAGTGGATGAAGTGATGCTAAAGACATGCGGGATTATGTTGCGCCAAGTTATTTTGCAGTAGTCGCATGAAAATCCAACAGAATGCTCATATTGCCAAACAATGGAATCACCTTTTGATATTCAGCCACAATTGCCCCGCCCTCAATACGCAACTCTCGGCCATTGATGCTATCAATATTGTCGATAGTGGCTTGACGGTCAAAAGCATCAGCTACCTCTTTTTTATTTAATTCGCCTGAACTCTCTTTGGCAATGGCTTTAATGCTGGTACGGATGGCATTAAACTCTAAATAAGCTGGCAAGGATTTCATCACAAACGTACCAATAAACACGAGTGCCGCCAACACCACTAACGTGCCCCAAAAAGACATGCCTCGTTGTTTGCGGATTAGACCGTTTTGGAATGGCTGCATCACTGTTCTCCTTATCAACAATCCTTATTGGATTGTATTCCCAATTCTGGAAAAGTTATCAAAATTAAACCATATATAAAATGCCTTGCCTACCAAGTTGCGCTCCGGCACAAAGCCCCACACGCGACTATCCGAACTATTATCGCGATTATCGCCCATAGCAAAATAATGGCCTTCTGGCACCGTAATAGATTGCCCGCTCATCAACTTAGCGCCCGGTGACCCTGATTCATATTGATTCACCAAATCATGAACCAAAATATCGTGTTTCACCTCACCCAATGTCTCTTGATAGCGTAACGCTTGAATGGTCACATCACGGTCTTGATTGTTTTCATCTTTGGTTTGCAAGGTGTAGATAAAGTCATCTTCATCGTTAACGTTTAACACTTTGCCGTTAATGCTTAAACGCTTATTGTGATATTGAATCACATCCCCCGGCAAACCTACTACGCGCTTGATGTAATCGATCGTTGGCTCAGGTGGATAATGAAATACAAACACATCACCACGTTTAGGTTGATTCAACTCGACAAAGGTATTGTTCAAAATAGGCACACGTAAGCCATAGGTAAATTTATTGACCAAAATATAATCGCCGGCCAGTAGCGTAGGCATCATCGAACCGGATGGAATTTTAAATGGCTCAACCAAAAATGAGCGGATGACAAACACTAGCAAAATGACGGGGAAAAAGCTTTTGCTATATTCCACATACCAAGGGTCTACATTGTTTTTTCTGCGTTTGCGCAGCACCAGAATATCGAGCAGCCAAATAGCCCCTGTGACCAGCAGTATGACCAACATAAACAAAGCAAAATACATGGTTATCCCTTTTAGTGTTTATTGTTTTAATGAATCTTACTTATCTTCTACGCGCAAAATCGCCAGGAAAGCTTCTTGTGGAATTTCCACATTGCCCACCTGTTTCATGCGTTTTTTACCTTCTTTTTGCTTGTCCAACAATTTACGTTTACGCGATACATCACCGCCATAACATTTGGCAATCACGTTTTTACGCATGGCTTTGACCGTCTCACGCGCAATAATATTGGCACCAATAGAGGCCTGAATAGCCACATCGAACATTTGACGTGGAATCAACTCGCGCATTTTTGCCGCGACCTCACGGCCACGATGCACACTGTTGGCACGGTGCACAATCATACTGAGCGCATCCACACGCTCACCATTGACCATAATATCTAACTTCACCAAATCTGCGGCGCGAAACTCTAAAAATTCATAGTCCATTGAAGCGTAGCCACGCGATACCGATTTTAATTTATCAAAAAAATCTAGCACCACTTCGTTTAATGGCATTTCATAACTGAGCATCACTTGACGCCCCATGTACTGCATATTTTTTTGAAGACCGCGCTTATTGTTACAAAGCGTCATCACCGGACCAACATAGTCTTGTGGCATCAATAAATTCACATTAATGACAGGCTCACGCGTTTCTTCTACACGCGAAGGCTCTGGCAGGCGTGATGGATTTTCAATCTGTACCACGCTGCCATCTTTAAGCAGCAATTCATAAACCACTGTGGGTGCAGTGGTAATCAAATCCATATCGTACTCACGTTCTAAACGCTCTTGCACGATTTCCATGTGCAACAAACCTAAGAAGCCGCACCTAAAGCCAAAGCCTAATGCCGTGGAGTTTTCTGGTTCAAACAATAATGACGCATCGTTTAAGCTTAACTTCTCAAGCGCGGTACGTAAGGCTTCAAACTGGTTAGACTCTACCGGGTACAAGCCTGCAAACACCTGCGGCTTCACTTCTTTAAATCCGGCCAATGCTTCTGAAGCGGGTTTGCCAGCCAAGGTCACCGTATCGCCTACTTTGGCATTGGCCAACTCTTTGATCCCAGCAATCACAAAACCTACCTCACCCGCAGAGAGTGCCGTTTTTTGTACTGATTTAGGGGTAAATACACCAACTTGTTCGCATAAATGCTCTGAGTGCGTGGCCATTAAGCGGATTTTATCTTTTGGTTTTAACACACCATCCATCACGCGTACCAGCATTACAACACCTACATAGTTATCAAACCATGCATCAATCACCAGCGCTTTTAAAGGTGCATTAACATCCCCTTTAGGCGCTGGCACTTTGGCAATCACAGCCTCTAATACATCGCGCACGCCTTCGCCGGTTTTGGCAGAACAACGCACTGCATCGGTTGCGTCTACACCAATCACATCTTCAATCTCTTGAATCACGCGGTCTGGATCTGCAGAAGGCAAATCAATTTTGTTCAGCACAGCCGTTACTTCAACACCCAAATCTAAAGCGGTATAGCAATTGGCTACACTTTGCGCTTCAACCCCTTGGCTGGCGTCCACTACCAACAGTGCGCCTTCACATGCAGAAAGTGAGCGTGATACTTCGTAACTAAAATCCACGTGGCCAGGCGTATCAATTAAATTCAGGTTGTATACTTGCCCATCATCGGCCTTATATTGCAATGCCGCTGTTTGCGCCTTGATGGTAATACCGCGCTCACGCTCAATATCCATACTATCTAGCACTTGCGCTTCCATTTCGCGGTCGGCCAGCCCACCGCACAATTGAATAATACGATCAGCCAGTGTAGATTTACCGTGGTCAATGTGAGCAATAATGGAGAAGTTACGGATATTTTTCATTGTTTACTTTAGCGTTTAAAAACAGGTAAGGCGCATAATGCGCCTTTTTTAAGTTGGCGTGATTTTACTACAAAGGCTTGATTAGGTTGTAATTAATTGCATCGTAGCCACTGTTTATCTATCGTTATGCATGCAATAAAGTCAGTTGATGGTACTGTTCAAAACACACAAAAAACGTGAGTACTTATATTGAATACTATGCAAAAGAGACGAATACACAACAAAACTAGACGCTACCTACAATATTCCATGCCAGCCGGTGGATTCACTACCTCTAGTAAATCATCTGTAGTAAACTAAAAAAGCGTTATAGATGATTTAGTAAACGCTGAATCTTCGCGCAAAATATCAAGTGCGTTACCCTGTTTGCAGCCAACAGAGGTAAGCTTAAGTGATATCAATTGGTGCGTTAAATGACGATTTAACGGAGCAAGGACTCGCATGAATTTATCAACGGTTTACTGCAGAACCAGCAAGGGCGCAAGGGCTTTGTCTTTAAAAAACAAAGTGCTACCGCCTAGCCACATCCAGGTACTCACCAAAACCGATAGTAAACTCGATGCCAAGTCTGTGATGCAAGCCATAGGCAAACTCACAGAATATCAATACACCCAAATCCTAATCCAGCTCATCAATGATGGCTTCATCATTGCAAAAAGCGATTTTGACGAGACTGCCTTTTTTGCCTCCAATACCATAAACCCCATGGTAGTGGAGGAACTGCAAACCAAGCAATTTTTCGACACCAGTTTTGGCAGTGCGATTACAAGATCCGCTAGCCCAACACCTGTGGCTACCTTGCACAAATCCAATCAAAAACAAGATGGCAAAGCACGTGCGCAAGCAGAGCTTGATGAAGAAGCCGAAAACATTGCTCAAGTACAAGCAGCCATTGAGACTAAATTAAGACTAGAAGCAGAAGCGCAGGCCAAAGCAGAAGCTGAGGCGAAAGCCAAGGCAGAAGCTGAGGTGAAAGCCAGAGCACAGGCCAAAGCAGAAGCTGAGGCGAAAGCCAAAGCAGAAGCTGAGGCGAAAGCCAAGGCAGAAGCTGAGGTGAAAGCCAGAGCACAGGCCAAGGCAGAAGCTGAGGTGAAAGCCAGAGCACAGGCCAAAGCAGAAGCTGAGGCGAAAGCCAAGGCAGAAGCGGAAGCGGAAGCGCAGGCAAAGGCAGAAGCTGAGGCGAAAGCTAGAGCAGAGGCAGAAGCGCAGGCCAAGGCAGAAATAGAAGCCGTTTTACAAAAACATCAGCAAAAAAAGGCGGCATCATCTAAGTCAACACCACCCGAGCCAACACCGCTAAAAGTAAAGCAGCATATTGACATAGATGAAGAAGCATTTGGCGATACATTTGCGCCAGGAGCCTATGATGATTATAGACATGTATCTGCGGACGCTTTCGATACAATTGCGAGTGCAAACCCGGCACCTAAGGTGCCTAAATTCAAACTCCCTTCATTTAACTTCTCTTTACTCAAAGCATTTAGTTTTGGCCTACATTATACGGTCACATTTGTCACACAATGGCTGGTACCTGCAGGCTTAACTATCGCGGGCTTAGTGCTTGTGTTGGCGCTACTCACTTATCTGCCGATTGTGGTGAGCCCTTGGCTGAGCAACGTAGAGCAACTGGCAAGCAATCATATTGGCGAGCGTGTCAAGATTCATCAAATGCACACTGCGCTATTGCCTAGCCCACACTTAGTACTCGAACATATAGATGTCGGCAACGTATCGGATGTCCAAGTACAATCAGCCAAGATTTTTCCTACTTGGGCAATGCTGACGACAGACGCGCGTCCCATTGAGAAAATTGAGTTGAAAGGTATGCTAATCACACCAGCGCAAGCCAAGCGCAGCGCACAATGGCTGATGCATGGACAATCGAAAATGCAATGGCAAACACAACAGTTTGAGCTACGTGATATCACGATTCAGTTGGCGCAATCCAAGCTACCCAGTTTTGATGCTAGCTTGCAATTCAATCCTAGTGGTCAACTGAGCCATGCGGAAATAATGCTTGATGAGCAACGCACACAGATTGTACTGACTGCACAGGCGAATGATTACGCGATTACGATGCAAGCAAAAAAACTGACATTACCAATGGGTGCACCGATCGTTATTAGCAATCTGAAAGCAGAGGGCACTGCCAATCATGACGCCATTCATTTCAGCACAATTCAAGGCTTTGCCTACAACGGCACCCTGACAGGGGCACTTACATTAGATTGGTTAAACGGTTGGCAGACCTCTGGCAAAATTAATGTACACAATGCGGATTTGGACAGCTTAATGCCTGCCTTTAGCACGGTGAGCGCCAAAGGCAATGTAGATGCGGACATTGATATCTCTGCGAATGCTGTGGACATTGAACATCTCTTCGACCAACCGAATCTACAGGGTCAGTTCAATATTTCACAAGGCGAGATTGGCTGGATAGACATCATGCGCGCAATCCAAGTAGCTAAAAAGAATGCCGCGATTAATGGTACTACCCGATTCGATTCGCTGAGTGGTCGGCTTTTTACAAAAAATCGACAATTGACAGTTGATCAACTTGCGCTTAAATCCGGAAACATGAAAGCTTCAGGCGCATTAACCGTGACAGAAAGCCAACAGCTCAAAGGTAGTATTCGTGTCAACTTAAGTACAGCCTCACGTCAAATTAAATCCACTCTCGTGCTCACTGGCACGGCAGATCACCCGCAAACGAAATAACAATCTTGAGAAAAGAAAAAACCCGCATGCAGATGCAATGCGGGTTTTGCATAACAGCAATAGCCGACTGAATCGCCAGCTATTTGTTGTGTTACTTCGTCACCTTAATCGGCACATAAAGCGTGCTCTCGCCACGCAATACCAGAATAGCAACCGTCTTGCCTGCTGGTACAGCATTAATCTGTTTATTAAACAAATCAACGCTTTGGCTTTCACTGTTGTTTAGGCCTAGCACGACGTCACCACGACGAATGCCTGCCTGCGCTGCAATCCCAGCACTTTCAATGACTAGCAAACCATTTTTGCCATTGAGCTTTTTCTTTTGCTGTGGCGTGAGCTCTTTCAACGTCAAGCCGATTTTATTGGCCTCTGCTTTTGGCGCTGCTTTACTGGGCGCACTCGCCTCGGCAGGATCGATCGGCATTTCGCCCACACTGACATTCAGAGTTTTAGCCGCGCCCTTACGCACCACTTCTACCGGCACAGATTTACCCGGTTTTGTGCTACCCACTACGCGAGGTAAGTCACTAGAGGTCACAATCGGTTTGCTATCAAACTTAGTGATGACATCTCCAGCTTCTAAACCACTTTTGTCCGCAGGCCCACCCTTCTCCACACCCGCTACCAAAGCACCATTGGTATTTTTCATGCCAAAGGATTCAGCCAACTCCTTGGTGAGCTCTTGAATAGCAATCCCCAGCCAGCCACGTGTGATTTTGCCACTGGCTTTTAATTGGTTGGAAATATCAATCGCCACGTCAATCGGGATACTGAATGACAAACCCATAGACCCACCACTGCGGCTATAAATCTGTGAGTTGATACCCACTACTTCGCCACGCAAATTAAACAATGGGCCGCCAGAGTTACCTGGATTAATCGCCACATCGGTTTGAATAAACGGCACAAAGTTTTCTTGTGGCAATGCGCGCCCTTTTGCACTGACAATCCCAGCCGTCATGGTGTTTTCCAAACCAAAAGGTGAGCCAATCGCCGCCACCCATTCACCGACTTTCAGTGCGTTGGGGTCACCCACAGTCACTTTAGGCAAATTGGTCGCCTCGATTTTAATCAATGCCACATCAGTGCGCTTATCCGCACCAATGATTTTGGCTTTGAACTCACGCTTGTCTGACAGCTTGACCAACACCTCGTCCGCTTCGCTCACCACATGTGCGTTCGTTAAAATATAGCCATCCTGGCTAATAATAAAACCTGAACCCAACGATTGAGTTTTAAATTCTTGTCCACCCGGCGCTTGTCCTTGGCCTGGCGGCATGCCTGGGATACCAAAACGCTTGAAGAACTCCTGAATATTTTCATCATCCGGCATACCTGGAAAAGGCGCGATACCATTGGTATGCGCAACTGAGGTGATGCTAATATTGACCACTGCAGGGCCTTGCTTCTCAGCCAGTTCGGTAAAGTCTGGTAAATCTTTTGCATAAACGGGCAACGCATTGACTGCAATTGCAATCGTTAACAACGTGCTAGAAATCCATTGTTTTAACATCTAAATTTCCTTCTATCCTCAAGGTTAATTAAGTTGATTGGCAAATGTAATTGGCCTGTCATCATCTGCCAATCTTAGAATGACAGGCTGTTGCAACACAAAATACTGATGTGTTGCCGTAAACCCTTTCACCCACAACAGTCCTAGTACTACCCCAATCAAGGCTGCTAGCATGGTGATGCCATTTGAATCAGTCCATTGCATGATCAATATGGAGGCAATCAGCATGGTCACAAGTGGCAATATATATAAAAGCAAAGCACCCCATAACAGCGCGCGTTCATTGATGCCAACGATAACGCTTTGCCCTACTGATGCATGAATGCTGTTATTCGCTTTAAATGCTGTTGAGCGATGTGCAAACAATTTTCCCCATATGGCATTACCACAGCCGCGGGTTTGACCACATAATCCGCAAGCAGTTTTACGCTCAATTTCTAAAGTAGCAATCGAGGATGTATCAGCGGGAGAGGAGTTAGACTCTAGCGAGAGAATGACAGCGCGTTCTTCTATCATGATGTACTCAACAACAATTATTTATTGGCAGTGGTGGTAGGTTGCTTGTTAAAGCTGATGGCTTTTGCAATTTGCTGCACGGTTTGTGCTGGCACTTCGCCCACCACAATCACTTGATAGCCATCTATCACATGCGCACAAATATTGGTCGACCCCACTACTTTGTGACCTGTTTTGGCACGCATGCCCTTTTTAAGGGGTTCGATAAAGACAGAAACCGAGGCAATACCATCTGAAAAAATGACTTGATTCACAATACCTGACTTGCCGGGCACAATATGCTCAATATGATCGATCTTACGATATCCGGGCGGTAAATTCGCCACTACCCAATTATTGGAGACATGGTTAACCGTGGTCTCGTCTTCCATTACATACTGTTTGGATAAGTCGATTTTGGGTTGAAACCAATCTAATTCATGCGTATTGAGCATGCTCAGCTGCGTAAAGCCTATCTGCTCAATCGCACGGTTCTGATTATCCAGCAGCGTCATTTTCAACAGCAAACCAAATTCGGCATCAGACCATATTCGATACGAATAGCGAAAGTTATCATTGGGCACCAAATCAATGATTTGTGCATCGCGCCCCGCAATCCGTTCTACAGCGCCAAGTTTTGCGATATAGCTAGATTTAATCACATCTAGATTAGTGGGCAACATGGCTGGAAATAAATTTTGACCGCGGCGCTTTTCAATCACCACTTTGTTATTTTTTGCATTAAAAATAACAATATCACTGCCTTCACTAAATACTTCACGTGGCTGACCATCCAGCACCACATTACGGGTCAGTTCGCGTCCGGCATTGTTCATGTGGGTGATTTGTACTGAGCGTATTTGATTACCGTTTTGATAGACAAATACGCCTTGATAGTTAAGTTCGCGCGCTGCAAATGCGGTTTTCTGTAACGCTAACCAAGGGTCTTCGGAGGCCTGAATATTAAGGCTCGCGCAGCACAAGCCGCAAGCCAACATCCATCTAAGCATTATTAACGTTGCTCCGTATATGAGGCGCTTTGAATATAGTACGCGGCACTGTTAGGTGCATACGTTTGGTGCGCAGCTAAGTATTCACTGGGCATACTTTCTGCAATTTCAATTGGATTGACCAGTGTCTGTTCCGCCTTTTGTTGTTGCAACAACATGAGCCCGACAAACATCACCGCCGTGACCGAAGCAGCGACTGACCAAAATGCAGTCTTCTTAAAAAATGGTTGCTTGGTATCCGTACGCGATGCCTTCACCATGGCTGGCGCAATCACAGTAGGCTCTTCATCCAATGCTTCCAGAATTCGGCCGGCCACGTTACGATGCAACACAACATCCCCGCGCATCACATCTCCAATCATATGGTACTCGTTCCACGCGCGTCGTAGCTCACCATCGGACTTTGCAACAATCAAAAGATGATCCGCGTTATGCGTATCAAATTCGCCGTCAATCAAGGCTGATAACTGTTCTTTCATACTAACCCCGTACTTCTATCTTTATCATATTCAACAAAACTACCAACGTTTATGCTCAGGTGTATCTAACAACGGACGCAATTTTAATGCAATGGTCTCGCGTGCTCTAAAAATACGTGAGCGCACAGTACCAATTGGGCATTGCATAATCGAGGCAATGTCTTCGTAACTTAGCCCTTCCAGCTCGCGCAAAGTAATCGCCGTACGTAACTCATCTGGCAAATTGGCAATCGTATCATTCACGGTTTGCGCAATCTCTTTGGTCATCAACGCTGTTTCCGGCGTGTCCATGGTGCGCATTTCAATGCCTTCGTCAAAATTTTCTACATCTTCAATTTCAACGTCTTGCATCACTTGCGGCTTGCGGCCCATGGAGACCAAATAGTTTTTAGCCGTGTTGATGCCAATACGGTACAACCAAGTATAAAACGCGCTATCACCCCTAAAGTTGTGCAAAGCGCGGTAGGCCTTAATAAAAGACTCTTGCACCACGTCTTCCACTTCCGCTTGATCGCGAATCATGCGTGAAAGTAACCGGCCTAATTTACGATGGTATTTTTCCACCAACAAGCCGAATGCTCTTTTATCGCCTTGCTGTGCACGTAAGACCAACACTTGGTCTAACTCTCGATTCTCAGCGCTTGGGTTTTGCACTGGCTTTTCCGCCATAGCGGCGTCGCTCCCGTTTGTGGTTTTTTTGTAGCCAGTAGTATACGCCTTCGCGGGGCTTTCCACGAAGCCTGATCGGGTTAATTCCTCAATTTTACCTGTTTGTAGCATTTTCTCTTCCCCTATCTTATTTACACATGATTTAACATGCATC
>Ga0123394_1070127_pt1 | contig 27399 bp, 26 predicted proteins | sample T10HHNO3metaT_FD_89922 | JGI IMG/M metagenome (GOLD analysis project Ga0123394, IMG submission 89922) | Methane-oxidizing artificial microbial communities from Washington, USA to study methane cycling - T10-HHNO3 metaT (Metagenome... ...
AAAGGTCAAGTAGGTCCTGGTTTAACCGGCCCAACCTATCGTTATCCTAAAGACTCTACAGATAAAGGTATGTTTGAGACAGTTTGGCATGGTACAAATGGTGGTATGGGTGCAAAAGGTGTTGGCTTGATGGACCCGACAGATCCTAAAAATGGGATTACACCAGACGAATTGTTAAAAATTATTGCATGGATTCGCAGTATGGGCGCACCTGCTCCGGCAGCAAGCTAACCGCGTATTCCGTATATAACGCGCTTGCATGTATATGGCAGGCGCGTTTTTGTTTATATCAAGAGGTTATATTTTGAGTTCAGAGACCGATTTACATCATGTGATTATCGTTGGCGGCGGCGCTGGTGGTTTAGAGTTAGCCACGAGCTTAGGCAACAGTCTAGGCAAAAAGAAAAAAGCACTGATCACTTTAATCGACTGCACACGTACGCATGTGTGGAAACCTTTATTGCATGAAATTGCTGCAGGCAGTATGGACCCAGACCGACATGAGCTGGAATACTTGGCGCAAGCCCATTGGCACCACTTTAATTTCCGCTTCGGTCGTATGGATGGCTTAAATCGTAGCGCACGCGAGATTACCATTACGCCTTATATTGACGAAGATGGTAATGAGGTGATTCCACGACGCACATTCAAGTATGACACGCTGATTATGGCGGTAGGCAGTACCACCAATGATTTTGGTATCAAAGGTGCCCGTGAACATTCCATGGCATTAGATACGCAAGCACAAGCACAAAAATTTCATCGCTACTTGCACAATGCGTTGTTGCGTGCACAAACCCAAACCACGCCATTAAAACCAGGCCAGCTGGAAGTGGCGATTGTTGGGGCGGGTGCAACAGGCGTAGAGTTGGCTGCTGAATTGCATAATACGACACGTGAGTTAGCAGCCTATGGTCTGGATAAAATTGACGCAGACCGTGATGTGAAAATTTCATTGATTGAAGCTGGCGATAGAATTTTGCCGGCCTTACCAGTCAAGATGTCATTGGCGGTAGACGTAGAATTACGCAAGTTGCGTGTGAATGTATTTACGGGTGAGCGTGTGACGGAGGTATCGGACAAAGGCGTGACAACTCATAGCGGACGTGTAATTCCAGCGGAGCTAGTGGTGTGGGCCGCTGGTATTAAAGCACCAGATTTCTTAAAAGATATTGATGGCTTAGAGACTAACCGCATTAACCAATTAGTAGTCAAACAAACACTGCAAACTACCTTAGATGACAATATTTTTGCATTAGGTGATTGCGCAGCATGCCCATGGCTTGGACATGATGGCAATGTACCGCCACGTGCGCAGGCGGCGCATCAGCAAGCCTCTTTGTTGGTGAAATCGGTGAAGGCGCGTGTTGCTAACAAAACGGAAATGCCTGAATACCATTACACCGACTATGGCTCGTTAGTGAATCTAGGTAGATACTCTACAGTAGGTAGCTTGATGGGAGCGGTGTCAGGCGGCAGTATGTATATTCAAGGCCTGTTTGCACGCCTAATGTACAGATCGCTATACAAAATGCATTTGATGGCATTGCATGGTGTGTTGTCAGTGATTATCCACACCATTGGGCGTTTGATTTCCCGCAGAACCGAGCCGCATGTGAAATTGCATTAGTTGCAATTCAAATTAGGTTGTTGAATAGACTTACGCGCTCATTTGGGCGCGTAAATTTTTTTGTGGTACACCTTATTGATGAGGCCCATGCTCAAAATAATGAACGTGCCGAATGCAATAATGATGTAGTTCATCGGCATATTGGCTTTATCCATGAGCAAATAACAGCCTAGCATCACTAGGATGCCTATGTGCTCATTAAAGTTTTGCACGGCAATGGAATGGCCTGCGCCTATCAAATGGTGACCTTGGTGTTGTAGTAAGGCATTAAGCGGCACCACAAAATAGCCGCTTAATACGCCGATGAAGAACAGCAAAACTGCTGCGACTGCCCAATGAGTAACAAATACCATCGCAATGACCAATACACCCATGAGTATGCCAGCTGGCAATACTTTGGTAGATTCTTCCAGCTTAATGTATTTGGATGCAATCACTGAGCCTACTGCAATCCCCACTGCTACCGTGGCGACTAGCTGCGTGGACGCCTCGATATCGAAGTTGAGTGCGAGCGCCGCCCATGCCAATACTACCAACCTTAATGTGGCACCAGCACCCCAAAATAAAGTGGTCACCGCAAGCGACACTTGACCTAATGGATCTTTCCAAAGCGAGACAAAAGCGTGCCAAAAATCTTTCACCATATAAAAAGCGCTCTTGCTTTCTAATTTAAGCTCAATGGGCATCTTGGGAATAAAATAGTTAAAGATGGCGGCCCCTATATATAAGACAGTAATCACATACAAGGCAAAATGCGGGTTAGTGCTGGCTAACTTGCCGCCAATAATGGCACCTGCAATAATTGCTGTGACAGTAGAGCCCTCCATCCAGCCATTGGCTTTTACCAATAAATGGCTAGGTAATAACTCTGTCAAAATGCCGTATTTTGCAGGTGAATAGGTTGCCGCACCTATGCCTACAATGCCATAGGCATAGAGTGGCGGTAGCCCAAAAATCATGGAAATACAGCCAACGACTTTAATGGAGTTGGAGGCAAACATGACGCTGCCTTTGGGAAATGCATCGGCAATTGAGCCTACAAATGGTGCTAGTACAATGTAAGAAATCACAAAAAACTGTTGCAACAGCGGTGTATGCCAATTGGGTGCATGCATTTCTGCCAGTAGTGCAATCGCAGCAAACAACAGCGCATTGTCGGCAAGTGCAGACAAAAACTGCGCAATTAATATAATATAAAAACCAGATTGCATTATTTTTATGAAATAGCTTTGGGTGCTACTTCAGGGTTAATCCTTTAATACTCGTGCTTTCAGAGCATAGCATAGTTCAGTGTTGGCAAGGCTTATAATGACTCTGCAGCAAAGTCTGCAAGCCTTGAACGTTCGCCACGTACCAAGGTGACATGCCCATTGTGTTCCCATCCTTTAAAGCGATCCACCACGTAAGTTAACCCAGAGCTACCTTCTGTGAGGTAGGGCGTGTCAATCTGTGCAATGTTGCCTAAACAAACGACTTTGGTGCCCGGGCCGGCACGCGTAATCAGTGTTTTCATTTGCTTTGGTGTCAGGTTCTGAGCCTCATCAATGATCAGGAATTTATGTAAAAAGGTGCGGCCCCGCATAAAGTTGAGTGATTTGACTTTAATCCGCGTGCGAATCAGGTCTTGCGTTGCAGCACGCCCCCACTCTCCTGCATCTTCATCAGTCTTATTCAAGACGTCTAGATTATCTTCCAGCGCGCCCATCCATGGCGCCATTTTCTCTTCTTCGGTGCCGGGTAAGAAACCTATGTCTTCACCCACTGGCACGGTCACGCGCGTCATGATGATTTCAGAGTAGATTTTTTTATCCAGTGTCTGTGTCAAGGCAGCAGCGAGCGTGAGCAGCGTTTTGCCTGTCCCAGCTTGTCCAAGCAAGGTGACAAAATCAATTTCCGGATCCATCAGTAAGTTAAGCGCGTAGTTCTGCTCGCGGTTTCTTGCCACAATACCCCATACGCTATGTTTAGGATTGGTATGGTCTTGCACCACTTCGAGTACGGCGGTGTTGTCCTCTATCTTACGGACAATCGCGTTAAACGGTTTATCAAACTCATAATAGATAAACTCATTGATCAGGAACGATTTTACAAGTGGGCCAGAGATGCGATAAAACAAGCGGCCTGCTTCTTGCCAGGATTCCATAGCCTTGCTGTGTTTTTCCCAAAAGTCTTGTGGCAGTTCACGAATCCCTGTGTAGAGTAAATCGCTGTCTTCCAGTACTTTATCGTTAAAGTAATCTTCAGCCGGCACGCCCATGGCGCGCGCCTTAATGCGGATATTGATATCTTTACTGACCAATATCACCTGACGATTGGGGTGGCGCTGCTGCAGATCAAGCACAACGCCGATAATTTGGTTATCGGCTTTGCTACCGGCTAGGCCAGGCAGCTCTTTAATAACTTGCTGGGTTTGTAAAAACAAACGTCCGGTCAAGTGACGGTTATTATTGATGGCAAGTGGACAGCCTAGCTCTAGGTTGGTCAGATCTGTGCCGACAATTTCTTCTAAGTAACGACTGGCTTGGCGTGCATTACGTGCAACTTCTGTCAGCCCCTTTTTATTATTATCCAGCTCTTCTAACGTTACCATGGGCAGATAAATATCGTGTTCTTCGAATCGGAACAGTGATGAAGGGTCGTGCATTAATACATTGGTGTCTAATACAAAGAGTTTGGTTGTAGCTGCTGATTTTTTGACCATAATCGATTTATCGTGATAAAGATTGAATAAAAGTGAGTACTTCCTGCGCGTGGCCGTCAACTTTAACGCCACGCCATTCGCGAATAAGCTCGCCCTGCGGATTGATGACAAATGTGCTGCGCTCAATCCCACGTACCTGCTTGCCATACATGTTCTTCATTTTTATCACCCCAAAAATGCCACAGGCGATTTCTTCGGTGTCCGCCAATAGCTCAAACGGAAAGCTGAATTTTGCTTTGAAGTTTTCATGCGATTTCACGGAGTCACGCGAGATACCTACAATGTCGGTATTGGCCTGTTGGAAATCGGCATGCGCATCTCTGAATTGCATGCCTTGCGTGGTACAGCCGGGCGTGGAGTCTTTGGGGTAAAAATATACGACTACATATTTACCTAAAAAGTCAGAAAGCTGGATGGTTTTATCTGAAGTCGCAGGAAGTGCAAAGTCTGGAACGGGTTGGTTTAGCATAGTGTTCGTCATATCTTGGTATGCCCATTGTTCTAAAAAAACGCAAATAAGGCAAGTTTAATCGTAAATAAATTTATGACAGTTGGCCACGATGCAATTGCTTGTGGTGAGTGCTATTGGGGCAGGTTGATTTTGATGATGGTACCGACAGGCTGTGCTGTCATAAATTCTACTTGGCCATTGAGGACTTCGCACACTTTGAAGGCAAATGGAATGCCTAAGCCAGTACCAAAACGCTTCGTGGTAGGGCCTGGGCTTAAGGCATGCGGGTCAGGTACAAATGGCATACCGGATCCTTCGTCGCGGATAGTCATTTCGAGTACATGGTTGAACAAGCTTGCATTAATGTAAATAGAGGATTGTTTTGGTGAGGCTTCAATGGCGTTCAGAATCAGGTTGTAAAGCACTTGTTCCAGCAAGTGCTCATCGGTAAGAATGGCGCTCTTTACATCACTGATATCGGTCACGATCTGAATGTTTTTTTCCGCTAATTTCTGGACCAGTGGTCCAGTTGCGCCTTGGATGATATTGCTTAATTTGGCCGGACTGAGCTGTGGTTTGATGGGGTTGAGATACGCTAGCAGCGCCCCCGTCCAACGTTCTAGCCTGTCTACGGTGTTCATGATGCCTTGAAGTGATTCACGTGTATCTTTGTCGTGCTCGGGGCTATCTATAATTTGCGCAGTCGCGCGAATGCTGGCGAGCGGGTTGCGAATATTGTGTGCCAGCATGGGAACCAGTAACCCAAGCGCAGCTTGCTTTTCGGTGCGTACCAGTGCATCACGGCTCAGTGATAAGTCCTCAGCCATTTTGTTGATTTCTTGTGAGAGGGTAGCCAGCTCTTTAGCGCCGGTTTCCGGTACTTTATGGTTTAAGTTGCCCGCGCTGATTTCTTGTGTTGCGTGCATCATGGCATTGATCGGGTTGACGATGGATTTTTTGAGAAAGAGCCTAGAAAAAAACAGCAAAATCCCCGCAAGTAAGACTGGAATGCTCAAGATGGCAATCGAGCTGGATTTGGCATCGGCAAGCCTTGTTTTGAGCTCTACTTGTTTTAAGCTAAGTAGCATTTCTGCACGCTTGGAGACATCCTCGTAGCGAGAAAAAATGCCTGTTTCAATGTCCTTATAGAGCGATTTCTGAGAGTCCCGATCCGGACGTGCTTGATAGCGATAAAACAGCGACGGTGCCTCATTCACAAAGATGCGGTAATTCTGCTCAATCTCGGCAATTGCCTGTTTCTCTTCGTCACCGCGCGCAATTCCTTTGAGCCCATTAAAGTGGGTCAGTATGGATTGTGTGTAAGCGTTATATTCAGCGAGCGCTTCACCATCTTGCAAAAAGAAGGCATCAAATAACTCTTTCATTTGGCGGTATAAATCGCCGCGCACTTGGTAAATTTCTTGTACCAATAAGTTAATACGCTGTGACTCTTTAGAAGTTTTATCCCAGATATGTATGCCATAGCCGCCGCTGATGACAGCAAGCAAAATCAGGGCGATAAAAATAAGCTCATGCATTAACAGCAGATCACGTAACGATTTAGAATTCTGCGTTTTTTGCATGCGGTTTTAGTTTTCTAGCTTAAAGCCTACGGTAACGGTGATTTTATCAATATGACCGCGTAAAACTTCTTGCATATATTGCTTGAGGTTTGAGCGTTTGACGGCGGCCATTGCAGCTTCGTCCAGCGCATTGTTGCCACTGGAGCCAGTGACGGCTACATGGGTCACGTTGCCATCATGATCTATACTGATTTCCAGCACCACGTCCCCTTCGATCCCGCGTGATTCGGCAATTCGGGGATAACGTTGGTTGCGTTTGAGCTCGAGTTGCACTTGGTTGCGATAAGCATCTCTGGCCGCTTGAATATCACTATCGGATGGTCCTGAACGCTTTGGCGGTTCTGCTGGTGGTGGCGGTGCCACAAAGGCTGGCTTGGACTCGGCTTTAGGCGCTGCCGCTATCACCTCTGGTGGAGGTGCTGCCTCTTGCTGTGATGGTGCCTCTGTGACGGGTTGCGTGGTTGGCTTGCGCTCCACCGGAGTTTCTAGTTTTTTAATAGGTTTTGGAATCTCTTTAATAGGTTCCGTGATTGGCTCTGGCTCAACCGGGGTAGGCGGTGCGGGTGGCGCTTCCTGAAGCGGTTCTGGCGCTTTGGGCTGGACTAACTCAACCGTCAACTCTTGCTTTGGCGGTTGTTTGGTAGAAAAATCAAAATTAGGCACGATCAGTGCAAGCAATGCGTGCAGCAACATGGAGCAGACAAGTGTCCATATCAGCAGGTGTTCATTGCTTTTTGAATGTGAAATCAAGGCGTTCAAAATTTGCTAGGGGAATTAAATTTTCATCACTCTATACTATAGGTAAGATTTAAGCGAACCTTGTGAAAGATGTTGGTTAATAGCAGCCAATCACCCTATATTATGTTAAATAATTCCTTCAAATAATTGCACTTCAACGGTCTCGCCAGCATTCAAATTGGCTACGGTTTCACCTAGTACAATAAAGCAATTGGCATAACTCATACTGCTTAATACGCCTGAACTTTGATTGGGTAGTGGTTTGACTTTCCAGTTTCCATCAACCTCGTACATGACACCACGTTGAAACTCAGTACGACCCGCGGCTTTTTTGATGGATTCTGTACACTCAACCTTGAGCGTAGGGTATGGTTTGGGCGATGCGCCCATCATGAGGATCAGGGCATCACGGACAAATTGATAAAAAGTCACCATGGTGGCCACTGGGTTGCCAGGTAGGCCAAAGTAATGCGCACTATTGCTTGCAGTATGCACTTTGCCGTAAGCCAGTGGGCGTCCGGGCTTCATGTTCATTTTCCAAAATAAAACCTCGCCATGCTGAGCGAGCAGCGCTTTCATGTGGTCAGCCTCGCCAACGGACACGCCGCCGCTAGTAATCACGGCATCATGTGTCGCTGCTGCTTTAAGCAGTGTCTGCTCCAGCAGGGTCGGGTTATCTGGTATTGCGCCTAAATCACTGACTTCCACACCTAGTCGAGTTAGCATGCCAAATAAGGTATAACGGTTGCTGTCGTAAATTTGTCCTTCTGCCAATAGCTTACCCACACCGACTAACTCATCCCCAGTGCTAAAAAAAGCTACTTTTAGTCGGCGATACACCGTCACTGTTGGGATGCCTAATGAGGCAGCTAGCCCTAAGTCTGCAGGCGTCATGCGGTGCCCTTGTGGCAATACGGTTTGGCCCACCATCAGGTCTTCACCAGCTTTGCGAATATTAGCACCGAGTTTGGGCAGCTCCGTGATGGTCAGTAAATTTTGTTGAACCGATGTCCGCTCTTGCATCACTACACAATCTGCGCTGGATGGCACGACGCCGCCCGTCATGATTTTGATGCATTCTCCTTGGTTCAGCGCCCCCTGAAATGGCTGGCCGGCCAATGCGGTGCCGATAATGTTGAGGGGTAGCGCACCATCTTGATGACGAAAAGCAAAGCCATCCATGGCTGAATTGTCGTGATTAGGCACATTGCAAGGTGACACAATGGTGTCAGCCAAGACGCGCCCTAAGCTTTCGTGAATAGGCAGTGCTTCTTTCTCAGACACCGGTTTAAGGTACTGTTTAATGTAGTTCTTTGCTTGTGATACAGACATGGCATTTGGGTCATAGTCTTCCATACAGCTTGGATCGGTGGCTAACTGAGTGAGGCTGGGTGTGGTCATGATGATATGAGTTGCTGAGGTAAAAATTGTTGAATAATAAATTCAGCGATGTTGTCGATTACATTCAATGGCAATACCGGTATCGAGAGTGTCAAGGGTGCATCGCTAGCCACCGCAATAATGCTGGCATCTTTGGTGGCAAGTAACGGTAACTGCAGGCTAGGGCGATAGACTTCTATTTTGGGAATCTTTGCATATTTAAAGCCTTCTACCAAAATAAGGTCAGCGTATTCGGTATTGAGTTGCGTTAGCAAGCTAGTTAAATCGGCTTCGTCACTGTATTGAGGCGTACGCTGCATCTCTGTCATCAGTGCCCAGCGTTTACCAGAGGCAATCAAGGTTTGCACCGCACCCGCCTCCCGGATGTTGTAACTATCCTTCCCAGGATGGTCAATATCAAATTGGTGATGCGCATGTTTAATCACTGAAACACGGACGCCACGCTGCATGAGCACAGGAATCAATTGCGCAATCAGTGTTGTTTTACCCGCATTACTTTGGGCGGCACAAATGCCTAGCACAGGGATATTGAGTGCCGGCATGTTAAGCGACATGGTGTTGCTCCAACCATTGCACATCACGGTGGGTATTCAAGTTGATAAATGCATCCGGCTGGTTGCTGAAATCCACCTCGACATATGCCTGTTGTTTCTGCCACAAGCTCACCTTGCGCTCACCTTTGGCAATAAAGGTAGCGAGCGAAGGAAGAACCGTCGTTTTACATAAACTCACTACCGGGTGAGCGTGACCATCACTGGTGGCGACCGCTATATCAGCATGTTGCGCAGCCAGTGCGTCTAATAATTTAGTCACCAAGTGCTGCGGAAGGTTTGGAGAATCGCACGGTACGGTGAGTAAATATGCGTGCTTTGAATGCTTGAGGCCAATATAAAAGCCTGCCAAAGGGCCGATAAAATCTTGATGCTCATCTGTCAGGACCGATAAGCCAAACGCCTGATAAAGCGCAAGCTCACGGTTTGCATTAATGAACACTTCGTCTACTTGTGGTTGGATACGGTCAATGACATGCGCAATCAGCGGCTTGTTGTGGAGTGGCACTAACCCTTTGTCTATGCCGCCCATACGCGTGGCGCGGCCGCCCGATAAAATAATGGCGGAAACAGACATTACCCACCTGTATGTGACATAAACCTCACCACTGCGGGTGCAGCACGCTTAAGGTCAAAGTCGTGCCCTTTAGGTTTAATGGACATGCTATTTAATATGGCTTCAATCACGGGTGCATCGTTCGTTGGGTGAGCGCGTAATAGCGGCATCAGCTCGACTTTATCTTCTTGCCCTAAACATAGGAACAACTCACCTTTACAACTGATGCGCACACGATTACAGCTTTCGCAAAAGTTATGGCTGTGAGGAGAGATAAACCCAATCTTAGTGTTTGCATTGGCCATCTGCCAATAACGCGCTGGCCCGCCAGAGCTGTGTGTGCTTGGGATGAGTGAGTATTTACTTTGAAGTCGCTTGAGTGTGTCCAAATTGCTGACAAAGGTACTGTCACGGGTATGGTTCACCTCGCCCAAAGGCATTTCCTCAATAAAGCTAATGTCGATTTGGTGTTGGATTGCAAAGGCCACCAAATCTTCTGCTTCGTCGTCGTTGGTGCCGCGCATCAAGACCGTATTGAGCTTAATGCCTTCAAATCCAGCGGCAATCGCGGCACGTAACCCATCCAGCACTTGCGCTAGATGTCCAGTGCGGGTGATGCGATTAAATCGTTCTGGTTGCAGGCTATCTACAGAAATATTGATACGCTTTACACCTGCCTGCTTGAGCGCGGCAGCTTGTTTTGCTAACTGGCTTCCATTGGTAGTGAGCACCAACTCATGTAAGCCTTTGAGTTGCCCTATTTCATTGAATAGCCATAGTGCGTTTTTACGCACCAAAGGCTCGCCACCGGTAATGCGTACCTTGGACACACCCAGTTGTACAAATATGCGCACCAAGCGCGCGCACTCTTCTAAACTGAGGACTTCGTCACGGGATAAAAACGTCATGTCCTCGCTCATGCAATAGACACAACGAAAATCACATCGGTCCGTGATGGATAACCGAATGTAGTCTACTTGACGCCCAAACTGGTCGATCAATTTGGGGGATGTGGTATGAGCGTTCGGCATCTGACTAATGGTTTTAATGAAAATGATACATTAAACTGAATAAGCCTATATTCTATGCCCTTTTTTGGCTTTAACAAGCCTTAGATTAGGTATATGATGATGTGGTTATTTTTAGCTTAAGTTAAGCTTGGGGAATGTTTTGACGACAGTACTTTCTTCGCACGAGTCGGCTCAGATCGATGCGCAAATTCAAGTGCATCGCGATAAACCTGGTGCCTTACTTCCAGTGTTGCATGCTATACAAGATACACTCGGTTATGTGCCTGAAGCGGCGTATCCGCAAATCGCACATGCGTTAGCTTTGTCTGTTGCAGAGGTGCATGGCGTGGTGACGTTCTATCATCATTTCAGAACGCATCCTGTAGGCAAGCATGTACTACAAGTATGCCGAGCAGAGTCTTGCCAAGCGATGGGTGCAGAAAAGCTGGAAGCCCACATCAAATCTACACTAGGCATTGATTACCACCAAACCACTGCGGATGGTGCGATTACATTAGAGCCGGTGTACTGCTTAGGCAACTGTGCTTGCTCGCCTGCCGTGCTGATGGATGAGGAACTGTATGGCCGTGTTGATAGTCAAAAAATAGTAGAGATTATCCATGAAGCGAGGGTCGCATCATGATTAAAGTATTTGTTCCTCGTGATTCTACTGCGCTGTCTTTGGGCGCAGACCGAACTGCCAAAGCCATTGCGGCAGAAGCGCAAAAACGTGGTATTGAAATTGAACTGGTACGCAATGGTTCGCGCGGTTTGTTTTGGTTAGAGCCATTTGTAGAGGTGGCAACAGACAAAGGCCGTGTTGCCTATGCGCCGGTGCAGCCAAAAGATGTCCCCAGCTTGTTCGACGCAGACTTTCTACATGCAGGTGCCCACCCCCTCAATTTAGGCTTAACAGAATCGTTAAACTGGCTTAAAAAACAACAACGCCTGACCTTTGCGCGTATCGGCATTACCGATCCCGTTTCATTAGATGATTACATCGCACATGATGGTTATAAAGGCCTGGCCAATGCACTCAAGATGTCTGGTGCAGACATTGTGAAAACAGTCACTGATTCTGGTCTACGTGGCCGTGGCGGTGCGGCTTTCCCAACTGGTATTAAGTGGAATACCGTATTGAATTCGCCTGCAGATCAGAAGTATATTGTGTGTAATGCGGATGAAGGCGACTCTGGTACCTACTCAGACCGTATGGTGATGGAAGATGATCCTTATGTGTTGATTGAAGGTATGACGATTGCAGGTGTGGCTGTGGGCGCAACCCAAGGCTATATCTACCTGCGTAGCGAGTATCCACACGCGCTCAAAGTCTTAAACGAGGCGATTGAAAAAGCAAATCAGGCTGGCTATTTGGGCGACAACATTTGTGGTTCAGGTAAAGCTTTTCATCTAGAAGTGCGTCGCGCAGCTGGTGCCTATGTGTGTGGTGAAGAAACCTCACTATTAGAAAGTCTAGAAGGTAAGCGTGGCTTGGTGCGTTTTAAACCACCACTGCCTGCTATTGAAGGGTTATTTGGCAAACCAACAGTAGTCAATAACGTCATTTCATTGGCGACGATACCGATTATTTTGGATAAAGGTGCGCAGTTTTATGCCGATTACGGCATGGGACGTTCACGCGGCACGCTACCGATTCAGCTTGCGGGCAATCTCAAGCAAGGCGGTTTAGTAGAGTTGGCTTTTGGTGCAACGTTGCGCGAGCTATTGTATGACTTTGGCGGCGGCTCAGCTTCTGGCAAGCCGATTCGTGCCGTACAAGTCGGTGGGCCGCTAGGCGCTTACTTGCCAGAAAGCCAATTTGATACCCCTTTAGATTACGAAGAGTTTTCTAAACTTTGGGCCGTATTAGGCCATGGCGGCATTGTGGCGTTTGACGATACTGTGGATATGGCAAAAATGGCCCGTTACGCGTTTGAATTCTGCGCCATTGAAAGTTGTGGTAAATGCACACCTTGCCGTATTGGCTCTACGCGCGGTGTAGAAGTGATGGATAAAATTACTTCGGGCAAAGATCATGCAAAAAACATTCAATTAGTGCGAGATTTGTCCGATACTATGTTAAATGGTTCTCTCTGCGCATTGGGCGGGATGACACCTTATCCGGTGTTGAGCGCGTTGAATCATTTCCCTGAAGATTTTGGTTTAAATAAGAAGGAAGTTGCTGCTTAACCATAAGTAGCAAAGGATACGACATCATGGATGACATTAAATACGACCCTAATAAAGACTATGGTACGCCGAAAATAGTGAGCGAGAAAATGGTTACGCTCACCATTGATGATGCGTCAGTTACCGTGCCGGAAGGCACTTCAATTATGCATGCGGCACAATTGGGTGGTGTGACTGTGCCCAAACTGTGTGCAACAGATTCGCTTGAGCCGTTTGGCTCTTGCCGCCTATGTTTGGTGGAGATTGAAGGCCGTCGCGGTTACCCAGCATCCTGCACAACACCTGTGGCTGAAGGCATTAAAGTCAAAACACAAACATCCAAATTGGCAGATGTACGCCGTGGTGTGATGGAGCTTTATATTTCAGACCATCCGCTCGACTGCTTAACATGTGCAGCCAATGGTGATTGTGAACTACAAGACATGGCCGGTGCAGTGGGCTTGCGCGAAGTGCGTTACGGCTACGAAGGCGAAAACCATCTAGGGTCTACCAAAGATGAATCCAACCCATATTTTACATTTGATCCAAGTAAATGCATCGTGTGCAGTCGTTGTGTGCGTGCCTGTGAAGAAACGCAAGGCACGTTTGCGTTGACGATTGAAGGTCGCGGCTTTGGTAGCAAAGTTTCTGCAGGCAATAAAGACTTTTTAGAGTCAGAGTGTGTCTCTTGCGGAGCTTGTGTACAGGCTTGCCCAACGGCCACCTTGATGGAAAAATCCGTGATTGAGGCAGGTACACCAGAACATAAAGTCACCACTACTTGTGCTTATTGCGGCGTGGGTTGTAGTTTTGATGCGGAAATGAAGGGCGAAGAAGTCGTCCGTATGACGCCGAATAAAGACGGTGGTGCTAATCACGGCCATTCATGTGTCAAAGGCCGTTTTGCTTGGGGCTACGCTACGCACCAAGACCGCATTACCACACCCATGATCCGTAAGAGCATTCATGATCCTTGGCAAAAAGTGGGTTGGGACGAAGCTATTAATTATGCAGCTAGCGAGATTACGCGTATTCAAGCTAAATATGGCAAGGATTCTGTCGGCGGCATTACCTCTTCACGTTGTACTAATGAAGAAGTGTACGTCACACAAAAATTGGTACGTGCAGTGTTTGGTAGCAATAACGTGGATACTTGCGCGCGTGTTTGCCACAGCCCAACCGGCTATGGTTTAAAACAAACCTTGGGTGAGTCTGCTGGTACGCAAACCTTTGATTCCGTGATGAAATCCGATGTGATTTTGATTATTGGCGCAAACCCAACGGATGGTCACCCAGTATTTGCCTCCATTATGAAGCGCCGTCTACGTGAGGGTGCAAAGCTGATTATTGCAGACCCACGTGCCATTGATTTGGTAGAAAACTCACCGCATGTACGTGCCGATTACCACTTGAATTTACGCCCAGGCACCAATGTGGCATTGGTTTCAGCACTGGCACATGTGATTGTGACGGAAGGCCTAGTCAAAGAAGATTTTGTCAGAGAACGTTGTGAGTGGGATTCCTATGAGGCATGGCGTGATTTTGTGGCTAAACCAGAAAACTCACCAGAAAGCTTAGCCAAAGATACGGGCGTAGACCCACAAAAAGTACGTGAAGCAGCAAGACTGTTTGCGACTGGTGGTAATGCGGCTATCTACTACGGTTTGGGTGTGACTGAGCACAGTCAAGGCTCTACCACTGTGATGGGGATTGCTAACCTAGCGATGGCAACCGGTAATGTGGGCCGTGAAGGCGTAGGCGTGAACCCATTACGTGGTCAAAATAACGTGCAAGGCTCGTGTGATATGGGCTCTATGCCACATGAGTTCCCAGGTTACCGCCATGTATCTGACGATGAAACCCGTGCTGAGTTTGAAGCGGCTTGGGGCCGTCCACTCAGTGCTGATCCAGGCTTGCGTATTCCTAATATGTTAGATTTGGCGACAGAAGGCAGCTTTAAAGCATTGTATTGTGTAGGCGAAGACATTGCGCAATCCGACCCAGATACACAGCATGTCACCCATGCGCTGGAGTCGATGGAGTGCGTGATCGTACAAGATTTGTTCTTGAACGAAACCGCCATGTTTGCCCATGTGTTTTTCCCCGGTGCCTCTTTCTTAGAGAAAAACGGCACCTTCACAAATGCTGAGCGTCGCATCTCTCCAGTCCGTCGCGTCATGACGCCTAAAAACGGCTATGAAGATTGGGAAATTACAGCCAAATTATCGACTGCATTAGGTTATGAGATGAAGTACAACCATGCCAGTGAGATCATGGATGAAATCGCAGCGTTGACGCCAACATTCAAAGGCGTAAGCTTCAAAAAACTGGATGAGTTAGGCAGTATTCAATGGCCATGTAACGATGAAGCGCCAGAAGGTACACCGACCATGCATGTGGATGAGTTTGTGCGCGGTAAAGGTAAATTCTTTGTGACACAATATGTGCCCACCCAAGAGAAAGTGAATGGTAAATATCCGCTGATATTGACCACAGGGCGTATTCTTTCTCAATATAACGTGGGTGCGCAAACACGCCGTACGCAAAACGTGGTGTGGCACCCAGAAGATTTAATTGAGATTCATCCGCACGACGCGGAAGACCGTGGTATTCAAGAAGGTGATTGGGTGGGCATTACCAGTCGCGCTGGTGAGACTGTATTGCGTGCAACGATTACTGAGCGCGTGCAGCCTGGCGTGGTATATACCACTTTCCATCACCCCGAGTCTGGTGCCAACGTGATTACGACCGATAACTCGGACTGGGCGACCAATTGCCCCGAGTACAAAGTCACTGCGGTACAAGTGTCACGCGTCAACCAACTTTCTAACTGGCAGCAAGAGTACCAAGAGTTCAGTGAATCGCAGATTCACTTAACCGGCATTTTGCCTGCCAAGCCGGCGGTGGTGGAATAATTCACCACGTATTTTTTGAAAGTGCGTGCTAATCATGGCTGATTGGTTTGCAGAGGATGCGCTGAGTCAGCAATTGAGTGCGCAGACCTATGCCGTTCGGCAATGGCGGAACGGCCAGTTTCTCACCGTCGATGATCGGCTGGCTGAAGAGGTGCCGATTGCATTGGTCTATAACGGTGTATCGCATGCCGTGATGCTGGCAAGTCCGCAAGATTTGGAAGATTTTGCCTTGGGGTTTTCCCTGACAGAAGGCATTGTGCAGCAAAAAAGTGATGTGTATGGTGTCGAAATGCAGGTGCACGCAAACGGCATCGAATTACACATTGAAATTGCCACCGAGCAGTTTGTGAATTTAAAAGCGCGTAGGCGCAGCATGGTTGGGCGTACTGGTTGTGGTTTGTGCGGTGCAGAAAGTTTGAGTCAGGTGTTCCGCCTACCAGAACAGGTTGATACCCAGCACGCGCAACAGCCGATTGCGGTAAAAAGTGTACTGAGGGCGCATCAAGAGATACAAGCATTGCAACAGTTGCAACGTCAAACTGGTGCCACCCATGCATGTGCTTGGGCAGATGTAACGGGTGCCGTTGAAATGGTCAGGGAAGATGTAGGTCGGCATAATGCGCTGGATAAATTAATCGGTGCGCTGGCCAGCCAAGATCGCCGTGGCGGGTTTGTGTTGACGACCAGCCGCGCAAGTTATGAGATGGTGCAAAAAGTAGCCATGGCGGGTTTTGATATGCTGGCTGCTATTTCTGCCCCTACCGGACTGGCAGTACGCATTGCAAAAGCCAATCGAATTACCTTATTGGGATTTGTGCGCGATCAGCAATTAGTGGCTTATGCACACGCTGATCGACTAACGGAATCTTAGTGAGAATACTTAATTATTAAAGCAGACAAGATAAGATGGAAATAGAAAAGTTAATCAAAATGGCCAATCAAATTGGTGATTTTTTTGAGGCATATCCAGATACAGAACTCGCTAAAAAGGATATTGCCAATCATTTACAGCGCTTTTGGAATTCGGTGATGATTAAATCTATTGTTGCGCACGTCAAGCAGCAACAAGGGGTTGGGCTACATCCGCGTGTGATTGAGGCAATTCAACAGCACATCTCATAATGAATGTTTTGGCTGCCAACTCAAAGCGCTATTGTTGCACGCGCTGAAACAGCCTAAAGTGCTCTCTACGTTCACTAATACGCCGTCCTTGCCAAATCAGCGTCCAATCCTGACCAGGATTTACTTTTTCTCGGCCACGATTGTCTTGCACCAAATATAAATCACAGCTTAGTGGTTGACCGCTTTCCAGTGCGTGCGTTTTCACATCGGCAAAATAATCCAGTAAATCGCGTTGTGCATCGCCCAACTGGTTGCTATTCATGCAGGCATACTGCGTAGGCAATGCTTTTTTCAGGCTGGTGAACACTGCCTGATAGCCACGTGCGGACTCAAGCATCGGCATCCAAAGCGTCATCAATAATGTCCAGATACAAGTCATGCCGATGGCCCAGTTGGTTGCAGCTGAGCGATTGGAGTGTTGTGATCTAAATATGGCCAATAGCCAAATAAGCGTCACTGCTGATGCCACTGTAAATGCGAATACATTAAAGTGGAGTTGCGTCAGCCCGGATAAGTAAATCAACCGCTCTTTGATTTTGCTTGGATTGCCGGTCATCATGGCAATCCAGCCCAGCCATGTCAAACTACTCAGTAGCCCAAATAAAATCAAGCCGAACCAGTTTAACGCGCCTGCAGCACCACGTTTTAGCGTTTCAATGCTGCCACCTGCCATGGCGGTGAGTGGAATCAGCAACGGTAGTGCAAATACTTCTTTACGCTCAGCACCCAGACCAATCCAGAATAATGCGGCAATAAAAAAAGCAACAATCAGCTGAAAGCGTGGCTTAGATAGTAATTGCGCCCTAAAACGCCAAGTGCCCCATAAAGCCAACGGTAATGCTGGCCATGCATACCATAATAAGGTTTTTAAAAAATACAAATGTAAGCTTTGATTAAACTGTGCAAGACTCGATATCCACCATTCGGTCAATAACTGCGGTGCGTATATCCAGCTTAACAGCGGCCATATCAAAAGAAATGGGCTGGCCACGAGCAATGCAATGAGGCTAACCACCCAAAAGAAACGGCTGCGCCAATGACTAAAACAAATGGGGAGTAAAACACAGGTGCTGAGAATGATGAAAGTGGGTAGCAAGCCGGCAGACAAAAAGCTGATGCCCAGCCCTAGCCCAAGTAAAATCGCTGCGCGATAAGGTCTGCGCTTAGCAAGTGCCAGTGCATAAAATGCAGTGGTCAATCCAGTCAGGGCAGATACGGCAGGCATCATCGTGTGCGCGTTGATCACCAGCCCTAAGCAGCCAATAAACACAAACGTGGTTTGACGGCCTATCCCTTTGTCCCAAAGCTCTCGGCCTGTCATGCCTACCATCAGCAGGGTGATGAGCATCCACACCCCTGAGCTCAGCCTGGCTGCATCGTGAATAGACAAGATGGGGCTGAGCATTGAGGAAAATAAAGCTGCAACCCAGTAGTATAACGGTGGGTTTTCTAGCTGTGTATGGCTCAGTGCCATAGGCGCAAGCCAGCTACCGCCATCCAAAATGTGTTGAATTGCACTAATGGATTGCGATTCGAAAGGCTTCCAAGGCGAATGTCCAACCAAGCCAAAGATTAACCAGATTGCACACAACACAATAAGAAGGTGTGTTTTAGCACGCTCACCGACGCGCGCGCGCGGGGTGGCCATATTGCCTTGCCAATCGTGATCCAAGTCGAATTTCATTAGGTTAAGTCGAATCGCATGATATTTGTTTAACGTGGCGCAATGCCAGAATAGCTAAATAGTATAGAAAAAAAACAAAAAAGGCAGCTAAGCTGCCTTTTTAATCCAACAATCAGCATTACATGCCGTATTTTTGGCGGAATTTCTCTACACGACCAGCAGTGTCTACAATTTTCTGTTTGCCAGTGTAGAACGGGTGGCATTGTGAGCACACCTCAATGTTCATGTCACGGCCATGTGTAGAGCGTGTTTTAAACTTGTTGCCGCAGCTACAAGTGACGTTGATTTCTGGGTAATTCGGGTGAAGTTCAGCTTTCATGCTTTTCTCTCTATATTAAGCAGTTGCAGTAAACCGCGTATTATGTATTATTTTTTTTGCTTTTGCAAACGCTAAGCTGTAAAACAACTGGAATGAGAATGTGTTTTGCTCGTTAGCACAACCCATCCTCAGCGGATTTCATTAGCCGCGACGCATGCTATCGAAGAAATCCGCATTGTTTTTCGTCGCTTTGATTTTATCCAACAAGAATTCCATCGCTTCTAAGTCGTCCATTGGGTAGAGCAGTTTGCGTAGCACCCAGATTTTTTGCAGTACATCTTTCTCGATGAGCAATTCCTCACGACGCGTACCGGATTTATTGACGTTAATGGCTGGGTAAATACGTTTTTCGGCCATACGGCGATCCAGATGGATTTCCATATTGCCAGTACCTTTAAATTCCTCGTAAATCACGTCATCCATACGAGAGCCGGTATCCACCAATGCTGTAGCAATAATCGTAAGTGAACCACCTTCCTCTACATTACGGGCAGCACCAAAAAAGCGCTTTGGTTTTTGTAGTGCATTTGCATCCACACCGCCAGTCAGTACTTTGCCTGAAGATGGAATCACGGTGTTATAGGCACGCGCTAAACGGGTGATGGAGTCGAGTAGAATGACCACGTCTTTTTTGTGTTCGACCAAACGTTTTGCTTTTTCCAGTACCATCTCTGCTACTTGTACGTGACGTGTGGCTGGCTCGTCAAATGTGGAAGCCACTACTTCGCCACGCACTGAGCGCGTCATTTCGGTTACTTCTTCTGGGCGCTCATCAATCAGCAAGACGATTAAAATAACATCAGAATGATTGGCAGTGATCGCATGCGCAATATTTTGCATCATGACCGTTTTACCACTTTTCGGACTTGCCACTAATAGGCCACGTTGACCACGGCCAATCGGCGCAATCATATCAATCACACGGCTGGTGACATTTTCTTCGCCACGGATGTCGCGCTCTAGCTTGAGTGGGCTAGTTGGAAATAGTGGGGTTAAGTTCTCAAACAGGATTTTGTGTTTGGTATTCTCTGGTGCTTCGCCATTGACCATGTCTACTTTGACAAGTGCAAAGTAACGTTCGCCGTCTTTAGGGGTGCGAATCTCGCCCTGAATGCTATCGCCTGTGTGCAAGTTAAAGCGGCGAATTTGTGATGGCGACACATAAATATCGTCAGGACCTGCAAGATAAGATGTATCAGGTGAGCGCAAAAACCCAAAACCGTCTTGTAATACTTCCAGCGTGCCATCACCAAAGATGCTATCACCTTTTTTGGCCTTGTTTTTCAGAATCGCGAAAATCAAATCCTGTTTACGCATTCGACTGGCATTCTCAATTTCATTGGTAATGGCCATTTCAACAAGTTCTGTGACTGGTAGATGTTTTAAGTCGGATAAATGCATGAGGATGCTCGCTAGAAGAGTGCTACAAGAGAATGATTGAGGTTTTGATGAATCTGGTTTCTAAGATGAAGAAACCAGATTGTGATATTAGTGCTAATTAAATATTGCTGTCAATAAATGCTGTGAGTTGAGATTTGGATAATGCGCCTACTTTGGTAGCTTCTACATTGCCATTTTTAAATAGCATTAATGTAGGAATGCCACGGATACCATATTTAGGCGGTGTTTGTTGATTGTCATCAATATTGAGTTTTGCAATTTTTAAACGGCCAGCATACTCTTTGCTGATGTCGTCTAAAATAGGTGCAATCATTTTACATGGACCGCACCACTCTGCCCAATAGTCAACTAAAACAGGGATAGGTGATTGCAGAACTTCTTGTTCAAAGCCATCATCACTTAAATGGATAATATGTTCGCTCATTGTTGCCTCGTAAGAAATGATTTAAACCGTAAAAGGTTAAAGAATAGAGTGTATTAAAGTGTTTGGAATGAATATTGGGTACTAATCGTAGTATATCAAGATAAATCGTCTTGAATCAAGCTGTATTCAAATCGATCAAAACAGGCGGTACGCTCTACTAACTGATTGATTTTTAGCTTAGATTTTTTGTTGGCTTCTTTCATTTCTACGATTGTATGTGCTTGTATATATCCGTATTCGGCGATCAAACTCACCGGTTGCTGTAATGCCGGTATCGGCGGCAGTAACAGCGCATTCAACGTTTCATTTTGCGATTCCGGTTTGATGGTGACGGATTTAGCGTTTGGCGCCAGTAATTTAACCCCTGCCTCAATCTGCTGCGATTTAGTCACTAGCCATACGATATAGCCGACGACCCAAGCGCTGTGCTCGTTTTCTTTAATGCTCACCAACTCACCCACCAATATTTTCAGGTTGTCCAGGTCCGCGGTTTTAATGGCATAGCCATCTGGGCTGATATTCATGATCTCCCAATATGAGCGGGTTTCTTCTTTGGCGCGCTTAGTAGACCTGAATAAGATGGAGGCTGCTTCTAAGCCAATAGCGAGCTCTGCGGATTGATTTTTCTCGTGTCTTGAAAAAGCCCTAGAGGCAGACACACCAAAGTACTTAATCAAGTGCTTGAGCAGCTCTTCATCCACGACTTCGAGTGCGGCGGTGGGGAGTGGCTCATTGCTTTGGGCTTTGGCATCTTGTATGTACTTGAGCTGTTGGTGAATGTGTCGCGCAACCTCAACAGTTACAAATAAGATATCGGTTTCTACATTCGGTGTATTCCTGTTTTTTAAGTAGGGCACAGGCGGTTTTTTGGAATCGAGTTCAATCAAAAACACACCCATGGGGTTTTCAATCAATCCCATGCCGTGTAATTGTGCAAATTTGGCTAGACTCCCCACATAGTGCGACATCTTTCTGATGCTGGCTTTGCTGAGCCGTTGCGGATTGGCCAAGTTCATCAGCAACATTTGGCTATAGACTTGGTTAATCGTCTTGCTGTGCAGGCTATTTACATAATCCGGCACTTCAACATCTTCTAATGAGAGTTGTAGGGCGTGAAAATATACTTTATGTAAATCAGACCATAATGAATCCGACGGTAGCTGGTATGTTAGATAATTCACCAAAGCTTCGTTTTTAAGCGCCTCTATGATGCGCAGCATCACGAGCGAATGCTGCTTGTTTTCTTGAAAATTAATCAGCTTTTGCTTGAGATCTACCAGCGCACGTTTGTAACCGTAACCGGTTTCCAGCCAAATGGCCTCCGCTAGTGCAGCATGGTTTTTGGCTTCTAGTGGCATGGGAACAGGCGTATTGCCATATACTTCTTCCAAGTCATGCGTGAGTTCGTGTGTCACTTTACGATATAACTCAAGTGCCTGAATGCGTAGGCTAGCCTCTGTTTTTTGACGATTGAGCGTTTTAAGTTCTTCCAGTAAGCGTGTAGCGGCATGAAAGGTATCCATGTGGCTGATGCTTTTGGTAAATTCGATGATTTTTGGTGGACGTATCTCTGCGGTAGCAACCGATGCTAGATCGAGCGGGGCGAGATTAATGCTTAACGTCATACTAGGCTCCTGAGGACTGTTAAGATAGTAATTAAAAGAATAGAATTTGTCACTTAAATGCGTGGACGTTTCTGGGGTTTATATTGAATTTAACAAAATTAGTGCTTTTAGCCGCATGGCTGACGTTTAGTCATACGCCGGCACTGGCGATAGATAAGCTCCCGCATGGGTTTAAAGAGTTCGTGCTTAAAGATACAGCAGGAAAACAACATGTGCTTTCGCAATACAAGGGAAAGTGGGTGTTTGTGAATTACTGGGCAACTTGGTGCCCACCGTGTTTGGAAGAAGTGCCAGACTTGGTTGCACTCTACGATGCAAGAAAAAACAAAGACGTTGTGGTGATTGGAGTTGCGTTTGATTTTGATTCTGAAAAAGAAGTGTTCGAGTACGTAGATGATATGTTGATGTCTTATCCTATTGTGTTGGGTGACGAGCAAGTCAAAGCGCAGATTGGGAGTGCGGATGTGTTACCGACAACCTATGTGTATAACCCGCGCGGTGAGTTGGTGAAAATCAAGCGCGGGCTAGTCACAAAACACTATTTAGAAAGCCTGATGAAACAAAAATGAATCACGCGGTGATGGTGATTTGCTCGCCCGCTTCGTTCAATATCCCCAATTGATTTTCGTTCGCAAACTGAATCAACTGCTCAAAGCCTTCAGGGTTCACATCTTTTAGTTTCATGTCTACAGATAAGCAGCGCACGTTATCTACCAGTTTGGGTTTTAAGTAAGGTGAGTAACGTAGCTTCTTGTCTTCGCCAAAGCTCGCATAAGAGCTGCACATCCGATCCACCCAATCACTTGGGCGGAACGGTTTGCCGGCCAAGGTCAGGCCCTGAATAATAATTTCTTGTGTTGCCATAATGTATCCAGTAAATAGGTGTGATTAGTTCATGTATTCAAATACTTTGACGACCTTGGTGACGCCATCGGTATTTCTTGCAATTTCTACAGCAGCATCACCTTCTTCTTTGGTGACGATGCCAAGTAAGTACACCACGCTATTTTCAGTCACAATTTTGACGTAGTTGGCTGGGAAGCGATTTTCGGTGATGAATTGGGTTTTGACTTTAGACGTAATGTAAGTATCGCCGCTGCGTGAGCCTAGTGAGGATTTTGGCCCTACAGTGATTTCGTTGGTCACCTGACGGATGTTTGCAATTTCCTTAAGCAGGCTCTCAGCCAAGGTTTTTTTGGCATCGTCTGGCACTTCACCAGTCAGCAATACGTTGCGGTTGTAGCTGGTCACATTGACGTGAGAGTTTTCACCCAGATTGGTTTCCATTTTTTTCACAGCTTTTAGCTCGATATTTTCGTCTTCTACAAAAATACCAGAACTTCTTCTATCGGCAGCCATGGCACCGCCTGCTGCTGCGCCACCTACTACGGCAGGCAAACATCCAACGAGCTGGGTGGCAAGTGCGGTGGATAAAATAAGTTTGGTCAATAATTGCATTGTGTACTCCTCAAAAAATTAGTGTTTTGTTATTGGGTGGCGATTCTGTTCGACGCATATGCCCTCACACTTAGGTGAAATGATACGCTTTTTATGTGTCGATTGCATTACGCACCCATTCAACCTGAGCCATATCAGCCTTGCTTAGCAATACAGCATCAAACCGGCACGGCAAGTTAAGTGCATGTTGTTGCAAGTAAAATTGCGCGGTGTTGATGAGCTTTTGCTGTTTTTTCGGGGTGATGCTGGCTGCGGCGTTGCCAAAGGTTGGGTTGGTTCTTAAACGGACTTCTACAAATACCAATGTGGTGCCCTCTTGCATAATCAAATCAATTTCGCCATAACGGCAATGAAAATTGCTAGTCACTAACTTAAGTCCCTGTTGGGTCAAAAAAGTTGCAGCAATTTTCTCTGCAGCTAATCCGGGGTTATGTGCATTTAGTTTCATAGACGATGATTTTCATAGGTTTTAGGCGGGCTTTCGCTTAAAATGCTTGGATGAAGCAGCCGGGCATATTATATGTAGTCGCTACACCCATTGGTAATTTAGGCGATATTACCATGCGTGCAATAGAGACGTTAAAACAGGTGGATGCCATTGCTGCGGAGGATACACGACATAGCTCTGGTTTGTTGTCTCACTTTGGGATTTCAAAAAAATTAATCGCGGTGCATGAGCATAATGAGCAGCAGTCTGCGCAATTGTTGTTACAGCGGATTCAGCAAGGCGAGCAGATTGCACTGATTACTGATGCGGGTACGCCGGGTATTAGTGATCCTGGAGCGGTGGTGGTGGATGTGTTGATTTCGCACGGTGTAAAAGTGGTGCCCATTCCCGGTCCAAGTGCGGTGGTAGCAGCCTTGTCTGCTGCTGGCATTGCGGAAAATGGATTTATGTTCGTCGGATTTTTGCCTGCCAGTGGCGCACAGCGACGCAAAAAACTAGAGAGTTTGCAGGCGCTAGAGACTACTTTGGTGTTTTATGAGGCACCACATCGTATTGTGGAATGTATGCATGATTTGGCCGGTGTATTGGGGGGCGAGCGCCGCGTGACCATTGCGCGCGAATTGACCAAAACATTTGAGACCATTCACCGGTGTTATTTGCATGAAGCCCATGCTTGGCTAACCGGTGATGCCAATCAACAGCGCGGCGAGTTTGTGCTTGTGGTGGAGGCATTGCCGCCACAAGAGACTGTAGAAGTAGATGCATCTGCTGAGCGTGTGTTACGTTTGCTGTTAGATGCAGTGCCCCTAAAGCAAGCAGCTAAGTTGGCTGCAGAGATTACCGGAGCGAAAAAGAACGCTCTATATGATTTAGCGTTAAAGATTAAAGATGTCTAGCAATAAGCCGCATGCAGCAAGATTTTAGTTAACTGAACATTGATCTACATAGATTGAGTTAGAAGATATGACGACCACTCTCACCCTTGCCCGTCCAGACGATTGGCACTTACATTTGCGCGATGGCGCAGCCTTAAAAGCAGTGCTGCCAGATACTGCCAAGCGCTTCGGGCGCGCCATTGTGATGCCAAATTTGCGTCCGCCAGTGACGACCACAGCATTGGCATTAGCGTATCGCGAGCGCATTGTGCAAGCGTTGCCTGCAGGCGCACAATTTGAGCCCTTGATGACGTTGTATCTAACAGACAATACCGCGCCGGAAGAGATTGTGAAGGCCAAAGCGAGCGGTTTGGTACATGGGGTGAAATTGTATCCGGCGGGTGTCACGACCAACTCCGATTCAGGCGTGAGCAATTTGGGGCATTGCGTGAAAACATTAGAAGCGATGGAGAAAGTGGGCATGCCCCTGCTGGTGCATGCAGAAGTGACTGATGCCCATGTGGATGTGTTTGATCGTGAGAAAGTATTTATCGATAAGATCATGCAGCCCTTATTGCAAAAATTTCAGGGTCTGAAGGTGGTGTTTGAGCATATCACTACCAAAGATGCGGCTGATTTTGTGTGTGCAGCAGGTGCGCATATCTGCGCTACCATTACTGCGCATCATTTGTTGATGAACCGCAATGCCATGTTTGCTGGCGGCATTCGTCCACATCATTATTGTTTGCCTGTGCTGAAACGTGAAGATCATCGCTTGGCATTGGTCAAGGCAGCGATTTCCGGCAGTCCTAAATTTTTCTTGGGTACAGACAGTGCGCCACATGCCAAATCTGCCAAAGAAGCGACTTGTGGTTGTGCCGGTATGTATACGGCGCATGCCGCCATTGAGTTGTATGCAGAAGCCTTTGAAGCAGCCAATGCCTTGGATAAGCTAGAGGGGTTTGCCAGTTTCTATGGCGCAGACTTTTATGGCTTGCCTAGAAATACCGACAACATTGTGCTACAAAAATCAGAATGGGTTGTGCCGGAAACCCTGCCTTACGATGGCGATGTGTTGGTGCCATTGCGCGCTGGCCAATCTGTGCAATGGCAATTGCTGTCGCCTTAGCTTCCATACATTAATGGCTAGACGTTCTTGTTTGATGCTTTAATCAAGCATAGCCAGATATAGCCAAGCAATCCTGCAAACAGTGACGCCAGTAAAATAGCCATTTTACTGGCGTTAATCACATCAAGCTTCCCTACAAATGCTAAGTTGGTAATAAATATTGACATCGTAAAACCAATCCCACCCAGCATGCCCGCACCGATAATATGCCGCCAGTGAATATCTGCCGGCAGCTTGCATATATTTAACGCTACCGCAACTAGACATAGTGCTGTGATGCCGATGGGTTTGCCTAACAGCAGCCCTAGTAGGATGCCGATGCTGTTGGGGTGATGCAATAATGCGTCTGTCCATCCTGCATGGATTACCACCCCAGTATTAGCCAATGCAAACAGCGGCAAAATCATAAAGGCCACAGGGCGGTGCAGTAAGTGTTCAAGGCGATGGGAAGGTGAGACCGCGTCATCTTGCTTGGCCGAAAATGGAATGGCAAACGCCAGCGCAATGCCAGCAATAGTGGCGTGTACACCAGATTTCAACATCAGTGCCCACATGATTATCCCACCAATAAGATAAGGCAGTTGCGCCATGACGCGCATGCGATTGAGCATCACCAGGATAAGCAAGACACCCGCTGCGCTTAGAAGCGCAGGTATCGATAGATTAGCGGTATAAAACAATGCTATCAGCAGGGCTGCACCTAAGTCGTCGATAACGGCAAACGCAACAACGAATACTTTGAGAGAAGTAGGTACGCGATTGCCCAGTAGCGCCAATATGGCAAGCGCAAAAGCAATATCGGTGGCCATGGGGATGCCAATACCCGCTTGGCTTGCGGTGCCCACATTGAAGTAAAAGTGAATAAGTGCGGGGGCTAGCATGCCGCCGATAGCAGCAACCATGGGCAGCAGTGCATTGCTGAGTTTTGATAGCTCCCCATTGTAAAGCTCGCGTTCAAGCTCCAAGCCTATTAGCAGAAAGAAAATAGCCATGAGGCCGTCATTGATCCAATGCTCCAAGCTCATGCCGGCAATGGGTGTCTGCCAAACAGCTAAGTAACTGGCTCCCCAAGATGCGTTTGCTGCTGCAATGGAGAGTAGCGTACATGCAATCAATACCATGCCGGCAGATTTCTCTGAATCGAAAAATCGTTGAAAAGTCTGACTTAAGGTGGTTGGCAATATGGTCTTATTCATTGATACAAAAACC
>Ga0123394_1083390_pt1 | contig 27019 bp, 28 predicted proteins | sample T10HHNO3metaT_FD_89922 | JGI IMG/M metagenome (GOLD analysis project Ga0123394, IMG submission 89922) | Methane-oxidizing artificial microbial communities from Washington, USA to study methane cycling - T10-HHNO3 metaT (Metagenome... ...
AGAGACACAGTTAAACTTCCAATAGTTCACTAAAATTAAGATGTATGAATAATCAATTTGATGTCCTGATTATCGGGAGCGGCCTTGCCGGATTAACATTGGCATTGAAAATTGCCGATAGCAAAAAGGTGTGTTTAGTCAGCAAGCGTGAGATTACCGACAGTGCCAGTAGTTGGGCGCAGGGCGGTATCGCCGCAGTATTAAATAGTGAAGACTCCATTGAAGCGCACATCGAAGACACCTTGATTGCCGGCGCCGGATTGTGTGACCAAGCAGTGACACGCATGGTGGCAGAAAAAGGCCGTGAAACCATTGAGTGGCTCATCCAGCAAGGCGTGCACTTTACGCGCGAATCTGATGATAGCGGCTATCACCTGACACGCGAAGGCGGCCACAGTCATCGACGTATTTTTCATGTGGCCGATGCCACTGGCAATGCCGTACAAAAAACACTGACGGAACGTATCCGTGAGCACGCCAATATTACTCTGTTAGAAAATCATATTGCTGTCGATTTGATCACCACTAAAAAGCTAGGGCTAGCTGCCTCGAGCAACCGGTGTTTAGGTGCTTATGTGTTAGACAACGATACCGGCAAAGTCATTACCATTGCAGCACAGCACACCGCGCTGGCTACCGGCGGTGCTGGCAAAGTGTATTTATATACCACTAACCCTGATGTCAGCACTGGCGATGGCATTGCCATGGCGTGGCGTGCAGGCTGTCGAGTGGCCAATATGGAGTTTATTCAATTCCACCCTACCTGCTTGTACCATCCACACGCCAAATCCTTTTTGATTTCTGAAGTAGTACGCGGCGAAGGCGGCCAACTTAAATTGCCGGATGGCACCCGGTTTATGCCTGCACATGATGCGCGTGAAGAGTTAGCCCCGCGCGATGTGGTCGCGCGCGCCATTGACTTTGAGATGAAAAAACGTGGCTTGGATTGTGTCTATCTAGACATTTCACACCAGCCAGCCGAGTTTATTCAGAGCCACTTCCCCACTATTTACAAACGCTGTCTGGAGCTAGGTATCGACATCACGCAACAGCCGATTCCCGTTGTGCCGGCTGCGCATTATAGCTGTGGTGGCGTGATGACAGATGCGCATGGTCGTACTGATATTGACTGCTTATACGCCATTGGCGAAACCGCCTGTACCGGCCTGCATGGCGCAAACCGCCTAGCCAGCAATTCATTGTTGGAGTGCTTGGTATTTAGCCAAGCAGCAGCCAACCATATCATGCAGAACGCACAACAGGTATTCATGCCATTACCGGCATGGGATGAAAGCCGTGTGACAGATGCGGATGAAGAGGTCTTGATTACGCACACTTGGAACGAGTTACGCCGGTTTATGTGGAACTATGTAGGCATTGTGCGCACCAACAAACGCCTAAGCCGTGCCTTGCACCGTATTTATATGCTACGAGACGAAGTGCATGAGTTCTATAGTAACTTTAGAATCAGCAACGATTTAATTGAGCTACGCAACTTGTTACAAGTTGCCGAACTCATTGTATTGAGCGCAATTGAGCGCCACGAAAGCCGCGGTCTGCATTACAGCAAAGATTATCCAGAGTTACTCGCTGAGGCAGTCCCCACCGTGCTCGAACCGGCAGCAGATTATAGCTTGCTGGATAGCACGCACGGCCATCCAACCACGGCGGCTCATTTACATTAACTAGCATGGCGGCATTTATTCGGTTTACGATTCTCCTAGCTATTGGATGGCTATTTAGTTTCAGCGTAGCCGCTTGGGCAACGCCAGTCATTAAGCAAGTGTACGATGGCGATACGGTCAAAATCCAAGACGGTGATCGTCTATACAAACTCAGAATTACCGATATCGACGCGCCAGAGCGCAACCAGAAATATGGCAAGCAAGCCAGACGCGCGCTCATCAAGCTATGCAAACATGCAGACATTTCGGTACAACTTACCGGCATAGATAAATACCAGCGTGACCTTGGTTATTTATCCTGTAACAATATCCCGGTCAGTGAATTTATGATTACGGAAGGACATGCTTGGTTTAATGCGCGTTACTCCAGCAACCTCTATTTACAAACCACCGAAGAAGATGCGCGCCATGCGCGGCGCGGGCTTTGGAAGCAAAAGCGACCTATACCTCCCTGGGTGTGGCGACAAAAACATACGCGCAACTAAAGCACTTTTAGCGCAAATAGATTAAAATCGTTTTATATTTCAATATCATTTATTATCAGTTAGGAAAATCCATGCAAGTTGCCATGAATACAGTTGTTACCATGACCTATGAACTTAAAAACAGCGATGGCCAAGTGCTCGAATCTAGTACCGATCCTGTTGCTTATTTACATGGTGGCTACGACAACATTTTCCCAAAAGTGGAAGAAGCCATGCATGGTAAAAACATTGGTGACACAGTTGAAGTAAGCCTAGAGCCAGTGGATGCATTTGGCGAATATGATGAAGCACTAGTACAAATTGAACCTGCCGCTGCTTTCCCAAGCAAAGATTTAAAAGTTGGGATGCAGTTTGAAGGCGAAGACGAAACCGGTGATGTAATTTTATATACAATCACTGAAATTGCTGACGGCAAAGTAGTGGTAGATGGCAATCATCCATGGGCAGGTGAGCGCTTGTTATTTACGGCTAAAATCACTGCAGTCAGGGCAGCTAACCAAGAAGAAGTATCACATCAACACGTACATGGCGCAGGCGGACATCACCATTAATCGCTAGGGTTTTTTAACCTTGAATCGCTTTCACCAGCCATTACAGCGCACGCTGCGCAATTTGATTGCCACGTGTTGCTGTCATGGTTTTTTCTTATGTGCAACCTTCATATTGTGCATACAACTGAGCCATGCCAGCCTAGAACCAGTCAAAAATCATTTAGGTACACCGGCGCTCTCCAAAGAGCATATCAGCGCCCCGCTCAGCAACACCGCGACCGAAAAAAACATCCAAATCGCGGCTCCCCATATTGCAAACCCAAAACTGAGCTTATCGACGCATATGTCGAGCAGCACGTTGCCTGAGGCGCCTGTTACTGCTCCTGTAGCGGAACGTGACGAATTACATATCGTCGCACGCGCACAACCTTCTCAAAACCGTTCAGACTTAGGCGCAGCCAATGCAAACAACAGCAAAGAGGAGGTGCTTGCGGAGGTAAAAGCGGAAGATGCTAAAGCGGAAAAAATCTATAAACAAGAGAACAACTATTTACTGGCATTAGCCCTGATTTTACTTACGGCCGGCTTGATTGCATTTGCCTTGTTTTTTAAGTGGAAATAGCGCCGTACTCCACAGCACTACTCGGCTAATGGAATTTCAGCCTGCGTAAACTCTTCAAACGGTGGCAACTCTGCCAACGATCTCAGGTTTAAATCATCCAAAAAAAATTTTGTCGTGGCATACAGCGATGGACGTCCAGGCACCTCACGCTGCCCAACGACATCAATCCATTCGCGCTCTTGTAGTTGACGAATCACGTTTGGGTTGACCGCAACACCGCGAATCTGCTCAATGTCACCGCGTGTTACCGGCTGACGATACGCAATAATGGCCAATGTTTCCATCACCGCGCGTGAGTATTTAGGCTGCCGATCAGGATTCAAGCGTGCAATGTATTCACTGTATTGTGCTTTGGCTTGAAAGCGATATCCACTTGCAACCTGGACTAAATCTAAGGTTTTATCTGCCCAATCTTGCTTGAGCTCATCCAGCAACATACGCAGCGTAGTGCGCTCCATTTTGCCTGCAAACAATTTCAGTAAGTCGTCCAGACTTAATGGCAAACCCGCTGTCAGCAAGGCAGCTTCTAGCACTTGCTTCATTTCTTGAATATTATTCAGCTCTTTCATTCAAGTGCGCCTATTCAACTGTTATTGAGTGCAATTGTAAATAAATGGGGCTAAATGCGGCTTGTTGCGTAATGCGTATCAACCCTTCTTTGGCCAGCTCTAATATAGCCAGAAAATGCACGACCAATTTAGGCAATGCGGCATCATCCATCACAAACAGCGCCGAAAACTCTACCATTTTCTCAGCATTCAAACGGCGCAAAATCTGGCTCATATGCTCGCGCACGGAAAGCTCGGCACGCCCCAATTTATGATGCTGATTCAGCTTTGCGCGCTTCAATACGTTTTTCCAAGCATCCAATAGGTCATCCAAACTAACTTCCGGCGGCTTTACTTGGCTAATGTGCTGATAGTAAGCTGAAGCCACCTGAATCTCCGCGCCCACCATCGGCATAGCATCTAAACGCTGCGCTGCCAGTTTAATCGCTTCGTATTCCATCAATCTACGTACCAACTCTGCACGCGGATCGTCTTCTTCTGCCACTTCTGTAGGTTTAGGCAAGAGCATGCGTGACTTAATCTCAATCAACATGGCCGACATCAATAAATAGTCTGCTGCCAACTCTAGCTTGATGACTTTCATTTTGTCTACATAGCCCATATATTGCACGGTCAATTGTGCCATCGGGATATCCAGAATATCTAGATTATGCTTGCGAATCAGGTACAGCAATAAATCCAGCGGGCCTTCAAAAGTCTCCAAATAGACTTCCAGTGCATCCGGCGGGATATATAAATCCTGAGGCAACGCATTCAGCGTTTCTCCGTTGATTTTGGCATGAATCGACGCTTCTATCATGCGTACAATCTAGCTGTAATTCAAACCCATGACGTCGCGTACTTCACGCATGGTTTCACGCGCTAATTTACGTGCTTTTTCGCAGCCTTCAGCGACGATATTTTTGACCAATGTTGGGTCTTCGGCATATTCAGCTGCACGTTCTTGAATTGGCTTCAACTCATGGACCACACCATCAATCACTGGTTGCTTACATTCAATACAGCCAATAGATGCCGATTTACAGCCTTGCTGTACCCACTCTTTCACTTTGTCATCCGAATAGACTTCATGCAATTGCCATACCGGACATTTAGCGGGATCACCCGGGTCTGTGCGGCGAATACGAGCCGGGTCTGTCGGCATAGTTTTGATTTTCTTGGCAACCACATCAATCGGCTCGCGCAATGAAATGGTGTTGTTGTAAGACTTGGACATTTTTTGACCATCCAAACCAAACATTTTAGAAGCTGGGGTTAGCTTGTAATCAGGCTCCACCAAGATAATCTTGCCGCCGCCCTCTAAGTAGCCCAGCAAGCGCTCTTTATCGCCCATGCTCATGCCTTGTTGCTCTTCAATCATGGCGCGCGCCGATTCCAACGCTTCCTCATCGCCGCTTTCTTGATAGGCGGCACGCATTTCCTCATACAAGGCGGCACGCTTAGAGCCTAATTTCTTAATAGCCGCTTCTGCTTTCTCTTCAAAGCCTTTTTCACGCCCATAAATATGGTTAAACCGCCTAGCAATTTCGCGCGTCAGTTCAATATGCGGCACTTGGTCTTCACCAACCGGCACTTGCGTGGCTTTGTAAATCAAAATATCTGCGCTTTGCAGCAAGGGGTACCCTAAAAAACCATAGGTCGATAAGTCTTTGTTACTCAGTTTTTCTTGTTGATCTTTGTAGGTGGGTACGCGTTCCAGCCAACTAAGCGGCGTCATCATAGAGAGCAAGGTATATAGCTCTGCATGCTCAGGCACACGCGACTGAATAAAAATGGTGGCATTGGCCGGATCGACCCCTGCCGCCAACCAATCAATCACCATATCCCAAACGCTTTCTTCAATCACTTCCGGTGTGTCGTAATGCGTGGTGAGTGCATGCCAATCGGCTACAAAAAATAAGCACTCATGCTCGTGTTGCAGACGTAACCAATTTTTAAGTACGCCATGATAATGCCCCAAATGCAACTGCCCTGTAGGGCGCATGCCAGATAAAACGCGTTCGACCGCCATAGTGATTCAAACCCAAAGAAAATTAAATTCTGAAAATAAAGCCAATTATAAATTATGCTTATTTAATTACACATGCTTTTATACATGATTAAAGCGACAACCACACCTATGCGACTACATAAATATCATATAAATAAGTCGTTCAAATAAGTGAATGATGGGCGAAATAATTTTGCCCAAAATACCGGTGAACATCAGCACGATCAAAATAATAAAGCCGTATTGTTCTAAACGTGCCAATTGAATCGCCATCGGCGTAGGCAGTAAGCTTACTGCAATACGTCCGCCGTCTAAAGGCGGCATCGGCAGCAAATTCAACACCATCAGCACTAAGTTAATCGAGATACCCGCCAAGCTCATTTCCGCTAAAAAATTGATGGCCGTATTGGGCGCATAATTAGCATAACTCAGTAGTAATGCCCAAAAAATCGCCATGACGAAATTTGAGGCCGGGCCTGCTGCTGCCACCCAAAACATGTCTTTTTTTGGATTGCGTAAATTAGCAAAGTTAACAGGTACCGGCTTAGCCCAGCCAAATAATATACCGCCAAGCATCACCGTCAACGCAGGCAAGATAATGGTGCCAAATGGATCGATATGTTTAAGTGGATTCAGGCTAATCCTGCCCATTCTTTCGGCTGTTAGATCGCCAAAATATTTGGCAGCGTAACCATGTGCCGCCTCATGCACCGTAATGGCAAATAAGATAGGTAGCGCGTATACGGCAATTTTTTGTACAACGGTCAGTTCCAAGTGTTGATATCCCTAATTAATCTATAAACCAAGCGTACTCATATCCCCAGTACGTCGATGGTGCCTATACCTTGCCTGATCACTTCCGGCGATGCACCTGTTAAATCCACCACAGTAGTCTCACCCGCCTGCGCCAGGCTTGAGTCAATCACCAAATCCAATTGATGTTCCAATTGCTCACGGATTTCCCAGGCAATATTCAACGGCGCATCATCGCCAGGCAACTGCAAGGTCATGCTGAGTAAGGGCGCATCCAATGCTTCAAGCAGCGCTTGTGTCACAGCATGCTCCGGCACACGTAGTCCAATCGTACTGCGTTTAGCATGCAAAAGACGGCGCGGCACTTCACGGCTGGCCTCTAAAATAAAGGTATAAGGGCCCGGCGTATTGGCTTTGAGCAATCTGAATTGCGCATTATCCACTTTGGCGTAAGTGCTTAACTCACTTAGATTGCGGCACATTAATGTAAACAAATGGCTATCATCCACGCCACGAATGCTGCGAATCTTGGTTTGCGCCTCTTTAAAGCCAAGCGCGCAACCCAAGGCATAGCTTGAGTCGGTGGGATAAGCAATCACACCGCCGTTTTGCAAAATATCCACCGCTTGTTTCACCAAGCGTGGTTGTGGATTTTCTGCATGAATCACAAAATACTGGGCCATAAGGATTGCGTGTAAGAATATCCGCCAAGCACTTGCCGCTAAGCGTTAAGTAATCGCGCCTCTTCCCAATCTTGCCAAACCGGCACACAACCATGCGGCAAATCAGGCAGGTAGCCCATTTCCATATAAGACAAGCCCGGACCATGATAATCCGAACCTTGCGAGGCTTTTAAACTAAAACGATGGGCAATTTTTGCAAACTGATCATATTGCGGCGGCGTGTGGCTGCCAGTGACGACTTCAATCGCGTCGCCGCCATATCCTCTGAACTCATGCATGAGCAAGTGCATGTTCACAAACCCTAAGTCATAGCGACCTGGATGTGCAATCACTGCAAAACCTCCACTTTGTTTGATGAGCGTGACAGCCTCTTCTAAACTCATCCATTGATGTTCTACAAAGCCGGGCTTACCTTTGACTAGATATTTTTTAAATACAGTTTTTACATTTTTTGCGTGACCCGCTTGCACCAAAAACTGTGCAAAATGGCTGCGCGTCATAATGCTTTGTTTGGCAAAGGATTTTGCGCCTTCGTAAGCATCGGCAATCCCCACTTTTGCCAAACCTGCTGCAATTTCTCGAGCACGCCCATCGCGTGCATCACGCACGCCTGCCAGCGCATTTTTAAGGGCCGGATTATCCGCATCCACCTTTAAACCAACGATATGCAAGGTACGGCGCTTCCAAGTCACGGAGATTTCCACGCCATTCACAAAGGCGATGCCATAGCGTTTGGCCGCTTCTCTGGCAATGGCCAAGCCACCTAAATCATCATGGTCGGTTAAGCCAAGCACTTTAACCCCGCGCGCAGCGGCGTGCGCTACCAACTCTTCTGGTGGAAGCAAGCCATCCGAAATGGTTGAATGGCAATGCAAATCAATTAATGCGGCCATAATCTCATAAGTATTTTGCAATCAAGCAGAAATCATAGCAAAATACAGGGATTACCGATAGCGCAACCAAAGTTGAGCCCCATCCAATATCAACGTATTTTGAAGTGTATTCATGAAAATTTTTTTTGATTTACTCCCCGTCATTTTGTTTTTTGTGGCTTATAAGCTGTTTGATATCTATGTCGCCACCGCAGTCGCCATCGGCACCACCATCGCGCTTATTTTGTGGAGCAAACTAGTATTCAAAACCGTAGATAAAGCGCTTCTCATCAACGGCGCGATCATTTCCATACTCGGCGGCATCACTTTATTGCTGCATGACAAGACCTATATTATGTGGAAACCCACCGCGCTTTATTGGATAGGCGCTTTGGTCTTGTTTGTTTCGAATCAGTTTTTTAACAAAAACTTGATTCAACAAATGATGCACAAAGTATTAAACCCACCAGCCACTGTTTGGCACAAACTCAATTGGGTGTGGATTCTGTTTTTGGTGGTATTAGGCATACTTAATTTATATGTTGCGTTTCACTTTACCGAAAATGCTTGGGTCAATTTCAAACTCTTCGGCGTCACCTCACTGATGTTTGCTTTTATGATTGGTCAAACCTTGGTGCTGAAAGCCTATTTGGTTAACCCCAACCATGAAGACCCAAATCAGAAAGATGGAGAGTAATATGTGGTATGCAATTGTGGCTGAGGACACCCCCAACAGCCTGGATAAACGCTTAAAAGCCAGGCCAGCGCATTTAGCACGGCTCACCGAATTACAAAACACCGGTCGTCTGCTATTGGCCGGCCCTTTTCCCGCTATTGATAGCATTGACCCGGGACCCGCTGGTTACACCGGCAGCTTAATCATTGCAGAGTTCGATGATATAGAAGCAGCACAAGCATGGGCTGATGCGGATCCTTTTGTCACAGAACAGGTCTATGCCAGTGTTAAAGTATCACCTTTTAGAAAAACGCTACCATAAACCATGCACCTGATAGAAGAAATCAAATCCAGATTGAACAATTTGGGACCCAGCCTACTCGAACTTACTGACCAAAGCGATTTGCACAAAGGACATGCTGGAAATACGGGGGGTGGACACTTTCAACTAAAAATCGTAAGCTCCCACTTTTCGAATCAATCACAGATCGTGCGTCACAGAATGGTGTATCAAGCAATCAATGATTTAATTCCGCATAAAATTCATGCAATTAGCATACTTGCAATTTCACCAAGCGACCCCATAACAACAATGTCTAACTAATCAAGACTTTACTTTTACCCTGAGGACCTCTCATGAACATCAAACACATTTTAGTTACCACTGCCGCACTTTCCACGCTAGCACTGGCACTACCAACACTGGCTGCGGACCCTGCAACGGTCAACGGCAAACCCATCAAACAAGCATGGGTAGATTACATATTAAAAGATGCGGAAGCACGTGGCCAAAAACCAAATGACAACATGAAGAATGCAGTCATTAACGAGCTAGTAGGTTCTGAGCTGGCTTACCAAGAAGCGCAAAAACTAGGCATTGATAAACAAGCTGACTTTATTGCTAACGAAGAACTGGCGCGTCGTAAATTGCTAGTAAATGCTTTTCTTGCTGACTTTATGAAGAAAAATCCTGTGTCTGAAGCCGAGAAAAAAGAAGCATACGAGCAATACAAAAAAGAGTTGGGTGATAAAGAATATAACGCACGTCATATCTTGGTGAAAACAGAAGCCGAAGCCAATGATGTGTTAGCACAACTTAAAAAAGGTACGGATTTTGCCAAATTAGCCAAAGAGAAATCACTGGACCCTGGCTCTAAAGAAAAAGGTGGCGATTTAGGTTGGTTCTCTCCAGCAGGCATGGTGAAACCATTCAGCGATGCAGTGATTGCACTTAAAAAAGGTGAGTTGACAACAGCGCCAGTACAAACACAATTTGGCTGGCACGTAATTAAAATGGTGGACACCCGCGCAACACAAGTGCCACCGTACGACAAAGTAAAAGAAGGTTTAGAGCGTACTTTGCAACAACGTAAGCTGGAAAAAATGATGCTGGGTCTTAAAGACAAAGCAAAAATTGAAGTGGCTGGCGCTAGCACTGGTGCGAAAAAATAAAACCCGTACTACAGCACTTACCATCAAAAAAGCCTGCACCTGCAGGCTTTTTTATTTTCCGTACCCCATGAATTTATGCCATAATTAAGAACTATTATCATTTAGATTATTCATAATCCGTATGACCGTTTTAAGCCAATTAACCCCGGGCCAACAAGGCACCATCCATGCGATTCATGCCGAGCAAGCGCTATACCAACGGCTTAACGCGTTAGGATTTCGTATTGGCAAACAGATTGCGCTGATTCGTCGCGCAAGCTTTAACGGTCCGCTCCATGTGCGTATTGGTGCAACAGATATCATCTTGCGCGAGTCCGAAGCACAACGTATCCAACTTGATCTAGCTTAAGTACACCTCATGAAACGTATTGCACTACTGGGCATGCCCAATACTGGGAAATCCACATTATTTAATCGCTTAAGTGGCGCATCAGCACGCGTGGGCAACTGGCCTGGCATTACCGTTGATTTAATGAGTGCAAAAATCTTGCTAGGCGGACACATTGCTGAGCTGATTGATTTGCCCGGCTTATACGATTTACATGGCTTCTCAGATGATGAGCAAGTGGTCCGCCATTTTTTAAGCAATCACACTGTAGATCTGGTCATGATTGTGCTCAACAGCTCGCAGATTGACCGACAACTATCGCTGGCATTACAAATTAAGCAGCTTGGCCTACCCACATTACTCTTGCTTAACATGCAAGATGAGGCCAAGCGCGCCGGCATTACCATTGATACAGTAACGATGGCGGCACAATTAGGGTTTCCCGTCCAAACCATTAGCGCTAAATACGGTGATGGCTGCCCACAAGCCCTACAGGCTGCCGCACTGGTGCTGAACACCCCAGTCAGCACCATGCCATCACCCGCACATGTGGCGCAATTGCTCGAAGTCGATACTCAGATTGAGCAAACCATGCATAACATCGTCAAACATGCCGTGCAAATGCCCACCCAGCTGAACGATGAAACCACTGACCGTATTGACCGTGTATTGCTACACCCATGGTTGGGCTTACCGCTATTTTTTCTGGCTATGTTTTTGTTGTTTCAATTTATTTTTACCGCAGGCAAACCGCTACAAGATGGCATGGCTTGGTTGCTGGAATTATTCAGAACGACAGCCTTAGAACCTGTATTCGCCAGCTTGCCTGCTTGGCTCAATGGATTGCTGCTGGATGGCATTTACAACGGCATCGGCACCGTAGCCGCATTTGTGCCCATCATTGTGCTGTTCTTTTTAGTAATGAGCATGGTGGAAGATAGCGGCTACTTATCTCGCGCCGCATTTTTAATGGACACTTTAATGGCCAAAATGGGTTTGGATGGCCGCGGTTTTGTCATGGTGCTGATGGGATTTGGTTGTAACGTTCCTGCACTAATGGGCACGCGCGTGATGCGTAGCCGCCCGATGCGCCTACTCACCATGTTGGTGATCCCGCTCTCATTGTGTTCTGCACGCTTACAAGTATTCTTGTTTATGATTGCGACATTATTTGCCGCAAGCCAAGCCGCTTACATCATGTTTGCACTGTATATGGTGAGCTTCTTTACCATATTCTTAACCGCCATCTTGTTTAAACACCAATACAAAAGTACCGAGCCATTTATCTTAGAGCTGCCGCCTTATCGCTTTCCAACCCCGCGCCAAATCTGGCTACGTGGCTGGCAAGAAGTGAAGCACTTTTTAAGTCGCGCCACCAAATTTATTATTATTGGCGTGGTATTGGTTTGGTTGCTCACGCACTATCCAACCAATGTCGCGCCTGCCAGTAGCGCTACTTGGGCAGGTCAAATCGGGCAACTATTCGCTCCTGTGCTTAATCCGATTGGCATTGATACCCAACTGGCGATTGCACTGATTTTTGGCTTCGTGGCCAAAGAGATTGTGGTGGGCTCGCTTGCCGTGATTTATGGCTTGCAAGGCGACGCGCTCAGCCAGCAAATTGCGATGAACATCGACTGGGTGCAAGGCATGAGCTTTATGCTGTTCACCCTGATCTACACCCCTTGTTTATCGACTATCGCCACCATGAAAAGTGAATCAAAAAGTAGTGGATTCATGTGGTTATCCATTGTGTGGTCGCTGGCACTGGCATGGCTCATCAGCTTTATCTTTTACCAAGGCGCCCGCGCACTCGGGCTATAGCAAGCAACAGCAAGGTTAGCACTACCCATATGGGGCTACTGCCATAGACCAAAAGCGCTTAGCAGGACATCGATTTTTTGCTAGTATGTAATTTCAAAATTAACAATTAGAAATGACTGCTCATGTCCGCTTCTTCAGATGACGCATCTCAACGTATTGCCATTGTATTATCGACCTATAACGGTGAAGCCTATATTGCCGCACAGCTGGATTCGCTGATTGCGCAGACGTATCAAAACTGGCGCTGTTATATTCGGGATGACGGCTCAAAAGATGAATCCATCACCATCATCAAACGCTATGTTGCCCAAGATCCTCGTTTTATTTTTCTGGAAGATCAGCTAGGTAATTTGGGCGTGGTGCAAGCCTATTTTCATTTATTCAACAAAGTGGATGAGCCCTATATTGCTGCGTGCGATCAAGATGACGTATGGTTTCCAGAGAAGCTGGAACGCAGCTTACGCTTATTGCAATCTATTGAAACCGTAAAAAAAATACCAGCACTCGTCCACACCGATTCTGCTTTTGTGGATAGCCAACTTAATAGCATACGCGATCAATTCATTGGAAGACGCGGCCTCAAAACCGGGCTAAACGGCATCATCATCGCCAACAGTGTGCAAGGTGGCTCCACGCTATTCAATCGTGCATTGAATAACGAATCCAGAAAAATTAGCGCAAAACTACCTTACGACTACCATTTGGGGATGATTGCGGAACTGACCGGTGCACGCGGATTTATCTCTGACAATCTACTGTATTACCGTCAACATAACTCCAGCTCAATTGCACGTAACGACGCCAAATTACAGGATAGTGAATCTTCTGATATCAGCCCAACTTTACAGGTGAGTTTAAGCAACTATCGCCATGTTAAACAAGACTTTAGTGCGCTTGATTGGACAAGTATTGCAAAGAAACAGGTCGCAGAATATCTCTACCTGTTTGAAGGTAGTAGCAAGCTCAAAAAACTATATATTCTGTTCAAAAATAGATACGCGTTTTATCGGCGTAAAGACTTACTCAGTTTGATTGTATTGATACTCAAGCACAAAAATCTACTTGGCTTTGTCGGTAACAACTAGCTAGCGGCGCTTCAGCCAACGGTTGTTGCGCTGGCATGCTTATCGATGATTTTCAGCAGTGTGTGTGGTGCTGCTTTCTGCTAAAATAATGGTTGTAAATCATCAATCCAGTTAAATACTTACATTCATGTCCAGCACCCAATCAAGCACCTCCTGTTTAAGTCTGCGTGGCAGCGCTGCGCTATCACAATTTCGCCTCGAAAAACTTTACGCAACCCTTAAGCAATCTGTCCCAAGCATTCAACATCTCTATACCGAATTTGTGCACTTTGCCTTTAGTGACAATGCATTATCGGCCAGTGACCAAAGTACACTGAAAGAAATTTTGACCTACGGCCCGGCGACCACCACCGAAACACCTGCCGGTGAATTATTTTTGGTCATCCCGCGTATCGGCACTATTTCGCCTTGGGCATCACGTGCTACAGACATTGCTAACAATTGTGGACTGGACAATATTTTACGGCTTGAACGCGGCATTGCGTATTATGTGACCACCCAAAACGGTCAACCATTAAGCGATGCTGAAAAAGCCGCATTCAAAGCAGCGATTCATGACCGCATGACAGAAACTGTGGTAAGCCAGTTACAAGACGCAGAAAAGCTATATCACCACGCAGCACCAAAACCATTAAATACGATTGATATTTTACATGGCGGCAAACCTGCGCTAGAGGCAGCCAATAACGAGATGGGTTTAGCGCTATCGCCTGATGAGGTAGATTATCTCTTAGAAAATTATCAAAAAATGGGGCGCAACCCGACAGATGTCGAGCTGATGATGTTTGCACAGGCGAACTCTGAACACTGCCGTCACAAAATATTCAATGCAGACTGGGTGATTGACGGTGTACAGCAAGAAATCTCACTGTTTGGCATGATCCGCAACACGCACAAGCTCAATCCGGGCAGCACGGTGGTTGCCTACTCAGACAACTCATCTATTGTGGCTGGCCAAAAAACCCAACGTTTCTACCCAAACAAATCTGGCGAGTACCGCTTTGTAGAAGATGATATGCACTACCTGATGAAAGTAGAAACGCATAACCACCCTACCGCTATTTCTCCATTTGCTGGCGCTGCCACTGGTGCAGGTGGCGAGATTCGAGATGAAGGTGCGACAGGCATCGGCTCCAAACCAAAAGCCGGACTGACCGGATTCTCTGTGTCTAACCTCAACTTGCCTGATCTCAAACAGCCTTGGGAAAAACCTTACGGCAAACCCAGCCGTATTGCTACCCCACTACAAATCATGATAGACGGCCCATTAGGTGGCGCTGCTTACAACAATGAATTTGGCCGCCCTAATATTGCCGGCTATTTCCGCACCTTTGAGCTTGAAGCACAAGATGCACAAGGTAATGCCGAAGTGCGTGGTTATCACAAGCCCATTATGTTAGCAGGTGGTGTAGGCAATATTTCTGACCAGCACGCATTCAAAGATGCTATTCCACCTGGTGCGGCACTGATTCAACTGGGCGGCCCGGCCATGCTGATTGGCTTAGGCGGCGGCGCAGCATCTAGCATGGATACCGGTGCGAATACTGAAAATCTGGATTTCGATTCGGTACAGCGTGGTAATCCGGAATTACAACGCCGTGCGCAAGAAGTCATCGACCGTTGCTGGCAACTGGGCGATCAAAACCCTATTGTGAGTATTCATGACGTGGGGGCAGGCGGTATCTCAAATGCATTTCCGGAGTTAGTCAACGACGCCAAAGTGGGTGCCGTATTCCAACTACGCAATGTCAATAACGAAGAACCCGGTATGAGCCCACGCGAACTGTGGAGCAATGAAGCGCAAGAGCGTTATGTCATGGCCGTAGCCAAAGAAAACTTGGCGTTGTTTGAAGACATTTGCGCCCGTGAACGTTGCCCATTTGCGATTGTCGGCATTGCGACCGAAGCACGTCACTTGACGGTGGAAGACAGTCACTTTGCCAATAAACCGGTAGACATGGAGCTCTCTGTGCTATTAGGCAAGCCACCTAAAATGACGCGTGACGTCAAGAGTACCCCAAAACAGTTAACAGCATTCGATACTAGCAAGATTGATTTGAAAGAGGCAGCTGCACGCGTGCTACGCTTACCCGGCGTGGCAGATAAAACATTCTTGATTACCATCGGTGACCGCTCTGTGACTGGTCTGATCGCACGTGACCAAATGGTCGGGCCTTGGCAAGTGCCAGTAGCCGATGTGGCAGTCACCTTGGCTGGCTATCAAACCAATGTGGGTGAAGCGTTTGCCATTGGTGAAAAAGCACCGATTGCATTGATCAATGCACCAGCCTCTGGCCGCATGGCGATTGGTGAGGCCATCACCAATATTGCTGCCAGCTGGATCAGCGATATCGGCAATTTAAAACTGTCTGCCAATTGGATGGCGCCTGCAGGTCATGCCGGCGAAGATGCAGCCTTGTTTAACACAGTGAAAGCAGTGGGCATGGAATTGTGTCCAGCCTTGGGCATCAGCATCCCAGTTGGCAAAGACTCGATGAGTATGAAAACGGTTTGGGAAGAAGATGGCGCTAAGAAAGCAGTCACCTCGCCTATCTCGCTTGTGATTTCTGCCTTTGCCAATACGCAAGATGTGCGCAAGACATTGACGCCGCAATTGCGTACAAGCGTTGATAATAAACAGCTAGGTGACACATCACTGATCTTAATTGATTTAGGCAATGGTAAAAATCGCATGGGTGGCTCTTCACTTGCGCAGGTATACAGCCAATTGGGCGACCAAGCACCTGATGTAGACAACCCAGCGCAACTCAAACAGCTCTTTACACAAATCCAAGCACTCAACACGGACAACAAACTGCTGGCTTATCATGACCGTAGTGATGGCGGCTTGTTTGCCACACTCACTGAAATGGCCTTTGCTGGTCACTGTGGTATTGATGTGGATTTAAATACGCTACAAGGCGATGCCATCAGCGCATTGTTTAACGAGGAGTTGGGTGCTGTGTTGCAAGTGCGTGCCAGTGATGCGTCTGCGATTCTGGCGCAATTGAACAATGCACTTGGCCATTGCGCGCACCTGATTGGCACTGTGAACAATGGACATCAAATTCACATCAGCAAAGACCAAGTACAGTTTGCAGATAGCCGTGTAAACCTGCATCGCGCATGGTCAGAAACCACCTACCACATGCAAAGCCTGCGTGACAATCCTGCTTGTGCTCAGCAAGAGTACGACCGCATTCTAAATGAAGCGGATGCTGGCATGCATGCACACCTGACCTTTAATATGCAAGAAGATATTGCCGCGCCTTATATCAATACGGGTGCTCGCCCTAACATGGCTGTATTACGTGAGCAAGGCGTTAATGGCCAGACCGAAATGGCTGCTGCATTTGATCGTGCCGGTTTTAACAGCATTGACGTCCACATGAGTGACGTGATTGCAGGGCGTGTCTCACTCAAAGATTTTGCGGGCCTAGTCGCTTGTGGCGGGTTTAGTTATGGCGATGTATTAGGGGCTGGCGAAGGCTGGGCAAAATCCATTCTATTCAACACACGCGCACGTGATGAGTTTTCTGCATTCTTTAATCGCAGTGATTCATTTGCACTGGGCGTATGTAACGGCTGCCAAATGATGAGTAATTTGCACAGCATTATTCCGGGTAGCGCGCACTGGCCGCATTTTGTGCGCAACAAATCCGAACAATTTGAAGCGCGCTTTGCCATGGTGGAAGTGCTGGAATCACCATCTATGTTTTTTAATGGCATGGCCGGCAGCCGCATGCCAATTGCAGTAGCACATGGCGAAGGCTTTACGGAATTTTCTGACAAAAGCGCTGTCACAACAGTGCTTAATGAAAAGTTAGCGACGATGCGGTTTATCGACCATGCGTCAACGCCAACTGAAGTGTATCCGTTTAACCCAAATGGATCGCCTCAGGGTTTAACAGGGTTTACCACCACAGATGGGCGTTTTAGTATTATGATGCCTCATCCTGAAAGGGTGTTTAGGGCGGTGCAGCATTCATGGCGACCAGATGATTGGCAAGAAGACGGTCCTTGGATGCGTATGTTCCGGAATGCAAGAAAATTTATTGCTTGATGCAATCAAGCGCCATAAAAAAAGAAGGTTTGGAGATAATAAGTATGAACATGATTAAAGCGTTATTTGCAGTGGTAGCTATTGCTTTTTCTCTCAATAGCTTTGCACTGACCGATGAAGAGTACATGGAGTTTACGCAAGCACTGGGCGATGGCAATACCAAGGTCGTTAAAAAATATGTGGAAGCGGATCCAAAACTGGTGAACGAAAAGTTCTTTGCTTGGGAGCCATTACAAATGGCAGCAACTAAGGGCAAATTAGAAACTGTGAAATACCTAGTTGAAAAAGGCGCGGACTTAAATTATGCACATCCAGCCAGCAAAATGACAGCTTTTCACTTAGCAGCATTTGATGGTTACGAAGATGTGGTGAAATACTTGGCTGCAAAAGGTGCCGACGTGAACATTAAAATGAAGGGTGACGTATCACTCATTCGCGTAATGAAAGATGAAGGTCCACGCGCTGAAAACATGGTGAAATTACTCACCTCATTAGGCGTGAGCGAAGAAGGCTGCCAAGACAAATGTTTCTAGTCTAATCTTGCGATGACTATAGTGACATTGGTCACTATACAAATCTGTAAAAGGCTTTATGATGGTATTTTCAATAATTGATGTTGCCATGATTAAAGCCTTTTTTATTGCCCTTTGTTTATTAATCCCCACAGGGGCAATGTCTGCAGAGACTGTGCAACCAACACCCAATACAGTCCAACAATCGCATATTCGGGTACTAGCTGCATCCTGTGCAGCCTGCCACGGCACACAAGGTAACAGCGTAGGCATCACTCCCAGTTTGGCCGGGCTGGATGCTGGTTACTTTGTTGCGCAAATGCTGGCATTTAAACAAGGTGAACGTAGCTCTACTGTGATGCACCATCACGCAAAAGGCCTCAATGTAGATGAAATTAATGCACTCGCCACTTACTTTTCCGAGCAAAAACGTCATACCAGCATCTCTCCAATCCCGCAGCAACTGAAAGATACGCATGGACGATAATTCAGTGGAAAATACAACCATCAATCGCCCACGTCGCCGCTTAATAAAAGCAGCTGCTTACACCAGTGCGCTAATTGTTTCCAATACCAGTTTCGCGCGTGCCAGCAAACCACCGTTGGGTCGAGTCGTGATTATTGGTGGTGGCTATGCAGGGACGACTGCGGCAAAATACATTCGTATGTGGAGCATGGGCAATATTGAAACTGTCGTGATCGAACAATCTAGTCAATTTGTGTCTTGCCCGCTCAGCAACTTGGTACTAGGTGGCAGCAAGTCCATCCATGACTTAACTTTTGGCTATGATTTGGTCAAAAAAAATCACGGCATTCAGTGGGTCAATGACACAGTCACCAGTATTGATGCTGACAAAAAACGTGTACGCATGGCGCGAGGTGAACTGAGCTATGACAGACTGGTGATTGCTCCCGGTGTTGATGTCAATTATGAAAAAATCCCCAATTTAGCCAGTGCGGAAGCGCAAGCGCTTATCCCGCATGCTTGGAAAGCAGGCTGGCAAACAGTCAACTTACGCGCGCAGTTAGAAGCCATGCCGGATGGCGGTGTATTTGTGATGACCATCCCAAAAGCACCCTACCGCTGCCCACCTGGTCCTTATGAACGCGCATGCCAAGTCGCCAGTTACTTTAAAGCCCATAAACCCAAAAGCAAAGTGATTGTGCTGGATGCCAATCCTGAAATCACCTCTAAAAAAGGGTTGTTTAATCAAGCATTTACGCAAACTTATGCTGGCATAGTCGATTACAGACCTAACAATGACATTGTATCTGTGGATGTAGCGCATAAAACAGTGACCACCGAGTTTGAGCAAGTCAAAGCCGATGTACTGAATGTGATTCCGCCGCAGCGCGCGGGCAAAGTAGCACAAAGTATCGGGCTGAATAATGTAGATCAGCGTTGGTGCGAAGTGGACTTTTTAAGTTATGCATCTACACTACATTCAGATATCCATGTCATTGGCGATAGCGTGTCTGCCGGATTACCCAAATCCGCACATATGGCCACCTCTCAGGCTCGGGTATGCGCTGCAGCCGTTGTTGCGCTGATGAGCGGAGATCAGCCGGACCCAACGCCAGTGTTTGCCAACACGTGCTATAGCTTTATTGATGACCGTCAGGCAGTCCACGTTGCGCATGTGTATCGATACGATGCTGCGAAAAAAATCATGGTACCGGCAGAAGGTGGTGGCGTGTCTACGGCCCCATCTGATCAAGAAGGCCAGTATGCGTTTGCTTGGGCCAATAATATTTGGTCCGACGTGCTGACTTGATTGGGTTGTCGCATGTATGCCACTAAATCATTTCACTAAATAAAGGTGAGCAATGAAAGCCATTAAATGGACCAGTTTTGTGTTATTCGGGCTGTTTATCAGCATGTATTGGGCTTGCTATGCGCGCGATACTGCGCCTAAACCAGATATGAGTGCGCTTAAATTGCCGGCTGGTTTCTCTATCCAGATTTACAGCAAACTTGGCGGTCAGTATGGCCAACCACGCATGATGACCTTTGATGCCCAAGGCAATCTTTATGTAGCTTCGCCTACTAGCGGTCAAATTTTGATGCTGCAAGATAGCAATGGTGATGGCCTCGCCGAACCACCCATCATTATTGCCCGTCAGCTTAACGCACCAAACAGCCTGACATTTGTACAAGATGCCATGTTGGTTTCTAACCAAGACGGGATTGTGAAACTCACAAAAACCAGTAACGGCTGGTCTGCGCCACAGCCTTTTATCTCCGGGCTAGCAGATGGCGGGCATACACTCAAAACGGTACGACTCGGTCCTGATGGCTTTTTATATCTCAACGTAGGCTCCACTTGTAATGTCTGTGATGAACAAGAGGCTACACGCGCAACGATTCTGCGCTATACCACAGAGGGAAAACCGGCGGGTCACCTCATCACAGTTGGTAAACATGCACCCAGCGCCATTTGGGCAAGCGGATTAAGAAACAGCCAAGGTTTTGCGTGGCACCCGGTGACGGGTGCATTTTATGCCACCAATGAAGGTGCCGATAACCGCTCCGATACCGCACGTGGACGCGTGAATGATGAGATACCCCCTGAACACTTAAACATCATTGTGGGCGGAAAACATTATGGATGGCCACATTGCTGGGGCAATCCTGGCAATCTAACGCAGATGGTAGAAGACCCTAACTTTACTGCGCCTAGTCAATTTTGCACAGAAGCGACCCCGCCCGTAGCAACTTTTGTTTCTCACTCAACACCGATTGGCATTACCTTTTTAAACAAAAGCCAATTTCCAGTTGAATACCAATCCGATGCGATTGTTGCATTACATGGTTCATGGAATCGTAAACAGCCCAGTGGTTATGCGCTGGTACGTGTAAAATTTAAAGACAATCAACCCATAGGCGTAGAGGACTTTGTATCTGGCTGGCTAAATGGGCAGAATGCTTGGGGCAGGCCGGTAGATGTGGCTGTGGGAACGGATGGCGCACTGTATGTGTCTGATGATCGTACGGGATATATTTATAAAATCAGCTATCAAGCAGATAAGAAAAAATAACAGGCTCTTACTAGGGGCATTTACTCAGAAAGCTTTAACATGAAACTATTATTGACGTTGTTCTCTACCCTGCTCGCATCCTCTTGGGCGTTGGCAGATACCACCCTGATTCCGGGGAATATTGCAGTGCATATCGCCCAAGTGCATTACGAGCATCCTGTACGTATCCTGCACCCTTATTTGGATGTATGGCATATGAAAGGCCCGTTGGCACAAAAAGCGGCCACCAGTACGCTCAACAAATATTTTTCTAACGCACAGTGGTGTGACAAAGCCCATGATGCGTCTGTCGTATTGTTGTTAGAGCCACATATGTTCTACAACCCGCAGATGCAAGTGTTTCATGGCGAAATCATTGCCAAAGTATTCACGCAAACTGGTGGTATCGGCAATATAGAGCCGGCAATTGTGCGCATCAAAAAACAGGCAGAACAAAATGGCAGCCTGACTGTGAAACCTGATTTTTATATGGAAAAAGCTTACGTCAAAGCCATGGAAAAAGTGATTGCAGAATTGAAAAAAAATCAGCTGTTTATCAATGCACTTAATGTAAAAATGGCCAAGAATGTGGAAACCATTTGCCCTGCGCTAGATGAGCTCCCAATCAGCAAACTATACTACTAACACTCTTTTTCAACACACTGGCAGGAAATCTATGAAAAATATAACACTCATTGTTGCACTATTGGCTGCATTCAATGTTCAAGCAAAAGAGCCTATCCCTACCAAAATCACTGGACTCAAAACACCAGAATCTGTCGTACAAGATAAAGATGGCACCATTTATATCTCAGAAATCGGCGAGTTTGGTAAAGACGGTGACGGACAAATCACCAAGGTTGATAAAAAAGGCAATATCACGGTGTTTGCCAAAGGCATGGATGACCCCAAAGGGATCGTGCTGGTAGGCAAAACGCTTTATGTGGCTGACAACACAAGAGTGTTAGAAGTAAATGCGGATGGCACATGGCAAGTATATGCAGCCAAAGCCGCATTCCCTAGTACGCCGGTGTTCCTCAACGATATCGAAGCTGACAAACTAGGCAACCTGTATGTGAGCGATAGCGGTACACTCAAAGATGGCGGTCAGATATTTAAAATTGCTAAAGGGGGCGTGGTGACTGTGATCGCCGATAGCAAAAGTCCCGAAATACTCGCCCCAAACGGCTTGCTATTCGAAGGTCGCAATCAGTTACTTTCTGTCGATTTTGAATCTGGCATTTTGTACCGCATTAACTTAGGGAACGGTGCGATTTCTAAAGTGGCGGATGGCTTTAGTGGCGGTGATGGACTAGTGAGAACCAAGTCAGGCAAAATATTCATCAGCGATTGGAAAAATGGTGTGATCAATCAACTGAGTGGCGGCAAAGCCAGACTATTCAAGAACGGCCTGACTAGCTCTGCCGATATGGCGCTCAGTGCTAATGGGGAATATTTACTAGTGCCCTTGATGAAAGTGGGCGAGCTAGTGTTTATTCCATTAGGTGAGCCGAAAGCAGAAGAGTCTAAACCGGCAGAAACCAAATAAGTATTCACAAGTGTCTTGCACAAAAAAAGCCATGCAAATTGCATGGCTTTTTTCTTTGGCTCTACTTTTTTGAGGGGAAATAAAAAAGTAAAGTTACTTGGCTGCAGGAGCAGGGGCTGGTGCCACGGTGCTCTTAGTTGCATGATGGTGTTTAGTGTGGTGCTTGCCAGCGGCAAATGCATTGGCTGACAACGCCACCATCACCGTTAATATGACTAAAGAAATCTTTTTCATGGCTATCTCCTATGTAATTCAATACTTGTCATTCAATATTGTTTTAATGGTTTATTTGGTGGTTGCGCTTGCGGCTTCCTTTTTGGCTTCTTGCTTCAAAAGTTTTGCTTTCTTGGCAGGCGCAGCTGTGTGTTTCACGGATTCCGCTTTATTGCTAACGCTCTCAGCTTTAGGCGCATCTGCCGCATAAGCGCCCACCGCAAATAAACCTGCTAACATGGCTAATAAAATTTTGTTCATCGTCATAATCCTCTATAAAATTAAATGATGTTAATGTGGTCTCATCACGGACACGTTCTGCTCAATTAACTTGTTCGCCGAACCCACAATAGCCAATATACGCAGACATACTTACACCAAACTTACAAAGCTAAATTTAAATTATGAGAATATTAATTGCCGAGGATGATGCCGTATTGGCCAACGGAATCGTGCGCATACTGGAGCAGGCAAACCATGCGATAGACCATGTGAGCAACGGTGCACAAGCCCATTTAATGCTGCAAGAATCCGTATATGACTTGGTGATTTTGGATTTGGGCCTGCCCAAAATGGATGGCCTGGAGGTGCTTGGCAAGTTAAGACAAGCCGGCAACAAAGTGTCTGTGTTGATACTGACTGCACGTGATGCCATTGAAAGCCGCGTAAAGGGTTTGGACTTGGGGGCGGACGACTATATGACCAAACCGTTTCACCTAGATGAATTTGAGGCGCGTGTACGTGCGCTTATCCGGCGTGGACAGCTTGGCAGTAACTTGCCGTTGAAATGCGCCAATCTGACATTGGATGTCGCCGGAAAGTTAGCGATGTATCTGGAGCACCCACTTGGGCTCTCGGCCAGAGAGTTTGCACTGCTCGAGGCGTTAATGTTACGCATGAACAAAGTGGTCAACAAAGAGCAGCTATTAGAAGCTTTATGTAATTGGGATACAGAGATTGGTGACAATGCTATTGAGGTTTACATTCATCGTCTACGTAAAAAAATCGAGCCCGCAGGTGCGCGTGTTCGTACCATTCGCGGTCTGGGCTATTTGTTAGAGGCAGAATCCAGTGACTGAACCCATTCACTCGCACACAGCAAGATCGCTCAAGCAACAGCTACTGGTATGGGTGCTGATCCCTTTATTTGTACTACTGATTGTCAGCGCTATCTTTTCGTATTACCGTGCCTTGCATTATGCCAACTTAGCCTATGACCGCTCGTTGTTCCGTGCCGCATTGGCACTGGCCGATCAGGTTGAGGTGCATGAGTCACAGATATTGATTAACTTGCCGCAAGTGGCAAAGGATTTATTGAATTACGATAAAGATGATGTGATTTATTATCGTGTTTCTGCCCCCAATGGCACCTTAGTACTGGGCGAGGACGCACTGCCCTTACCAAAAATACTACCACCGGCCTCCGCACATGCGTATTACGATGACCAATTTAACGGCCAATCGGTACGCGTCGTTGCCTTTGCGCTACCCATTGTGGATGCGCAGATTCAAGGCAATATCATGGTACAAGTGGCGGAAACGCGTACCAAAAGAGAAATCATGGTGACAGAAATTGTGGAAGAAATGATTATTCCACAGCTCCTGATTCTGCTGCTGGCCGCAGGGTTGATCTTTATTGGTATCAAACGCGGGTTATTGCCATTGCAGCGCATTCAGGCGGCCATCAACCAGCGCTCGCATACCGATCTCAGTGAGCTCAATACCGCAGATGCCCCTACCGAGATTCAGCCCTTGCTACAAGCCATGAATAATTTGATTCTGCGCGTACGTGCCGTGGTGGAATTGCAGCAGCAATTTATTGCCGATGCCTCACATCAGCTACGCACCCCTATTGCGGGCCTGCAAACACAGGCTGAACTGGCATTGCGCGAAAAAACCTCTGGCAAGGTGCATGAAACGCTAACGATGATTCTGAGTAGCTCAGCACGTTTATCCCACCTGCTCCACCGCATGCTATCCATGGCCTCGGTCGATTCTGCTTCTGGACGCGAGCCCAAAATGCGTGTTGTGCACTTGGCTACACTCGCGACCGAAGTCACCAGCCAGTTTGTGAATACGGCACGACATCAAGGTTTAGATTTGGGGCTGGATATCCAGCTAGCACATACCACACTATGGGGCGATGATTTGATGCTACGGGAGATGCTGTCAAACCTGATTGATAACGCAATATGCTATACCCCTGCCCCGGGCGTGATTACCGTAGTGATTCAGGGGGATGCACATTCGATACAACTGAGCGTAATGGATGACGGCATTGGCATTCCGGAGCATGAGCGTGAACGGGTATTTGAACGATTTCACCGTTTGCACGATAATCAGGGCCAAGGCTGCGGGTTGGGCTTGGCCATCGTTAATGAAATTGTACAAGCCCATCATGCCACCATTGAAATTAAAGACGGACTCACGCGCACGCAGCCGTCACAAACAGGCACTTGTGTCACCGTCACTTTTTTAGCCTATGAAGAATAATTGCACATTAGACCCAATCGAGTTACGCCAAACTGCATTGAATTGGCTAACTGCACGCGATGCATCCCGCAAAGCAAACGGCGTACTGCTTTTACAAAAAACGTTTATTGCAGATGGGCTGAGCTTAGATATCGATCAATCGATCATCAATCGCGAGCCGATTCCAGGTCGTCCTGACAAACCGGAACTGGTATCACCGCTATCGGTACAAAAGCGCTCCATGCGCACAGTAGAAGGCCGTGCCGCATTGATTCACGCACTTGCCCACATTGAGTTCAACGCCATTAACCTTGCGCTGGATGCGATTTGGCGATTTGCACAGATGCCAGAACAATACTACACGGACTGGCTTAAGGTCGCAGCAGAAGAGGCTTATCATTTTAGCCTGCTCAATCAGCACTTGCAGAGTATGGGCTATCAATATGGCGATTTTCTCGGCCATAACAGCCTGTGGGAGATGGTAGAACGCACACAAGACGATGTGCTGGCACGCATGGCACTCGTGCCCAGAACCATGGAAGCACGCGGCTTAGATGCCAGCCCGGCATTACGCAATAAATTGGCACAGGCCGGTGATATGGCGGCTGCAGAAATATTGGATATTATCCTACGCGATGAGATTGGCCATGTGGCCATTGGCAATCATTGGTACAACTGGCTATGTGTGCAACGTGACTTAGCACCAATCGAAACATTTGAGAGGCTATGCCAACAATACCAAGCCCCCAAATTACGCCCACCCTTCAATATAGAAGCCAGACGCCTTGCTGGTTTTAGTGAAGATGAATTAGCGCTGCTTTGAGGTTAAGCGCTCAATAAATTAATCGCGCCATCTAGCCCAGTATGATTTAAGGCATATGTCGCTTGTTGCTGTACCACCGGTTTGGCGTGATAAGCAATGCCAATGGCTGCCGCAGCCATCATTTTCAGGTCGTTCGCCCCATCACCTATCGCAATGGTTTGCTCGGGTTTCAAGCCTAACTGGTCACGTAACTTCACCAGCTCATCCGCCTTACGTTGTGCATCAACAATATCGCCCAGAATATTGCCAGTGAGCTTACCGTCTACAATTTCCAATGTATTCGACACAGCGTAATCCAAGCCAAGTAGCTGTTTAACGTGGTTAGCAAAAAAAGTGAATCCACCCGATACCACCATGGTGCTGATGCGATGCGCTTTGCAAGCTGTAATCCACGCTTGTGCACCTGGATTCAGCTGCAATCGTTCTTCAATCACACGATGCAGCGCGCTTTCTGGTAAGCCTTTGAGCAATGCAACACGCTTTTTAAGACTTGCCGCAAAATCTAGTTCACCGCGCATTGCGGCTTCAGTAATCTCCGCAATCTGCGGCTTAATGCCCATCATGTCAGCGATCTCATCAATACACTCAATGCTGATCAGCGTGGAATCCATGTCCATCACACATAAGCCAAACTGATTTAAGCGCTGCTGGTCTGGCACCACTGCGCAATCTAACAATTGCTCTGCACAAAAGCGTGCTACCTCAGCGGTATCTTGTTGCTGGATAGGTAGGTAATAGGCAAACTCACCCACTTGAATAAACTGTGCATGACCGCCGATGATGCGATGAATATGGGTGAGGTGCGACAAGGAAATCGCACGCCCTTGAACAACTAAACGCATGAGCAACTCGAA
>Ga0123394_1049461_pt1 | contig 26869 bp, 26 predicted proteins | sample T10HHNO3metaT_FD_89922 | JGI IMG/M metagenome (GOLD analysis project Ga0123394, IMG submission 89922) | Methane-oxidizing artificial microbial communities from Washington, USA to study methane cycling - T10-HHNO3 metaT (Metagenome... ...
CACGTGTGCTGACGATTACGCAATCTACCTATGATGGCGTACTTTACAATGTAGAAGAAATCAAAGACATGCTCGATGGCAAGATTGATACGCTGCATTTTGATGAAGCATGGCTACCCCACGCGACTTTCCATGATTTCTATGGTGACTACCATGCGATTGGCGCAGACCGTCCACGTTGCAAAGACAGCATGGTGTTCTCTACACAATCCACACACAAACTATTGGCAGGCTTAAGTCAGGCATCACAAATTTTAGTACAAGATGCCATTGAAAACAGGCTGGACCGTGACGTATTTAACGAAGCTTACTTGATGCACACTTCAACCAGCCCGCAATACTCCATTATTGCCAGTTGCGATGTAGCCGCAGCCATGATGGAAGCGCCCGGCGGTACCGCCTTGGTAGAAGAGTCTATTATGGAAGCGCTAGATTTCCGTCGCGCCATGCGAAAAGTGGATGAAGAATGGGGTGCCGACTGGTGGTTTAAAGTTTGGGGCCCGGATGACTTGACGGAAGAAGGCATTGAAGAGCGAGATGCTTGGATGCTGAAAGCAGGCGAAGCTTGGCATGGCTTTGGCGATTTGGCCGAAGGCTTTAATATGCTCGACCCAATTAAGGCTACCATTATCACACCCGGTTTAGATATCAAGGGTGACTTCTCTGACAAGTTTGGTATCCCGGCAGCGATTGTCACTAAGTATTTAGCTGAGCATGGCGTGATTGTTGAAAAAACCGGTCTGTACTCATTCTTTATTATGTTCACGATTGGCATTACCAAAGGCCGCTGGAACACGATGGTAGCGGCATTACAGCAGTTTAAAGATGATTACGACAAGAACCAGCCGTTATGGAAAGTCTTGCCAGAATTTGCACAAAAGCATCCACGTTACGAGCGTTTGGGCTTGCGCGATCTATGCACGCAAATTCATGAAGTGTACAAAGCCAACGATGTTGCGCGTCTGACTACGGAAATGTATTTATCTAACATGGTACCGGCGATGAAGCCAACCGATGCGTTTGCCAAAATGGCGCACCGCGAGATTGACCGTGTGCCGATTGATGATTTGGAAGGCCGTATTACTGCGGTGCTACTCACGCCTTACCCGCCTGGTATTCCATTGTTGATTCCGGGTGAGCGTTTCAATCAAGTCATTATTAATTACTTGAAGTTTGCACGTACCTTTAATGAGCGCTTCCCAGGCTTTGAAACAGACGTACACGGCCTGGTAAAACAAGTCGTGGATGGTAAAGCCATTTACTACGTAGACTGCGTAGCGCAGTAAGTTGAAGCGATTTACTTACGCAAGTAAGTGAGATCGCTATAAGAAAGACCACTCGTTGAGACGTGGTCTTTTTTTTCAATCAGCGTCCAAGCATTCAAATCAATATCCGGTAAAAAAGCATCGCCTTGTACCTCTAAATCCACGCGCGTGATATAGAGCTTGTTCACAAGATGCAAGCCCACTTGGTATAACTGCGCGCCACCTATCAAAAACAGCTCTTCATCTTGCTGACAAAAACGCATCGCATCTTGTAGTGCATGCACGACCACAGCACCCTCTACCTGATAATCCTGATTTCTAGATACAATAACTGTTGTTCTTCCGGGCAACAAACGGCCCAGTGATTCATAAGTTTTGCGACCCATGATGATGTGATGCCCCATCGTAAGCGCACGAAAACGCTTCAAATCCTCAGGAATGTGCCAAGGCAAAGTGTTATTCACCCCTATCACACTGTTATTGGCCACTGCCACAATCATCGATAAACAAGACATTTTTCTATTATACTGGATGTTTACACAGATTCGCCTGCAAGCCCATGCGCATTCAGTATCCAAACTCATTTCTCAAGCTTTTGCTGATTGGTTTTGCCTTTGCCATTCTGCCGTTGATTATGGCATTTATTAATGCCAACCTTGCGTTTAATCAGCTCTCTAAAAACAGCCAAAATACCATCGATAAAGCTGTGAAGACAACGCGGGCAAGCCATATGCTACAAGAGCAATTACACTTGATGGAACGCAGCGCTAGACAGTTTCTTGTATTAAATGATTTTGAGTTTTTAGAGAACTATCATAATACGCGTGGCGCTTTTTTAACTGCGCTGCAGGAGCTCATTATATTAAGCCCGGAAGCACAACAGCGTAATCAATTATTAGAAGTAAAAAAGACTGAGGCTAAATTAAATCTGGTGATTTTGCATACCAATATCAGCAACTTAGAGCAAATGCCGGTGCTGAATGACTTTCAACAGCTGACACAACAAGTCAATCAGTTAATCCTGCGCAATAACCAATCCATCGATAACGCATCGGCGCATCTAGTAACCAGTGCCAGCAAAGCACAGCAACGCTTTTTTTTACAAAGTTTGATTCTGGTACCGTTTGCCTTATTGGTTGCGGGTGCCATTGCCTTTATGTTGGGTCGGCCCATTCAACGCATGGATACTGTGATTAAGGATTTGGGTAAAGGCGAATACCAAAATGCCATTAGCATTGATGGGCCTGGTGACTTGAGGCTACTGGGGCAACGTCTAGATTGGCTGCGCCAAGAATTACTGCATTTAAAAGAACAAAAACAGCGTTTCTTGCAGCATATCTCTCACGAACTTAAAACCCCGCTCACCGCAATTCGTGAGGCTTCCGAATTACTGACCGATGGTATTGGCGGTACGCTGTCTGCGCAACAACACGAGATTGCACACATTCTCAAAGACAACAGTTTGCGCCTACAAAAAATGATTGAGAATTTACTCACCTTTACCAAAATGGAATCGGACAAGCACGTGATGCAAGTGCAAGCACTGAACATCAACGAGATTGTCTCATCTGTACTGGCTTCGCATGCGTTGACTATCCGCAATAAGCAGTTGCATATTGATACACGTTTTTGGTTGGGAACAATCTATGCTGACGCAGAAACATTAATAGTAATGTTAGATAATTTGATCTCAAATGCCGTAAAATTCACACCTCAGGCTGGTCAGATTGTGATCTCGACCAGACAAGACAAACCATGGCAGTTAATTGAGGTGCAAGATAGCGGCCCAGGGTTGAGCAAAGAGGATATCAACAAGTTATTTGACCCGTTCTATCAAGGGAAAACGTTGCATCAAGGGTTAGTCAACAGCAGCGGATTGGGATTGACCATCGTCAAAAACTTAGTTGAGCTGCACCAAGGCAGCATTGAGTTAAAACCAGAAGACAAAGGCGCACACGTCGTGATTAGATTGCCTAGAACGGACATGCTATGAAGTACACTTACTTAACCTTGCTTGCGGGCATCATCCTAATTTCCGGATGTGCCACATCACAAATGCAAAAGCCTACTGCTGACCAAGAGCCACTGGCCAGTGATTCGAATGCCCAACTGCCTGAGCCCACGAATAGCGGCGTCACACTTTTACCCGCCAAACCTGCAGATTTACCACAGCCGATACTAGCTTGTGAGAGCTACAGCAAAGCAGATCAAGACGGGCAAAAGAAACAATGGTTAGAAACACAACAGATCCTGAGCCAAAACAAACAGGATGTGGTGCAGCGCATCAAGCTTGCATGCATCTACGCACTACCCTCCAGCTACCTTAAAGATGCAACAAAAGCGCATACGTTGCTGTCTCAACTGCGTGAGGAACCTGCACTGAACGCAACCGAAAAAGCGTATATCAACCATTTATTTCTATTTAATGTAGAAAATATCAAGCAGCAGCAAAAAATCAAAGATGAGGCTAGATCGCTAGATACTCTCACGCAAAAGTACGATACATTGCAGAAAAAGTACGATGCTGCTGAACAAAAACTCATTCACCTGAAGAATATCGAAAAATCGCTTAATGTACGTTAATCAAGTATCACAACAGAAAGTATCACCATGAGTGCGGCCACCATCTTAATCGTAGATGATGATCACGATATTTTGAGATTGATTGATTTACGATTGCAATCGGCCGGTTATCAAACGGTGATTGCGCACAACGGCGCAGCAGCACTGGCCAGCGTTGCCATGCAGCGCCCTGACCTTGTGATTACCGACTTATTGATGCCGGAGCTGGATGGCATGGAATTGATGCTACAACTACATCGCCAGCACCCTACCTTACCGGTCATCATACTCACGGCCCATGGCACGATACCTGATGCAGTTGCAGCCACACACCAAGGTGCATTCAGTTTTCTATCCAAGCCTTTTGAAAGTCAGGTGCTGTTGCAGCAAGTTGCCAATGCATTACAGTTGAGTGGATTAAGCACACAAGCACGAGAGGAGCAGGACATTTGGCGCAAAATGATCCTGACCAAAAGTCCACGCATGGAAAATCTGCTTGGCCAAGCAAAGCTAATCGCCAGCAGCGATGTGAGTGTACTCATTCAGGGCGAAAGTGGTACCGGTAAAGAACTACTAGCGCATGCCTTACACCAGGCCAGCCCACGCCAACACCAACCCTTTGTTGCTATCAATTGCGGGGCTATCCCAGAAAACTTGCTGGAATCAGAGTTATTTGGCCATGCCAAAGGGGCGTTTACTGGCGCGGTCAACAATCATGTCGGATTATTTCAGGCGGCAGATGGCGGCACACTCTTTTTGGATGAGATTGGTGATATGCCACTTTCTCTGCAAGTCAAAGTATTACGCGCATTGCAAGAGCGTGTCATCCGCCCGGTGGGGAGCACACAAACCATTCCTATCAATGTCAGACTGATTTCGGCAACCCATCGCGACCTCTTGGCCGAGATGAAAGCGCAACAATTCCGCGAGGATTTGTTCTACCGCATCAATGTAGTGAATTTGGTACTGCCCGCCATGGCAGAACGTCGTGAAGATATTCCATTGCTGGCACACCACTTTCTTAAAATATTCAGTGAGCGCCATCAAAAGCAAATACAGGGCTACGCCCCAGATGCACTCAGCTATCTAAGCCAAGGTGCTTGGCCTGGCAATATACGGCAATTACAAAATGTGATTGAGCACACGGTAGTGCTGGCAACCACGCCGTTGATTCCTGTCAGCTTGGTGAAAAAAGCACTACAAGCCGACCATGAAGCTGTGCTACCGTTTGAGGTTGCGCGCCAGCAGTTTGAGCACCAGTACTTGGTGAATCTTTTGAAAAGCACACACGGCAATGTCACCCAAGCAGCAAAACTGGCACAACGTAATCGCACAGAATTTTATCGCTTATTAGAGCGTCATGCGATTGAGCCACAACTATTTAAACAGCCCCTGTTATAAATGTCGCCAATTCGTGTCACTACTTGTAAACAGTGTCGCTATTTAGCGACAAAATTTTAACTTTTAATTCAATCACTTACAGATTACATTACAAAACTTGTCACTTATGAGCGACAAAATAGTCCAAGTGCGTCACAGGTGAATTTTATAACCTATTGATTTATAAAGATAAAAAAGTTGGCACACTATTCGCTAATAGTAAATCAGTGACTTCCTCCCTTGTAGTCACCTATTCCGAAGTTGCCCAATAAAAACAAACTGGGCAACTTTTTTTTGCCCAAAATTTGAGTGTGGCTTACTTGTTAGTGAGCTATTTGCTTTAATCAGGCAAGTTTATACAGAGAATGGGTATTTGATGGCTGGATGGAACTCGTAGTCCACCACATTAAAATCATCCACCGTCACCCAAGTCTCCACGTCTTCCAGTGTTTTAATATCTGGGTTGATGATGAATGTAGGGGATGGGAATGGCGCTCTTTTTAATTGCACATCGCGCATCAGCTCAAGCTGATCTTCATAAATATGGGCGTTGACGATTTTATGGAAGGCTTTACCGGCTTTCTTACCCGTAATCTGTGCTATTAGCGCCAGCAAGAAATACACTTGCACCATATTAAAATTTAAACCGAGCGGCACATCGCAGCTTCTCTGCGTACTGTTCAGGTAAAGTGTATCGCCCAGTAAAGAGAAATGATGGCTGTACATACAAGGCCTTAAACAGCCCATATGAAACACGCCAGGGTGGTAAAACGTGAGAATCTCGCCTCTGTTATCGATGCCTTGCGTGAGATCTTTTACGATGTTGGCTAGTAGATCGATACTACCGCCATCAGGCTTAGGGAAATTTCTGGCTACTTTACCGTAAATAAAGCCGCAATCGTCCTGCCCTTTTCGATAGGGATTTGCCAGCCACTCTTGATTATCGTTGGCGTTGGCGTCCCAAGTGGTCGTACCTACTGCTCTAAAATCTGCAGCATTGTCATACCCACGCAAATAGCCAAGCATTTCGGCAATGGCCGATTTGTAGAAACTCTTACGGGTGGTGACGAGTGGAAAAACACCATTTTCCACATCATAGGTAAGGTCAGCATTGATGACGGTTAAGCATCTTTTTCCCGTCCGCTTATTGTCAACCCAAACACCTTCGTCAATAATTCTTTGGCACAACTCGAGGTATTGCTTCATATTTGCACTCGGTTAAAAATGAAACTAGCGGACAATTAATGACGGCATCTATACGGAATATATTACAGCCGTCAAAATCACGGCTACTTAGGTGTTAGCAACAATAAACGCTTTCACTGCATCTACGTCCACATCCATGACCACAGAACGTTGCGGCAGATCCTCAAGTCCGTTTAAATTAGCTGGACGCTCCGGCACGTGACCCAAGGCCTCCACAATCGCATCCTCAAACTTAGCTGGCAATGCGGTTTCCAAAACCAATATAGGCACTTGCTGATCGCGATGTTCAAGCGCTACTTTCAACCCATCTGCGGTATGCGTATCAATGGTCACACCATACTTTGCTTGCGTTTCACGGATGGTTTGCAAACGATTCGCATGGTTACTGCTACCCGAGACAAAGCCATACTCAGAAACGTGACTGAAGTAGCCATCTGCATTCAAATCAAAAGCGCCGCCTGCATCTACTTTGCTCCACAACGCACGGACTTTCGCACCATCACGACCAACCAGATCGAACACAAAGCGCTCGAAATTAGAAGCTTTGCTAATGTCCATAGACGGACTGGAGGTATGGTAAGTATTGGCTGCGCCACGTGGACGATAGACGCCCGTTTTAAAAAATTCATCTAATACGTCATTTTCATTGGTTGCCACAATGAGCTGGTCAATCGGCAAGCCCATCATACGTGCAATATGGCCGGCACATACGTTACCAAAGTTACCCGAAGGCACAGCAAAACTAACCTTTTGGCTGTTATTCTGCGTGACGGCCAAATACCCTTTAAAGTAGTACACCACTTGCGCAGCAATGCGCCCCCAATTAATCGAGTTAACCGCACCAATTTTATATTTAGCTTTGAATGCATGGTCATTCGATACAGCTTTGACGATATCTTGGGCATCATCAAACACGCCCTTCACAGCAATATTAAAGATATTGTCGTCTTGCAAGCTGAACATTTGTGCCGTTTGAAAGCGGCTCATTTTTTGATGCGGCGACAACATAAATACCCGAACACCTTTTTTGCCACGCATAGCATACTCAGCGGCAGAGCCCGTATCGCCGGAGGTTGCCCCCAGAATATTGGTGGTCTCCCCTTTTTTGGTCAACACGTATTCAAATAAGTTACCCAGCAACTGCATGGCCATGTCTTTAAATGCCAACGTAGGACCATTAGAAAGCCCTAGCAAATACAAGTTACCTTCTAACTTCAACGTGGGCGTAATGTCCTCTGCATTTTGGCCTTGGCGTACGTAGCCATATACCTCGGCACGATAGGTATTGTTGATAATCGTGCGCAAATCATCGTGCGGGATATCACTTTCATCGACCAAGCGACTTAATATAGCAAATGCTAAGTCACGGTAATGCATGCCGCGCATGGCGGTTAAATCTGCATCACTAAATTGTGGATAGCTTTCTGGCAAATACAATCCACCATCTGGCGCCAGACCACCTAAAAGAATTTCGCTAAAACTAAGCGCAGGCGACTGCCCGCGTGTGCTGATGTACTTCATACCTGATTAACGCCCTAATTCTTCCATACGGATTTTTGTGACTTTTCCTGCAATCGCAGACAATGCTTCGATGGCTTCAATCGCAGCATCCATATTTTTTTCCATGGTAATGTGCGTCAAAATAACAATATCTGCCTCAGACTCGCCTTCTTGCGGCTCTTTCTGCATCATGGCATCAATTGAGATATCGCGATCACCTAAAATTTTGGTCACTTCTGCCAACACACCTGGCTTATCCATTGCGCGCATGCGTATGTAGTAGGCACTGTTCACTTCTGCTATCGGCAGCACATTTAACGCAGACTGTTGTGCTAATTGAAAGCCTAAGTAAGGCACGCGCTGCTCTGCACTTGCACTGGCTAATCTGGCAATGTCCACTAAATCAGCAACCACTGCGCTGGCTGTGGGCTCAGCACCCGCACCTGCACCGTAGTACAAAGTAGGGCCTACTGCATCGCCTTTTACAACCACTGCGTTCATTGCACCATTCACGTTGGCAATCAAACGCTTCTCAGGGATTAAAGTAGGATGTACACGCAACTCAACGCCGGCTTCTGTTTTTTTGCTGATGCCCAATAACTTCACGCGGTAACCTAACTCTTCCGCGTATTTGATATCTTTGGTCGTCAGCTTGGTAATACCCTCGGTATAGGCTTGGTCAAATTGCATAGGCATGCCAAAAGCTATCGAAGCCATGATGGTCAATTTATGCGCAGCATCAATGCCTTCCACGTCAAACGTAGGATCCGCCTCGGCATAACCTAAACGCTGCGCCTCACCTAGCACATCAGAAAACGCTAAACCTTTTTCACGCATCTCGGTCAGGATAAAGTTTGTCGTACCATTAATGATGCCAGCGACCCATTCAATGCGGTTTGCACTTAGGCCCTCACGTAGCGCTTTGATGATTGGGATACCACCGGCAACGGCTGCCTCAAATGCAACCATCACGCCTTTAGCGGCAGCCGCTTTAAAAATCTCATTGCCGTGTACAGCAAGCAACGCCTTATTAGCAGTCACCACGTGTTTGCCATTTTCAATGGCCTTCAGCACCAGCTCTTTAGCCACGGTATAGCCACCAATCAGCTCTACTACCACATCTACTTCGGGATTATTCACCACTGCAAATGCGTCATCTGTTACGTCGACTTGGCCACCCGTCACTTGTTTAGCGTGTGCAAGGTTACGGTCTGCCACTTGCACCACTTGTACGGATGCGCCTAAACGACGTTGGATTTCAGCTTGATTGCGTGTCAGCACAGTGTATGTGCCCCCGCCTACTGTACCAATCCCTAACAACCCTACCTTAAGTACTTTCATCACTACATTCAACTTTCGTTATTTTTGATGCTTTTTACGATAGCCTTCTAAGAACCTAGCTATACGGTGTATTGCTTCTGTTAAATCATCCACATTGGGTAAAAAAACCACGCGAAAATGATCCGGTTTTTTCCAATTGAATCCTGTGCCCTGCACTAGCAGAACTTTCTCTTCCAGCAACAAATCTAAAATAAATTGCTGGTCATCCTCAATCGGATAGATTTTAGGATCAAGCTTAGGAAACAAGTACATGGCGGCTTTGGGCTTGACGCAGCTTACGCCGGGAATCGCCGTGAGCATTTCATAAGCCAAATCACGTTGTTTACACAAGCGACCTGCTGGCGCCACTAAATCATGAATACTTTGGTAGCCGCCCAATGCAGTTTGAATCGCCAATTGGCCAGGCACATTGGCACACAAACGCATAGAGGCCAGCATATTCAGGCCTTCGATATAATCGGTCGCGTGTTTTTTCTCACCGGAAATCACCATCCAACCTGCACGGTATCCACAAGTGCGATAGTTTTTGGATAAGCCATTAAACGTAACAAACAACACATCATCCGCCAGCGATGCCATGGAAATATGCTCATTGTCGTCATACAACACTTTGTCATAAATTTCATCGGCAAAAATCACTAAACCATGATGGCGGGCAATTTCAATAATGCCTTCCAAAATCTCGCGTGGATAGAGCGCGCCAGTCGGATTGTTAGGATTAATTACCACAATGCCACGTGTATTGGCATTGATTTTAGATTCGATGTCTTTTAAATCTGGCAGCCAGCCACTGGCTTCATCACACATATAGTGACGGGCTGTACCGCCGGCCAAAGTCGCAGCAGCTGTCCATAGCGGATAATCCGGCATCGGCACCAGCATCTGGTCACCATTGTTCAACAAGCCCTGCATCGCCATGACAATCAACTCAGACACACCATTACCGATGATGATGTCATCTACCGTCACGCCAGCAATGTTTTTGCTTTGCGTATAATGCATGATGGCTTTACGCGGCTCGAACAGGCCCTTGCTATCGGTATAGCCGCCCGCCTTACCCATATTGCGGATCGTGTCTTGTTGAATCTCTTCTGGCACTTCAAAACCAAAAGCGGCCGGATTCCCAATATTCAACTTGATGATGCGTTGCCCTTCGTCTTCCATTTGACGGGCGCGTTGAAGTACAGGGCCACGAATATCGTAGCAAACATTACTAAGCTTATTTGATTTGTTGACTGGCTGCATAAGGACTAGAATTCACCAACATGACTATCGGTCAAATTGGCATTGAACAAAAACCTTATTTTACCTTAGAAAGGCTCCGCTCTTCAATGAAAGCGAAGCCGAATGAATAGAACGTGAGTGCGTCCGTATGAAACTACATCTAACCACTGCAGAAAAGCAAAATCTCATCACTGGCTATGGCGACGATTTTATTGAAATTAATCGCCAACGTTTCCATCACAACTTGATTGTGACGCCTGAGCACATCAATGCTGATTGGGGTTGCGATGCATTCGCCTCACTTACACCAGCGCATTTTGCAGAGATCAGCCTCACCAAACCAGAAGTGGTGCTATTGGGTTCGGGCAGCACACATCGCTTTTTACATCCCCGCATATATTCGGGGCTAACCGAGCTTGGCATTCCACTGGAGTGCATGAATACAGCAGCAGCATGCAGAACTTATAATATTTTGATGAGTGAAGGGCGCAATGTAGCTGCAATATTATGCTTAAGCTAAGTAAACATTGTAGAGGCCGTATTAAGGTTGAGGGCTTAGGGTAATTTGCAGCCCCTTATCCGTTACTAGCATTTCTTTAGGCTGGTAATGCCTGTTGCCTATGGTGAGATCTTCTGGCTTAACCGTATAAAGTGGCAGGCCGTTCAGCATCTGACTACCCAGTTTCTTGGCTAATGCATTCAACATATCAGCTTGTTTGGCCTGCATACCATCCAATTCAAACTTATCGATTTCCGTCTCATCCAGTACAACGGCTTGTGTTGGCGCATCAAACCGCAATTTTCCGGAGAGTCCTAACTTGCCAGCATAGGCTTCATCCAGCAATGCACTGCTTAAACGTGTATCAAAGGTGGTATACATGCGCCCAGTGGTCTTATCAAACGTGACCAAGGCATTGGATAAATTGACATCGAAGATTTTAAGTAAAGAGAAAGGCACCGCTAAGCGCTCGTTCAGCTTTTGCTGAATCTGCGCTTCTGTCACACGCACGGTTTTATCACCCATCACAGCACACGCAGTACTGAGGACACATAGACAAACTATCAGGCTGTTAACTATTTTTTGCAATTTCACCTTGTGTAAATGCACATGGTTGAGGATAAAACTACGCGTTTATTTATCCAGATATTTAGTAGACAGCGTGAGTGTCGCATTGGTGCCACCAAAGCCAAAACTATTGGATAGCGCTGTTTCAATTTTGACGTTATCAATGCGTTGACGCACAATATTCAAGCCTTCTGCGGCAGGATCCAATGTCTCGATGTTTGCGGAGGCTGCTATGAAATCATGTTTCATCATCAAGAGCGTATAAATCGCTTCATTCACACCAGCCGCACCTAATGCGTGACCTGACAATGATTTGGTCGAAGCAATCGCGACTGGATTATCCGTACCAAACACCTCGCGGATAGCTTCAAGCTCCTTGGTATCGCCCACTGGCGTGCTGGTACCATGAGTATTGATGTAATCTACTTTATCGATACCTTGCAATGCCAATTGCATACAACGCACTGCGCCCTCGCCACTCGGCGCGACCATATCGTAACCATCTGAAGTGGCACCATAACCCACGACTTCCGCATAAATCTGTGCACCACGGGCTTTGGCATGCTCATACTCTTCTAGCACCACAATGCCACCGCCGCCAGAAATAACAAAACCATCACGATCAGCATCATAAGTTCTTGAGGCTTTATCCGGTGTCTCGTTGTACTTGGTAGACATGGCACCCATTGCATCAAACAGGTATGACAAGGTCCAATGTTCCTCTTCGCCACCACCGGCAAACACAATATCCTGTTTGCCAAGCTGAATTTGCTCTACCCCGGCACCAATACAATGTGCACTGGTAGAACAGGCAGAGCTGATACCGTAGTTAACACCTTTAATTTTAGCGCCTGTAGCCAAAGTCGCCACAATCCCACTACACATGGCTTTAGTTACCATATAAGGCCCAACTCGGCGGATACCCTTTTCTGCAAGCACAGCATTGCTTTGCTCAATGCTTTCAGTCGATGGACCACCACCACCGACAATAATGCCGGTACGCACATTAGAAACCAAATCCTCACCTAGGCTGGCATCAGCAATCGCTTCTTGCATGGCTAACCAAGCATAAGCATGACCCTTGGCCATAAAGCGCAGTAGTTTACGGTCTATCAACTCTTCAATATTGAGGTTTTTAATAGAACCAGCCACCTGTGAGCGAAGACCATGCTCAGCATATTCGGGCTGGTAAGTAATCCCAGATTGACCTGCTTTCAAACTTGCAAGCACTTCATCCTTATTATTACCAAGGCTAGAAACGATGCCTAATCCTGTAATGACAACGCGACGCATTGAGTATTCCCTTGCCTAAATCTTATTATTCTAAAAATTGTCAGTCGTAGTAAACAAACCTACACGTAAGTCATTGGCCACGTAGATTTCACGCCCATCTACTTCCATGCGTGCATCTGCAATCCCCATGACCAACTTACGCATGATAACTCTTTTTAAATCAATGTGATAGCGTACAAGCTTAGCCGTTGGCAACACTTGACCGGTAAACTTCACTTCGCCCGCTCCCAACGCACGACCTCGACCAGGGCCACCCTTCCAGCCAAGGTAAAAACCAACTAATTGCCACATCGCATCCAAGCCTAAACAGCCTGGCATGACCGGATCCCCCGTAAAGTGGCAACCAAAAAACCATAGGTCAGGTGTGACATCTAACTCAGCAATGATTTGTCCGGCACCATATTTACCACCGTCCTCGGTAATCGAGACAATGCGATCAAACATCAGCATCGGCGGCAATGGCAATTGCGCATTGCCCTCACCAAATAACTCCCCCCGACCACATGTTAGCAACTCTTCTTTGGTATAACTTGTTTGTTTAGACATTCACTATAACTTCAACTAGACGATATTTACGCTATTTTCGCTGGAAATTGCATTTAACGAAAGCCCTAACTGTAAACTAATCATGAAATAGCTAAAAAAATTACTATACAAATCTGTATACACTTTTAAAAAATTCGTTTATATTATTTACAAATTAGTTACAAATTAACAAACCATTCATCATTTTAATCTTTAGGAAACCACGATGAGCGATCGTCTACTTGCCGACTGGCGCCAGCATGCCTTAACTCTAGAATCCGAAGTCAATAAAGTTGTAGTCGGTCAAAGCAACCCTATACGCCTGATTACCACTGCTATTTTTGCGCGTGGTCACGTATTGCTTGAGGGTGATGTGGGTGTAGGTAAAACAACACTACTGCGTGCATTTACACGCGGCATTGGTGGTGGTTATCAACGTATCGAAGGTACGATTGACTTGATGCCTAACGATTTGGTCTACCATACGTATTTGGGTGAAGATGGCAAACCCCATGTAAGTGCAGGCCCATTGCTCATGTCCGGCGAAAACTTGTCTGTATTCTTTTTTAACGAGATTAATCGCGCCCGCCCACAAGTGCACTCATTACTACTACGCGTAATGGCTGAGCGTACGCTCTCTGCATTCAATAAAGAGCATGCATTCCCGCACATGATTGTATTTGCTGACCGTAACCAAGTAGAAAAAGAAGAGACATTCGAAATTCCATCTGCGGCACGTGACCGTTTTATGATGGAAATTCCTATCGTGGTACCCAATGATGATGCCATCATGCAAGGCTTGATGTTTGACACTAAATTTCACAATGTGGATGCCTTAGTGGATACTTTAAAAGCCGACGTTTTACAATTTGATCAGCTCAATAGCTTCTCCGGCACTATACAAAACAGCGTTGAAGCCTCCCCTACATTGCAAAAATATGCACTGAATCTATGGAAAGCAACGCGTCAACCACTCGACTATGGTGTCAAAGTCAGCAACGTAGACATGAACCGCCTAGTGTTGGCAGGCGCCAGTCCGCGTGGCATGAGCATGATGCTACGGGCTGCGCGCGTAAACGCCTGGCTCAATGAGCGCACAGCTGTGACGCCAGAAGACATTCACGCAGTATTCCATGAAACAGTGGCGCACCGCTTGGTATTCAGCCCGGTTTACGAAATGCGCCGCACGGAAATTGCGCGTGAAATGTTGACGAGCATTATTAATGCGGTGGCAGCACCTTAATTTTATACATGAGAATTTTATACATGAGCTTGATACATGACTATGTATAACGAAATCAAAGAGTTTAGCTACCATATCGGCTGGAGAAACCGTGGGCGCCACCCGGGGCGCCATGCCAGCACACAACGTGGCATGGGCATGGAGTTTATTGGTCATACCACTTTAGTGGCTTATCCTGATCCTCGCCGGATTGATTTACGCCAAACCATACGCGACCCCATGGAACAAGTGTATGTACGCTTGTTTAACCAAAAAAGCGCGACACCTGTGTTTGCCATTTGCGACATGTCTGGCAGTATGAATTTTGGCGCGCAAACGCGAAAAATCCGTCGTGCGGCCGACATTGTCGAGTCGATTGCACGATCTGCGAGTCGAAATGCAGATCCGTTTGGCTTTGTCGGCTTTGATGAAGTCGTGCGTGAGGATTGGATTAGCACTGCTTCATTCAAACCTCAGCGCGCCATAGAGCTGATGGAGCGTCTGAAAGAGCATCATCCGCAAATGGTGTCTGGAGATGGTATCGCCGATGTTTGGCGCTACTTACCTCGCGAGCGTTCACTGGTATTCATGGTGTCTGATTTTCATATGCCACTCAAACAACTGGAAGAGGCGCTGGCCAATTTACTCAAGCACCATATTGTGCCCGTTGTGCTATGGGATGCAGATGAATATAAGTCGCTGCCTGAGTTTGGCATTACGGCTGTGACGGATCCGGAAAGTGGTATGAAACGTACGCTTTTCCTACGTAAAGAATACCGCGATCGCATCATTGCTGCCTTTGAAGCGCGTCGCGAAGCTATCTATAAACTATTTATGCAGTTTGATATGCCCCCTTTCTTTGTGGAAGGTGAGTTTGATGCAGACACACTGACCGAATACTTTCATCAATTTGTTGCCGCCTAATGCACTTCTACACACCATGAAAAAACTTTTACGCACCCTGCTCACTCTCTCAAGCATCACACTGTTGCATCATCAGGCTTATGCGCTAGAGACTGATTTTTTGCCTGATGTGAAAGCTGGCATTGTCAGTATCCACATTCAAGAGCCGGAGCGTGATGTTGGCTATACCGTGGGCGATGTGCTAACGAGAGAAATCACCGTTACCATCAAAAAACCCTATGTACTGGTAGAAGAGTCTTTGCCGATTGTAGGTTATGAGCGCCGATACAAAGGTCAGCTAATTGGTATTGACCTATCCAAACTGGACTATTCAAAAGAAAGTGCCAAAGACGCGACTACCCATCATATTTCTTTGAGTTATCAAGTATTTACCAATAACGTGGTGGCCAAACCTGCAGCATTGCCTGGCGAGTATTTGCGCCTACTCGATACTTCATCCAAAGATAAAAAAGTGTATAGGTACAGAATTCCGAGCTGGAATTTCTCTATCTCACCCATCTCTGTATTCGGACAGGTCAAGATTGAGCAGGACATGAGTGGCTATCGAGGCCCGCTTTTATTAGATGCATCCCCACTACAAACACGCCTAACCGTATTGCTTGCAGTGCTGGCGATTGCGTTACTTACTCTGTTATACATGCTGGGCAAGTACACATGGCTACCACGCATGGGCGGGCCGTTTGCCAAAGCTTACAGAAGTATCCGTAAAGCACCTCATACCGCAGAAGGCATTCAAGGTGCGGCTAGCCACTTGCATGAAGCACTGAATAGCAGCGCAGGATACAGTTTATTCAGCAACAATTTAAATGCATTTTTAGCAAAAAAACCTGCTTTTCAGCATATTCAAGCTGAGTTAGCCCAATTTTTTGAGTTGTCACGTCAAGTGTTTTTTGAGCCCAATGCTGACAAACCGGCGGGAGAACAACAGTTAGCGTGGTTAGCACGATTTTGCAAGCAATGCCGTGACTGCGAGCGTGGTTTGATTCCAGACAGTTTGAGCACTACGCGCAACAGCGCAACACGCAAGGCAGCTTAACCATGGCGTTTTCCAACCCTTATATATTGTGGCTACTACCACTGGCGTTGTTACCGCTAGTGTTTCAGCGCGCGCATACCCGTAATTATTCATGGGTGGAAATGCTACCGACTGATCCGCTATCTAATCTGATTGGGTTTATTTTAAAAATACTCGCCGTGTGTATTTTAGCTTGCACCATTGTTGGCTTAAGTGGACCGCACAGCCACCAGCAAGAAGTCGAACGTATAGGCGTAGGCGCACAAATCGCACTGGTGCTGGACCGCAGCGCAAGTATGGACGACCCGTTCTCTGGCTCAACGGCCACCACCGTGGGAGAAACTAAATCAGCAGCCGCCAGCCGCTTGATCACACAGTTTGTGCAATCACGCCAAAACGACATGATGGGCATGATTACCTTTAGTAACTCTGCCATGTATGTGTTGCCGCTAACGGAAAATAAAGAAGCGATTGTCGCCGCCGTACGTGCCACGGCAGGCAATGCACTATTCCAAACCAATATTGGCAGCGGTTTAACTTCCGGTGCTGGATTATTCGACAAAGTACCTAACTCAGGCTCACGTGCGGTGATTTTGCTTTCTGATGGTGCCGGCAGAATTGATGCCAATACCCAAGAAAAAATCCGTGAATGGTTTGACCGCATGGAAATTGGCCTGTATTGGATTGTGTTGAGACAACCTGGTGGTTTGAGTATTTTTGATAAAAACTACAAACCGCAAGAAGACCAACCGCTACCGCCGGAAATTGAGCTATATGAGTTCTTCAAAACACTGAAGACACCATTCAACGCTTATGAAGCGGAGAACCCAAGAACATTACAAATGGCGATTGATGACATTAATCGTAAAGAAAAAAAGCCTATCAAGTATTTGGAAAAAATCCCCGGTAAAGATTTTTCGAATGCTTTCTTTTTTATTGCAGCGCTCATGATTGCGTTGCTATTAGGCGTGAAATATTTAGAGGTGAATACATGGCGCACAGCATAATATCTTGGTTTACAGTCAAAAAACTTACCTGGTTACTGGTTGGCATTGGCCTACTCTGTATATTAGCCAGCTTATACACTTATCAGCGCATCCAGCAGATTCATGCCTTTAATAAAGCAGTCTCTGCAGGAAAAACCCCTGATACGGATCAACAAAGTGTTGAGGCTAAATTTGCGACAGCCCTGTATTTAGCTAAAAAAGAGCGCTACAAAGAAGCCACCTTACTGTTTACGCAATTAATGCCAAAAGGCAATACATCTCAAAAAGCCGCCATACAATATAACGTTGGCAATATGTTCTTTTTACGCGGTTTAGCCATTAACGGTACCAGCATGACGGTTCGCAATGAAGCGGAATACTTTATCCGCCAAGCCAAAACTGCCTATCAATCCTCGTTAAAATTAGACAATACGCATTGGGATGTACGTCACAACTTTGATCGCCTGCTTACCATGCTGCCTGGCACGCCAACGCCTGGCGTGGGTGAGTCAGATACACCAGGGCTGATTATGGGCAATATTCCGGTTGGATTGCCGTAAATCATGTCAAAAAAACTCATTAACTATTTACGCCATCGTCGTGACTTAGCCTTATTGGCGGCGGCTTTGCTGTTGTTAATCGTCGCCATGTTTAAGCCAAGCATCCCGATTAAACGTGACATTTACAGTTACTTGCTTGTTGCAGACATTTCACAAAGCATGAACGTGAAAGACATGTCGATTTTGGGCAAGCCTGTCTCACGCATGGAATACCAACAACATATGCTACACCGTGTGATTGGCGAACTGCCTTGTGGGACCTTGGTCAGTATTGGCTTATTTGCTGGCGTTAGCGTAGCTGCTTTATATACGCCGATTGAAGTATGCGAAAATTTCCATGCGATTGAAGACAGCATCGATCACTTAGATTGGCGTATGGGCTGGTCTGGCAATAGTCGCGTACGAGAAAGCATGTTTACCTTAGCCAAACTTATTCGTAGCTTCCCGGAGCCTGCACAGGTGGTTTATTTTAGCGATGGTGAAGAAGCACCTAGGCTGCACGCGTTTAACACCAAAGACCTCACCGGATTTCAGGGTGGAAAAAACTGGCTATTTGTTGGCATTGGCAGTGACAAAGGCACTGCTGTACCCAAACTAGACGAACATAATCAGTTGATTGGTTACTGGTCTAGCGAAAGTTTTGCCATGCAACCGGGCATTGCGCAAATCTCAGAGGCGAATATCGGCATTCGGGATGACAACGTCGCACCTAGTGAAAGCGATCGTTTTTTATCTAGATTAGATGAGAAATACCTTGAATCCATTGCCAAAGAAGTGACTGGCAACTATGTCAATGGCGAAAGTATACAAAACGTATTGGCTGCAATGAAAAACCAGCCCCCTGCCCGACGCGATAAAGCACGCTTTGAATTACGCTGGTTATTGGCAAGCTTGGCCGGACTACTGTTCTTGATGGCGTATATCCCTAAGCATCCCATCCAAGAAACTAAGCACGCTTGGCATGTGCTTTTGAAGCGCTTTTCACGTTACTCGGGCAAAGCAACGTCAACTAAGGGCTGATGTTTTTTATCAGCCCTCCCCCAGTTGAGCCAAACACGTAATTTACGAAACTGCTGCGGGTCTCGCACTTGCCAAGCAGCGAGCATTAGGCTATTTCTCCACCCATGCTGATAAGTGAGTCGTTTAAAACGTAGAATCGTCAGCCAAGGGTGACTGACTGAAGAAGCCAATGGCACTACCTCAAATAGTTCGCCCCGCTGGTTGTGCACACGCACTTTCCCTTGGCTAGTCACCTCAACCAACTTCCAAGACCATGGCAGCGTCAACAAGACATCCTGCAATATCGTGTAAATTGTCGCTATAATCACCGCACAGACAATCACACACTTGAGTAGTATAGAGAAACTTGTTTGCAATACACTCAACAGGCTGAGTATTGAAACAAACACATAGCATCCCAATATCAAGTAAGAAGGTTGGAGTGCGACATGTATCGCTGGCACTATTCGCGTTTTCATTTTTTTAACTTTATCGTTAGGCACATACTGGCATGACTGCAACGCAATGGCAATCACATTTAATCGCTCAAGACGCACACGTAGATGGTGACGCCATGCATTTTGGTGACCAACAACAAGCGCTTAAACGCACCGCTCAGCACAACACATTGTATGATTTATCACATCTGACCTTGCTAGAAGTCAGCGGTGCAGATGCCGTGCCTTTTTTGCAAGGACAAGTCACCAATGATGTAAAACTATTGGATGGAAAGCATGCGCATTACACGGGTTATTGCTCACCCAAGGGCAGATTGCTTGCGCTGTTTCTAGCGTTTGCACATCAAGATCATTTGCATTTACAACTGCCGAAATCCATTGCGGATGCGGTGAGCAAACGCTTGAAAATGTATGTCATGAGAAGCAAAGTCACCATTAGCGATACATCAGACCGTATTATCAAACTGGGACTCAATGGCCCGGGTGCATCGCAAATATTGCTACAACATTTCAGCGAGGTGCCAGCAGCACACTATGCGCTTAGCACACTAGAGCAAGCAACTCTGCTTAAACTGCCCAGCATAGCCGGTCATGATCGCTACCAAATATTTACAACACTCGACCATGCAATAGCGCTATGGGAGTCGCTCAAACAAAAGGCAACCCCCGCTGGAAAACCTTGCTGGGATTGGCTTGAGGTGAATGCAGGCATTCCAGAAATCGTACCGGCTACACAAGAGCAATTCGTCCCACAGATGGTGAATTTAGACTTACTCAATGCCATTAACTTTAAAAAAGGATGTTATACCGGCCAAGAAATTGTCGCACGCACACACTATCTCGGCACCGTTAAGCGCCGTACTTTTCTTATGCATGTGCCAGGCGAAAATAAGCCGAGTGCAGGAGATAAAATTGCAGATGCTAACCAGAGTGAGGTAGGGCAAATTGTACGTAGCGCCCCGCATGCAACAGGCGGATTTGATGTGTTAGCCGAGCTTAGAATCGAAGCACAACAAGTCGGTACAGTGTTTTGGCAAGCCGTTGCACTGGAACAAAAAGTAATGCCTTACTCGTTAGGTTTGATAGAGAGCTGAGGTGTAGGTAAGACAGGCTGAGCTGGCATTGGCTGGTCGATGACTTGATAGAACACTTCGTCTTCTTTAATCATGCCAAGCTCGCTACGCGCACGCTCTTCAATCGCAGCATTGCCTTGTTTTAAATCACGGACTTCTGCGCGCAATGTGTCATTACGCAACTTGAAGCTGACATTATGCTTCTTTTGCTCGTCAATTTTTTGACTCACATTCCAAACCCTAAGCCAGCTACCCTTGCCTAGCCACAGTGGGTACTGTAGCAAGGCAATGAGTACAACAAAAATAAGCGTAAGTGCTTTCAACTGTACTTATTTAAATAACTGATAAAACGCGTCTTTACCAGCATAGCTAGTCGCATCACCCAACTCTTCTTCAATACGCAATAATTGGTTGTATTTAGCTACGCGCTCAGAACGGCATAATGAACCGGTTTTAATTTGCAACGCATTTGTCGCAACTGAGATATCTGCAATCGTTGTATCTTCTGTTTCGCCAGAGCGATGTGATACGACTGCCGTATAACCTGCACGTTTTGCCATCTCAATGGTTTGGAAAGTCTCAGTCAATGTACCAATTTGATTCACTTTAATCAGTACAGAGTTAGCTACACCACGGCGGATGCCCTCACGTAAGATTTTCGCGTTGGTGACAAACAAATCATCCCCAACCAATTGCGTTGTTTTACCTAGGCGTTGGGTAAGAATATCCCAGCCGTCCCAGTCAAACTCACCCATGCCATCTTCAATCGAGATAATAGGGTATTTATCCACCCAAGTAGCTAAGTAATCCGTAAATTGCGCAGAGGTCAATGACACGCCTTCTGACGCTAGGTGGTATTTACCATCTTTATAGAACTCAGTACTTGCACAATCTAAACCTAAGAACACATCGCGACCTGGCTCATACCCTGCATCTGAGATCGACTCCATAATCAATTGAATGGCTGACTCATTGGATGGCAGATTAGGTGCAAAGCCACCTTCGTCACCCACTGTAGTTGCCAAGCCTTTTTTATGCAGTGTTTTTTTCAATTGGTGAAATACTTCTGCACCACAACGTAATGCCTCACGGAATGTAGGTAAACCGGCCGGAATAATCATGAATTCTTGCATATCGACAGAATTATCTGCGTGCGCACCACCGTTGATAATGTTCATCATCGGCGTAGGCAATTGCATTGCACCAGAGCCACCTAAATAACGGTACAGTGGCAAACCACTTTCCTCTGCTGCTGCGCGTGCGCAAGCCAGAGACACAGCCAAAATAGCATTTGCCCCCAAACGGTCTTTATTCTCAGTACCATCCAGCTCAATCAATGTTTTGTCGATAAAGCTTTGCTCTTCACAATCCAACCCAATAATCGCTTCAGTAATTTCCGTATTGACGTTCTCTACTGCTTGCAACACGCCCTTGCCTAAATAACGCCCTTTATCGCCATCGCGCAGCTCCATTGCTTCTTTAGCGCCTGTGGACGCGCCAGAAGGCACAGCAGCGCGACCAATGACACCACTTTCAAGCAATACGTCGGCTTCTATCGTTGGGTTGCCGCGAGAATCCATAATTTCGCGGGCGATGATATCTACAATTGCACTCATGTTTTAGTCCTTAATGTATGTCAATATTTTTTCAGCGATACGCTTATAGGCTTTGCTCGGCAAAGCCTGCTTTTTTTACTACGCGATCCAAATCAACTAAGAGATGTAACAAATCTTCCATTTTATGTAATGGCCATGCATTTGGGCCATCGGATAAGGCTTTTGCCGGATCAGGATGTGTTTCCATGAATACGCCGGCAATACCACTTGCAACAGCAGCTCTGGCCAATACCGGCACAAACTCGCGCTGACCACCGCTTTTATCGCCCTGACCACCTGGCTGCTGTACCGAATGCGTGGCATCAAACACCACTGGGCAGTGTGTTTCGCGCATGATTGCTAAACCACGCATATCAGATACCAACGTGTTATACCCAAACGAAGCGCCGCGCTCACACACCATAATAGTATCTGCGCCACCATTGGCTTCTTTGGCTTTACTCACCACTTGACGCATATCACCAGGCGCTAAAAACTGGCCTTTTTTAATGTTCACAGGCTTACCACAAGTCGCTACCGCCACAATAAAATCGGTCTGACGGCAAAGAAAGGCTGGTGTTTGCAGCACATCTACTACGGCAGCTACATGTGGCACTTGCTCTTCTGTGTGTACATCGGTCAATATTGGCACACCAATTTGTGCACGCACGTCATCTAATATGCGCAAGCCTTCTTCCATGCCAAATCCACGAAACGTCTTGGTAGAGCTACGATTGGCTTTGTCGTATGAAGATTTGTAGATAAACGGGATACCCACACGACTTGCAATCTCTTTCAATTGCCCAGCCGTATCAATGGCCATTTGTTTAGACTCAATCACGCATGGCCCAGCAATCAGGAACAGCGGATGCTCTAAGCCTGCCTCAAAGTGGCATAACTTCATGCATCACTCCCTTTGCTTTTATGAGCTAGCGCTGCTAACACATACGCCTTGAATAGCGGATGGCCTGCACGCGGATTAGAAGTAAACTCCGGGTGGAACTGACACGCCACAAACCATGGATGTGTCGATTGTGGTAGCTCAATCATCTCACACAACTCCTCAGTCGGCGTCCGCGCAGAAATCACTAGCCCAGCCGCTTTCAATTGCTCTACATAATGGTTGTTGACCTCATAGCGATGGCGATGGCGCTCATTCACATCTATACCATACACGCTTGCTGCAATGGTATTCGGTTCAATTGGGCAGCGTTGTGCGCCTAAACGCATGGTGCCACCTAAATCAGAACTTTCATCCCGCGTTTCTTTTTTACCGGTGGCATCTTGCCATTCGGTAATCAAACCAATCAGTTTATGCTCAGCTTGTGGGTTGAACTCTGTACTGTTCGCATCTTTTAACCCTGCTACATTACGTGCAAACTCAATCACTGCGAGCTGCATACCCAAACAGATGCCAAGGTAAGGAATTTTATGTTCGCGCGCATATTGAATAGCACTAATTTTACCTTCGGTACCGCGCACACCAAACCCACCCGGAATCAAAATCGCATCCATGGATTCTAGCTTATCTGTACCAGACTTCTCAATTTCTTCACTGTCGATATAATGAATTTTTACTTTGGACTCAGTGTGAATACCGGCATGAATCAGCGCCTCGGTCAGTGACTTGTATGACTCGGTCAAATCGACATATTTACCCACGAAGGCAATATCAATATTGTGTTTGGGGTTCGCAACAGCGTGCGTAATCTTGTGCCACGCTGACAAATCGGCAGCTTTTGCCAAAATATTGAGCTTGTGGCAAACAATCTCGTCCATCATTTGCTCATGCAATAGGCCAGGGATTTTATAGATGGAATCGCTATCAATCGCGCTGATGACCGCCTCAAATGAGACATTGGTAAACAAGGCAATTTTACGCTTTTCATCTTCTGGAATTTCGCGTTCAGCGCGACACAATAAGATATCGGGCTGAATACCAATTTCACGTAGCTCTTTCACCGAGTGCTGTGTTGGTTTGGTTTTAAGTTCGCCTGCGGTTGGAATCCAAGGCAATAAGGTCAAATGCACATAGCAGGCATTGTTCTTACCTTCTTCAAAACCCATTTGGCGAATGGCTTCCAAGAACGGTAGTGACTCAATATCCCCCACCGTGCCGCCGACTTCCACAATCGCGACATCTGCACCTTCTGCACCGCGCTTGATATGGGTTTTAATTTCATCGGTGATATGCGGAATGACTTGGACAGTTTTGCCCAAATACTCCCCACGACGTTCTTTTTTAATCACGGTCTCGTAAATTTGACCGGTAGTGAAATTATTACGTTTGGCCATACGACTGCTAATAAAGCGCTCGTAATGGCCTAAGTCCAGATCCGTCTCCGCACCGTCATCGGTGACGAATACTTCGCCGTGCTGAAAGGGAGACATGGTGCCGGGATCCACGTTGATGTAGGGATCCAATTTGAGCATGGTGACTTTGATACCGCGCGACTCTAAAATCGCGCCTAGACTGGCCGCTGCGATACCTTTACCAAGTGAAGATACAACACCGCCAGTAACGAATACATATTTGGTCATTGAGAACTTTGCGAAACATTGCAGACGGGATGAAATTTTACCGTAAAGGGCGTTTCACCACAATCAACGAGGTGATAAATAAGTGAAATAAAACGCTGTACAACTCTCTATTTTTTATACTAGCTATTTATTATGTGCGCGCATAATGCGGCCTTTTTCGCGCTCCCAGTCACGCGCTTTTTCCGTATCACGCTTATCATGCTGTTTTTTACCCTTGGCCAGCCCTATTTGCAGCTTGACTCTACCGCGCGTGAAGTGCATATCCAACGGCACCAGCGTATAGCCAGCGCGCTCTACTTTGCCAATCAGCTTTGCAATTTCCTCGTTATGCAACAATAATTTGCGCGTTCTAATCGCATCGGGACGAATGTGCGTAGACGCCGCACCTAAAGGCGTTACATGACAGCCAATCAAATACACTTCCCCACGCATGATGACCACATAAGCCTCTTTCAGGTTGATGCGGTTTTCACGGATTGCCTTGACTTCCCAACCTTCTAGGACGAGGCCAGCCTCATATTTTTCTTCGATAAAATAATCGAAAAAGGCTTTTTTATTTTGGGCAATGCTCATAAATCTTTTTTTTGTGGGTGAATGACTTAAAATAGCATTTTACTCTATCTCGTCGTATTGGCATGGCACAAGTTGAAAAAACGGTTTTGGTGATGCACTCATGTGCCCAAATGTTTGCATTGGTCGATGATGTCACACACTACTCAAGCTTTCTGCCATGGTGTGGTGGTGTAGACGTGCATGAGCAAACAGAACACGTGACACAAGCCACGCTGCATATTAATTATCATGGGATCAAACAGCATTTCACCACACGCAACACAAAGCAATACCCGCATCGCATGGACATCCAACTCTCCGATGGACCATTCAGACATATGGAAGGCCACTGGCACTTTATTGCACTACGCGAAGATGCCTGTAAAATTGAATTTAAACTGAATTACGAATTTTCAAATGCAATATTAGAAAAAATCATTGCCCCAGTATTCAGCCATATCGCCAATACATTTGTAGATAGCTTTGTGCTGCGAGCAGATGAAGTGTACCGCTGAGTAACTAGGAAAATCCATTATATGAACGAATCAACCATGCACCTAATCACCGTAGAGGTCGCCTACGCATTGCCACATGAGCAACTGATTATCCCATTGAAAGTACATGCAGAATGCACAGCAGAAGAAGCAGTCAAACTGTCGGGCATATTACAAAAATTCCCCGACATTGATGCTAACGCGCTCCAACTAGGCATTTTCGGCAAACTCGCCAAAAACGACACAACATTGCGCCAAATGGATCGCGTGGAAATCTACCGCCCGCTGATTGCCGACCCGAAAGCAGTGAGAAAACAACGTGCTGCGGACGGAAAAGTGATGAAAAAAGGTGGTGGCGATTTAGCTACTGATGAAGTGTAATCCCCTACCGACCACCTCGACTACCGAGCTTAAGAGCAATACTCCTGCATATCGCGTTTGGCTTTAGCTGCACCATCCGATAATCCTTTATCATCTAAGTACTCACGCTCACCTTTTTCATTCATACGGTAAACGCGCCCACCCTGACTGTAACTCTGGTAATTGGCTTTGGCGGCACTACAATTCAGTTGCTTTTGCTTGGCCTGCGCTTCTTTCTCAGCTTTGTTTTTCTTTTCGATTTCGTCTATTTCACGCTTTTTCTTCGCCATTTCCTGCTCCGATGCAGCTCCATCACCACCCGCAGGTTGTGCAAGAGTAGGATTTGTTAAACCACCCTCAGGAGTTGCAGCTGCAGGCGCAGGAATCACTGCAGGGCTAGTCGCCTTCTTTTTGATGGTGGAAAGCGATTTAGCACCAGCAGGCGGCGGCGTATCGGTATACTTCACTGTACCGTCTTTATCTACCCACTTATAAATCTCTGCTTGCACCGGCAATGCTGTCACTAGTAACACACCCAAAGCGATCAATAATTTTGAACGACCATCTCTCATATTATGTCCTATCCAGTTGATTTTATTTATTATTTTTTCGCGATATTCCGCGCCGACCACGGCGTTGGACACGCCACCGCCCATCTCGAACAGGTCGAAATTCACCGAGCCGAAGATTTCTTCGGTCTTGAAGCGTGAATCACGGCTGATGGTGAC
>Ga0123394_1005896_pt1 | contig 26073 bp, 22 predicted proteins | sample T10HHNO3metaT_FD_89922 | JGI IMG/M metagenome (GOLD analysis project Ga0123394, IMG submission 89922) | Methane-oxidizing artificial microbial communities from Washington, USA to study methane cycling - T10-HHNO3 metaT (Metagenome... ...
ACCAGCCTTGCCGCTAGTGCGGGCTGGTTCATAAGGCTATTGCCTTTGGTATGCAATAAGTTGGAACAGGTAGCCGCCAATTGTGCTGACCATGGCGGCTTGGAGCCTATCAACTCAACGGCGCTTTATTGCCGGTACCTCGTAACATTTTCTTGCTGTGTGCGCTTGCTGCAGCGCTGGCTAATCAGGTCATGGCAGAAGAAAAACAACCCAATCAAAATAATCCGCAAGTCAATAAAGCCGACCCTAAACCAAGCACCACAGAATCCAAGCCTGGTAATGCAAAACCGACAGGTGCGAATGAAAAAACCATTGTGCTTGATAAGGTTGAGGTGAAAGCAAAGAAAAGTCGTATCGTCACGCCGTTACCAGGGTTGATTATCGACCGTGGGTTGTCCACCACCAATATTCAGAGCGCTTCTGGTAAGGAAATTGCAGAATCCAAGGCGCTGAATGTCACTGAGTTTATGAACTCGCAATTGCAGTCTGTCTCGCTTGTTGATTACAACGGCAACCCGTTTCAGCAAGATTTAAATTTCCGTGGATTTACCGCATCCCCTTCCATTGGCACACCGCAAGGCATCTCTGTGTACATGGATGGCGTGCGTATCAATGAAGCGTTTGGCGAGGTGGTGAACTGGGACATGATCCCGATGAACGCGCTTGCCAGTCTGGATTTGATTCCCGGCTCTAATCCCATGTTTGGCCTCAATACCTTAGGTGGTGCTTTGGCTTTGCGCACTAAAGATGGTTTTACTGATACCCATCTGCGTGCGCAAATATTGGGAGGGGCTTGGGGGCGAGAGCAAACGCAATTCTCCAATGGATTTAATGTGGGAGGCTTTGGATTATTTACTGCTTACAACCATTTTCAGGAAGACGGCTGGCGTGATAACTCTGCCAGCAAGCTACGCCAACTTTACAATAAAGCCACGTTAAGGTTGCCAATGGGAGAGATCAGCTTTAGTGCGCTGAATGTAGACTCTGATCTCACTGGGAATGGCTTGATTCCTTTCGAAACCGCCGATATTGATAGAAAAGCGGTGTATACCTCACCCGATGGCGTTGAAAATCAACTTGCGCATTACAATTTAAGTGGGCGCTTGGATGTCAACGACACGATGACGGTTTCGGCATTGGCTTATCGCCGCAATTTAAATCAATCTTCGTTAGGTGGGGATATTAACCAAGCATATGCGCAGACGCTGTCTGCAATGCAAACGGGGGATCCAGCGTTTGATGCCGTAGTAGCCAGCTTGAATGGCAATCTCAATATTTCCAAGTCGAAGCAACGGTCTGATGGCGCTGCGCTGCAGATGGCATGGGATGTTGGCAATCACCAAATGGTTGCAGGCATTACGCAGGATGGAAATGATATTAGTTTTAAACAATATCAGGCGCTAGCAACGATCGATGCAGAGCATCGCGTTAGCCTGAATACTGATCCCTTACTGATTGCCGAAGGGTATGGCAATGTCGTCACTTTTCCCGGGGTCATCAGAAATAATTTAAGTGGCACAAGTAATACCAAGAGTATTTTTTTTAGTGACACTTGGTCACCAACGGATGAATTGCATGTGACCTATGGTGCACGTGCAAACTGGACCAACACCAAGAACACGCTGATTTCTGACCGCGGTAAAGAGTTATATAACTTCCAAACTGCTATTTTTGCGCCATCCGCACAACGCTGCTTAAAAAGGGTGGGCACCAATGACCCGTACGATACGGATTACCCGCTGGATTTCAGCGGCGCTTATGCCATTGGTTCAAGGTTCGTATGTTCTAAGGGCGACTTCGACTACCGTAGTTTCAACCCATCATTTGGTATCGCTTGGGATGCTGCAGAAAATATAACGGCTTATAGCAATGTGAGTCGTGGTGCGCGTACGCCTACGGTCATTGAATTGGGGTGTGCCAGAGACCGTGAAGCTGAGAAAAGAAACAAGAGTCAAAACTTTCAGTTCGGGTGTTCTATACCCACTGCTTTATCTTCAGACCCTTATTTGAAGCAGGTGCGCTCCACTGCTTATGAAGCAGGGTTGCGGGGAGCTGACTATGGCTTTGATTGGAACTTTGGTTTGTTCCGTACCGATCTGACTGATGACATTCTATTTGTACCGTTAGGGCGTAAAAACCGTGGCGTATTTGATAACTTTGGTGAAACACGTCGTCAAGGCATTGAAATGGGCTTCAAAGGTGAGGTAGGCAAAAGCACGATTGGTGTCAACTATACCTTTATGCGCGCTACTTTCGAGTCGGATGCGCAGATTATTAATCCAGCCAATAGCACCAATACGCAAACGGCCACCCAGCAAGCTTACGTGAATGTGAAGCCTGGCGACCAACTGCCTGGCATGCCTAATCATATTGTACAAGCCAATTGGAATTATCGATTTACTGATCGTTTTGACGCGACTTTGGGGATGGTGCTGCATTCCTCTTCTTATGTGCGTGGTAACGAAAATAACAAACATCAAGCCAGAGCGGCGACCAATCCGGGTGGTGTACTTGGCACGGACGCGTATGATTTTATTGGCGACGGTAAGGTCTCAGGCTACGCCGTGTTTAATCTCATGGCGAATTACCGATTTGATCATGGCATTTCTATTTTTGCCAAAGTGGACAATCTATTTGACCGCGAATATGCAAACGGTGGCGACTTAGGGCTTAACCCATTTAATGCGCAAGGTGCTTTCCAATTCAACGCGGCAGACCCGGATGCCAACTACAAAAACACGACGTTCATTGCGCCAGGTGCGCCACGTGCTGCTTGGATTGGCCTGAATTTTGATTTGGATTGGAAGAAAGTCAATTGGTCGGATGCAAGAAAATAACAATGATTTTGCTTGCTAGTTGGTGGTTGTAAATAATGAAGTTGGCTACTAGTAACCAAAAAATCGGTTCTTGTAACCAATATTCATTTGGGATAAGTCGTGTTGATGCACTCAAACCCCACCAAAGGTACTACCCATTCGGGCTAATGCCTCTATGGTGCTGGCTGCTCATTCAGCATGATTGTATTTTATCTGTTTGATTTTATTGGGTTTAGTTCTCTTGTAAATATTGCGGCCAATATTGTTGTGCGTCACTAATGGGAATGAGGTTGGGAAGCGAAATTGCGGGCATAAAATTTGCCTGTATACATAACGCAGTAGGCGCTTTTGTAGATTAAAAAGCGTCATTCGTAAGACGCTATCTATTCTGGTGTCATGTATTGGATGGCATGAATGGATGAATGCTTATTGATTTGTGTTTGTAACAATTGAGGAGATTAACAATGAAATTAAAATCAATTGCATTGGCGACATTGCTAGCAGTTTCAGCATCGTCGGCATATGCAGGTAATTTTGTAACACTCACCAGTGGTGTGGGCGGTCAGTTGACTGCTGGCAATGGTGGTTTGGTCAATGGGGCCAATAGTACAGCAGGCGACAAGCTGTATATTGAAACAACAAGCGCTACTTACCTTGCTGGCTTTGATAGTGAGAATGCAACAGGCGATGTGGTGGCTACTTCTATTAACTACAGAGCGTTTACCGGCGCTACTACCACAGCGACAGGTACATTGACGTTGTTGGATTGGCGTGTGACTACGGGCGTTGATTTATCTGCCGGTAGTCCAGACCAGTTTGATGTGTACGACTTTGTGTTCCGCGATAGCGTTGATAACAAGCTGGTGTTTGGCTCTAGATTTCTAAACCGTCAGGATAACGGCGAAGAGGCTAACTATGTCTATCGCTCTGGCGCGGGTACAAACGTATCAACGGCTTGGACATTTGCCTCTGACTACGATCTACGGATGTATCAAGCTGGCCTAACCACTGATACCACTTTTAATGCTCAAGTTGCTTATGATGGAAATACTGTACGTATGAAGTCTGATTTAAGTGTGACAGAAGGTAACCCTTGGAGTGGTTTGTATCTTGTGAAGTCAGACGCAGTGAACTACGCATTGGGCGCAAATGCGCTGGGCTTTTTCCAAGCAGGTGAAGAAGGACAAACCCCAGCAGGTGCGTTTATCAGCGGATATGTTGCTGTAACCGCAGTGCCTGAGCCAGAAAGCTACGCCATGATGTTGGCGGGTTTAGGTGTCATGGGCGCAGTTGCACGTCGTCGTCGCAAAGTTTAATGAAAAATGGAAATAGAGGGCGTATGCAGGTTGTGCGCCTTCTTAAAATAATATTAATTTAAGAGGGATTTTATGAACACACAAATTTTAAAACAAGCAGTATTAGGGGCATTATTTGCAGTGTCTTCAGTTGCAGCAAACGCAGCAACGGTGACATTCAACTTTGATTATCTTGCAAATAACGGCACACCTACCGCTGCAACTAGCAGCGCATTGCCAAAAGGTGATTTTGCTACAGCTTCCGGCGGTACAGCAACTTCTGTGGGTACTATTACATTTACAGATTTATCAGACTTGAACTTAGGTGATGGCGCGAGTGGTGTGCGTACAACCATCAGCCTCAATGGTTTGAATCAATTCTCATCAGGCACTGGTTCTATCTTTATTTCTTCTTTTGAAATCAATTTTGCTGGTACAGAAAATCTGACTAATGACAGTTTTAGAACGGTAAGCGGCCTAGCTACTAGCGGTATTGAGTTTGCGGAAGGCGGTACATTAAGTTCAAGTGGTGTGGGTAATAACTGGGGTAATAACCCTTCAAATGATCCTGCATGGGAGCAGGAAATCAATTTCACTGCAGGTGCTTTTGTCAATGGTCAATTTTCCACATTGGATTTCTTGAACGGTGAAGAGGGCTACAATGGTTTCTCCGTGGCAGCCTTGCTAGCTAATGCTGTGGATAGCCAAAATGCTGGATTGCCTAATGCGTATGCTTGGATCAGAGTGCGTTCTACTGGTCTTGGCATTGCAAACGATGGCAGCCAATGGTGGGGAACGCCATCATTTAATGCGGCTGGTGGTCGTCTAGATGTATTGGCAGTGACTGCAGTGCCAGAGCCAGAAACGTATGCCATGTTCTTGGCTGGTTTGGGCTTGATGGGCGCAGTTGCGCGTCGTCGTAAACAAAAATAATCAAGTAAGTCTGTAGCTTTGGTGGCATTCATTGGTTTGAATGCCACTTATTTGTTTAAAAGTGTATTGGTTGTTTAAAAGCGTATTGGTTGTTTGAAAGACTATTGGTCATTTAAATGTAACTTAACGATGTTAGAGTGGCTTCCAGTTGTGTTGTCGCTTCAATATTAATACGCGTATTACGTTTACATTGCTTTTTATTAATCATGAGAATTACTCATATTTTTTTACGTTAAATCAATCCATACCGCCTTATTCAGAGCTGTATTTATTGCGTTGGATTGTGATGGCATGTCTGCTCGCAACAGCTTTGGCGTTGTGGGCAATTTTTTTTGTAACAAGCCGAAAAGCGTACATATTGGCAATCGGCTAACGTTACATAATTTGTTGTTTTAAATAGTTTATAAGGAATTTTGATGCATATTGATTCGTTAAAGTCCCCGCTGGCGAATATCTACTTAAGCGCTAAATGTTTGGTGATGGTCGTGGCTTTTGTCTCGTTAAATGCTTGTGGCAGTAAAGAAGGAACGTCGGAGACGCATTCCTCGCAAACGATTGCAAGAGTGAATGGCGATGAAATTACCGTGCATCAAATCAATAATGAATTGCAGCGTGCAAATGTTAAGCCAGAGCAGAAAGAAGCGGCGGCTAAACAAGTCGTGCAAGGGTTGATTGACCGCCAAATTATCGTGCAAGAGGCAATCAAGGCGAAGCTGGATCGTAATCCACAAGTGCTGCAGGCACTAGAAAACGCAAAGTCGCAAATACTGGCACAAGCTTATATCGAAGAAAAAATATCAAAGACACCTAAGCCTACTGCTGCAGAGGTTGCAGCGTATCGTAATCAACATCCGCAGATTTTTGCGAATCGTAAGGTATACATCATGGATGAGATTATGTTGCCTGCAAATACTTATAGCGATGCGCTCAAAACCGAAGTGGATGCAGCAAAAACGATGGAAGAAATTACAGCCTTGCTAGATAAACGCAGCATTAAATATAGACGCACACAAGCAGCACATGCGGCCGAGACACTGCCGCAGCAATTGTTAGAGCAGTTAGGTAAGATGAAAGTGAGTGATATCATTTTTGTGCGCGCCAAAGAAACCAATTTGATTGCCCGTATTCAAGAGGTCAAAGACGCGCCTGTTGCTGAAAAAGATTCCACACCTTTAATTGAGCGTATTTTGTTTGGCAATAAGCGCAAAGCGGTAGCAGAGTTGGAGATGAAGAATCTGCGTGCGGCTGCCAAAGTGGTGTATCTGGATAAAGCGTATGAGCCTGCTGCGAAGGGTCAGGCCAATGCGGCGGCACCCCTAGAAGCCAAGTCGGCGGAGGTGCCAGTGGCGCCTGCTGCAACCCCACCAAGCGCAAACCCAGCTAAACCGTTGGCTGAACATGTGGAAAAAGGGCTATCAGGATTGTAATTTATCGTGGCTGTGTAGTGGATTTGGCATGGATAAGCCACAATGCCGTTACGCCATCATGCAGAACGCTGGCCAGATTTAAACAATAGGGAATACGAAATACATGCGGAATATATTGATTGTTTTGATGACGATTGTACTTGGCACTTGGCTACAGCCGGTGCTGGCAGAATCGTCTTCCTCTTATCAGCTCGGTGCGGGCGATGTGCTTAGAATTAGTGTGCACAATAATCCGGATTTATCTTTGGAGACACGGGTGCCTGAAGATGGTGCGATTTCATATCCTTTAATTGGCAATGTCTCGGTTGGTGGACTAACTGCGAGTGCGGCAGAGAAAAAAATTGCCACCATGTTGGAAAGCGGCGGTTTTGTGAAGCAGCCGCAGGTCAATATATTGGTGTTGCAATTCCAAAGCAAAATGGTGTCGGTGTTGGGCAGTGTTAACAAGCCTGGGCGCTATCCGCTAGAGCGTGTCACCACATTGCCTGAGCTGATAGCGTTAGCAGGAGGCCCGACGGTTGACGGCTCGGATTTGATTACCATCGTCAATAAATCGGTTAAAACGCAATACGATTTAAATAAAATTATTGGTAATTCTGAAGCAGAAACCATAACTTTAACGGGGGGTGAAATTGTCTATATTCACTCACGTGATGTGTCTGTACTGGGTCAGGTAAATCGCCCAGGTAAATACGCGGTCACCAATGGTGTGCGCACGCTGGCTGATTTTCTATCAGTGGCTGGCGGCATCGCGCAAGGGGGCTCGGATACCATTTCTCTCAGTACCTTTCGTAATGGCGAGCTAGAGCATCTCGACATTGATGTCGATAAAATCTTCCGTTCCGGTGGCGATGCTGCCAATTTTGCATTGGCCAGTGGCGATATGATTTATGTGCCGCGCGCACCTATTGGCTATATCTTTGGAGAGGTGCAGCGTCCAGGCGCGTTTCGTATTGAGCGTGATATGACTGTAGTGCAGGCCTTGGCGCAAGGTGGTGGGCCAACCGCACGTGGTACGCAACGTGGCATTAAATTGCATCGTCGTAACGCAAAAGGGGATGTGGAAGTGATCTCAGTGAAGCTAACCGATAAAGTGCTGGCCGAAGACGTCATTTACGTGCAAGAAAGCTTGTTTTAGGAAAAATAGCCATGAACTTTACGCAATTTCTACTCCTTTTAAAAGCGCGTTCCAAGATAGTGTTGGTGACCTTTGGATTGACGGTGCTCACCACTGTGGCAGTCAGCTTGCTGATTCCTAAAAGCTATAAAGCCAGTACATCGCTCGTGCTGAATTACAAAGGGGCTGACCCGGTAACTGGCATTGCATTGCCGGCACAGTTGATGCCAGGCTATATGGCAACGCAAGTCGATATTATTACCAGCCATAGCGTGGCCAGAAAAGTGGTGGATGCGCTTAAATTTGCAGACAGCGATACTGCAAAAAAACAGTTTATGGAAGCCACTAAGGGCAAGGGCGATATACGTGATTGGTTTGCTGATCTGTTATTGCAAAAATTAGACGTAGTGCCTTCTCGTGAAAGTAGCGTCATTGAAATTTCATTCAGTGGTTCGGATCCTGACTTTGCAGCAGGGGTGGCCAATACGTTTGCAGCGGCCTATCAGCAAACCAGCTTGCAACTGAAAGCGGAGCCAGCACAGGGTGCTGCTACCTATTTGAGTTCGCAATCCAAAACACTACGCGAAGAGCTGGAAAAAGCACAAGCCAGATTGTCTAAGTATCAGCAAGACAATGGCATTACCAGCGGCATTGAGCAGTTTGATACTGAGAACGCACGGTTGAATGAATTAACCACGCAATATGTGGTGGCGCAATCTCAGGCAATTGAGGCCTCTTCACGCAAGGCTGGCGTATCCAGTAATGCGGCAGACTCTCCCGATGTGGCTTCCAATGCACTAGTGCAGGGTTTGAAAGTAGACATTGCAAGATCTGAATCCAAATTAGCAGATTTATCTCAGCGATTAGATGAAAATCATCCACAGATTCAATCTGCACAGGCTGAAATCAGTAAATTAAGATCACAGTTGCAAGAAGCGATTCGTTCTACCAGTGCCAGTGTTGGCGGGTCAGCTAAAATCTATCGTCAGCGTGAATCTGAGTTGGCAGCACAAGTGGCTGCGCAAAAGCAGAAAGTGCTCAAGCTGAATCGCACACGCGATCAATTAATGATACTGCAACGCGATATGGAAAACGCACAGCGCTCACTAGATGCAGTGAGTCAGCGCTTTATGATGTCTAATCTTGAGGGGCAGGCCAACCAAACAGATATTTCCATATTAAATCCCGCTGTCGCGCCCATCGAGCATTCCAGTCCGAAAATACTGCTCAATATATTGCTGTCGGTTTTTCTTGGCCTCATGTTAGGTGTTGGCTTCGGGCTGTTGGCCGAAATGTTGGATAGACGCGTGCGTTCTGTTGAGGATATTCAGGAGTCAGTCGAGATTCCTGTGTTGGGTGTGCTTTCCAGTGTCATTTCCACAAAATCCAAGCGGTTTTCATTTTTGCGTTTTCTTAAGTTGGCCTAACTCGAGAGTCACCCTATGAATTTGATCCAAGTACCCGTACCAGACAATATGATTAAACGCGATACCAGCATTGGGCGCTTACTGCTTGATTTAGGTAAGTTAACGCCAGAAGGTGCCGAGCGCGTTCTGCGTTTGCAAAAAGAGAAAGGCCTGCGGTTTGGTGATGCTGCATTAAGCTTAGGCTTGGTAAGCAGTGAAGATATTCGCCAAGTGGTTTCCATGCAGTTTGATTATCCGTACCTGCAAGCCGGGCAAGGTAGTTATAGCAGGGAGCTTGTGGCTGCTTATCAGCCATTTACCCCACAAGTGGAAGCATTGCGTGCGCTACGCACACAATTAGTGTTGCGTTGGTTTGCTGAGCATGGCTCGACCATTGCGATTACCGGTGTGCAAAGTGGTGATGGCAGCAGTTATATTGCAGCAAACTTAGCCGTTGTGTTTTCTCAGCTAGGCGAGCAGACCTTGCTGATTGATGCAAATTTAAGGCAGCCGCGTCAGCATAAAATTTTTAACCTAAAAGGGCAGCGAGGACTATCGGACATAATCGTTGGCCGAGCCGACCTAGACGCCATTGTGCGTATCGAGTCATTTATGGGCTTGTCGGTATTGGGTGCAGGTACCATTCCACCCAATCCGCAGGAGCTATTAAGTCGCAGTGCTTTTTCCGAACTGCTGAACAGCGCCGCCAATCAATATGATGTGATTATTGTGGATACCTCATCCGCGGATGAGAGTGTGGATTATCAAGCCATTGTGGCGCGCACTGGTGGGGCAATGCTGGTTGCGCGTAAAAATTATACCAAATTGGCTAAGTTGGATGAGTTGAGTAAGAAAATTAAAGACATCGGCGCGCAAGTGGTAGGTGCCGTATTAAATGAGTATGACTAATTAAATATAGCCCTTGCCATGATTTTACAACCCACACACAGCGCAAATCGCCTCCCATCTGTACTACAAGAGTGGGGGTTTATTATTTTGGGCTTGCTTGCGCTGTATGTGCCCATGTACTACGCACTTTTAACTGGTTTATGGACATCACAAGACCAAGCGCACGGCCCAATCGTTTTGATGGTGGTCGTATTTTTGGCTTGGCAAAAGCGAGATGCTATTCTCAATAAGTCCGCAGTGCCCCCTGCCGTAGCTGTGACAATAGTGGGCTGGGTGTTTCTGATTGCTGGCTTACTCAGTTACGTGCTTGGTCGCTCACAAGATATCTTAACGTTTGATATCGGCTCACAAGTGCTTGTTTTCTCAGCCGTATTACTTATTACCCGTGGTACCCAGGCGCTCAAGCTTATGTGGTTCCCGCTGTTTTTTATTCTGTTTATGATTCCGCTACCGGGATTTCTTTTAGATGCAGTCACTCTGCCCATGAAGATTGCAGTATCTACGGTAGCCGAGCAAGTTCTGTATTGGGCGGGTTATCCCATTGCCAGATCTGGCGTGGTGTTACAAATTGGGCAATATCAGCTGCTAGTGGCAGATGCCTGCGCCGGTATGCACACTTTAATTTCGCTAGAAGCACTTGGCTTGCTCTACCTGAATTTGGTTAAGCATGACTCTTTATTCCGTAACTTTGTACTGGCGCTATTGATTATTCCAATTTCGTTTACGGCCAATGTGATTCGCGTCATGGTGCTCACATTGGTGACCTTTTATTTTGGCGATGAAGCTGGTCAAGGCTTTGTGCATGGCTTTGCCGGAATGGTGCTATTTATTGTGGCGCTTACTCTGATTATGTCGGTTGATTCATTGCTGCAGTATTTTAGTAAGCGCATGGATGCTGCTAAAGCAAAATCAGCAAACGCAAGGGTGACCGCATAATGCAACACACTGTCAGAAATATCGTTATGGCCATACTCATGATTGTGGCATCCGGAGTAGCCATGGCCATTCACCCAACACACCGCATTGCCGATGATGGACCTGCCGTGGTGTTGGAAAATATGATTCCGCTAGCGTTTGGTGACTGGAAAGACGAACCCCAGCAAACCGGTCAAATCGTTAATCCACAAGTAAAAGAAACATTAGATAAAATTTATACGGCCTTGCTATCCCGAACTTACGTGAATAGTGCGGGGGAACGCATTATGTTATCTATTGCTTACGGTGCAGACCAAAGCGATGCAAACCAACTGCATTACCCTGAAGTATGTTACCCAGCGCAAGGCTTTCAGTTGCTAAAAATAAATCAGGCAAGCATCAGCACACAATTTGGCGAGATTAGAACTAAACAGCTGATTGCAGTGTTAGGGCTTAGAACTGAGCCGGTGACATACTGGACAACGGTAGCAGACAAAGTTGTAAGGGGTAGTAAAGAAACTAAACTTGCTCAACTTAAATATGGGTTTAATGGCCAAATACCGGATGGACTGCTATTTAGAGTATCTACAGTAACGCAAGATACAGATAGAGCATTTGCGCTACAGAAGCTGTTTGTCAAAGATCTTTCAATCGCATTAAAAAGCGATTTTAGAGCCAAGTTGATGGGGCTGTAACTCACTAAACGCATGCATTTTAATGTCTATTAGCGATAGCGCATTGTTAAATGTACTCAATGCTTAGGCTAGCACCTTAACTATCTTAGAAGCTAAATCCCTTGCTTAAAAACACACTCTATATGGGCATCACCACAGCAGCAAAGCTGCTAGCAGGCATCGCTGTGTTCGTGATCATGGCAAGGGTGTTGGGGCCTCATGATTTTGGGGTTGTTATTTATGCGTTTACGTTAGGCTCCATTTTTGTACTACTGGTAGATTACGGGTTTTCTCAGCAGTTGCTAAGAGATATCGGCACAACCCCCAGTGCAATCAACAAAATTATGGGGCGTGTGCTCATTGCAAAGTTGGTATTAAGTTTGGCTTTGCTTGCCATTTGCGCTATTTATTTAGTCATTTTCCCGAAAGATTTCACCACTAAAATAGTGTTTTTAGCACTGTTATGTTCATCATTAATAGCATCGTTTAGTGAGTTTTTAAACGTAGGCTTTAGAGGGGTAGGCCAGTTTAAATTAGAAACTAATCTGGCAACGCTGGGGGCAATCATACATTTTGCTTTAATTGTAGCGGTGCTGTTGATTAAACCAGATGTTTACTGGGTAGCTTTTGCATTTGTTGTTTCTAGATGCATTTATTTGTGTATGTCATGGTATGCGTATCAAAAACACCTTGGGAACATCGAAACTACAATCAACAGCAATGAGGTGATTAAGACTTTAAAGGCGGGTTTTCCTTATGCTGCAGATGCAGGGTTTACAAACTTTTTTTATCAAGTGGACACTATTATTGTGAATCACTATTTGGGATTTGCTGGTGTAGGTATGTATCAGGCCGCTACTAAATGGATGCAGGGCGCTATGCAGTTTGCGCCTGTGCTCTCTAATGTGTATTTGCCTACAATTGCATCGTATTCGAGTGATGGCCAAAGATCTGTTGCCATGGAGGAAAAGCTTTGTAACTCTATGTTATTTATTGGCTTTTTTGGATGGTTGTTTTTTACATTCTTCGCAGAATACGCTTCTGATTTAATTTATGGTGAAAGTTACAAGTCGCTGGCGGAGCTTTGGAAGTTTATTGGATTACTTATTTTTTTACGATATTTTGCCGCCACGCAAGGCGTGTTACTTACTGCATATGGCTTACAAAAAGTAAGAGTTTTTGCTCAAGTTTGTGCTTTGGGATCTTTAATTCTTACAGCACCTTATCTAATCAAACAGTTTAATTTAGCAGGCATATTAGTGAGTTTAATTGCATCTATAGCAACGCTAATTTTGGTTTATTCAATTTACGGTAATAGGAACGGTATTAAGTATAGAAATCATAAAGTTTTATTTACACTTTCTTTATTGGTGGCGGTAACTTTCATTTGTTTGGTTATTAAAAATGCTTAATTTTTTCAGAAAATTACAATTAAAAAAATTATTGAAAGATGAGTTTAAGAATAAAGCCTTAAGACAATATTTCATCGAAAAATTTCAAATAGATGTTGGCATGTACTCGTACGGATGTTTTGATTCAAATCGCATTGCAAAAGGTACAAAGATTGGAAGGTATTGTTCAATAGCGAACACGGCTGTTATTTTTAATGGTAATCACGGCCTGTCATTTTTGACTTTACATCCTTATGCCTATAACCCTGCATTGGGCTTTGTGCATGAGGAAACAATCGTGCGTTCAAAGTGTGTTGTGGAGGATGATGTTTGGTTAGGACATAACGCAATCATTACACCAAGCGTCACTAACATTGGGCGTGGTGCAGTGGTTGCTGCTGGCGCTGTAGTAACTAAGAATGTGCCAGCTTACGCTGTTGTTGCTGGTAACCCAGCAAAGGTCATTAAGTACAGATTTAACGCTGAGTTGATTGAAGCCATCGACCAAACTCAATGGTGGCTTAAAGATGATGTCGAGCTAAAGAAAATAATTGATTCAACGCCTGAATTGTTATTTTCGCCGGCGACTTATTTCAATTTAAAAGATTAAGTAAGCGCCTTTATTATGATTGCAAATAACTTATTAGAAAAAATTACAACTAGTGGATATTGCACAGGTTGTGGTTTATGTGCATCTGTAGCTGAACCCAATCAAATTAAAATGAAGATCAATGCTTCTGGCTTTTTGAGGCCGGTTATTCAACATGCAATCTCAGTAGAGTCCGATGCTGCAATTAAACACTTGTGTCCAGGCATTCATTTGGAGCATGCCGCACAAGTGCAGAATAAACACCCAATTTGGGGGCCTCTAGTTAACGTGCGTACAGGATTTGCACAAGATGCAGAAATACAGCACCTTGGCTCATCGGGTGGTGTGATATCAGCGTTGGCTGTGTATTTGCTCGAATCAGGTAAAGTGGATTTTGTTGCACAAACAGCGGTCAGTAAAACAGCGCCTTTGGTTAATATTTTACAAAAAAGCTTTACTAGAGAAGATGTGTTACACGCAGCTGGCTCAAGATATGCACCTTCATCACCGCTGGAAAATATTCGTGAGCTGTTTCAGTCTGGTCAAACATTTGCTTTTATTGGTAAGCCTTGTGATGTTGCCGGGCTGCGGGCATATATTGCAAAAAATCCGCAATATAAACATCAGATTAAATACATGATTTCGTTTATGTGTGCAGGCGTGCCAAGTATTCATGGCTCCAAAGAAGTCATCGCAAAGATGGGAGCAGATATCAATCAATTGGTCTCATTTAGATATCGTGGTGATGGCTGGCCAGGAAAAGCGCGCGCAGTGCAGGCGGATGGACAATCGTTTGAGATGGATTACAACAGTTCTTGGGGCAATATACTGGGGAAACAAATTCAATTTCGTTGTAAATTGTGTGCAGATGGCACGGGTGAGTTTGCAGATATTGTTTGTGCAGATGCTTGGTATGGCAAAGACGGCTATCCAGATTTTGCTGAACGCGAAGGTAGAAGTTTATTGCTGACAAGAACAGAAGCCGGTGAACATTTAATCAATGAGGCAATACACGCTGCATCCATTCAGGTTAGCCCTTTAGATGTGGGTGAAATATCAAAGATGCAACCTTATCAAGTGAACAGAAAAAAAGTGGTGTTAGGCAGAGTGCTGGCCGCCGGCCTTGCACATCGCTATTTTATACAATATAAAAATATGGGCTTAGTCGTTGCATCACTTGCAACTGATCCTGTGACCTGGTTTAGGCATGCTTGGGGCACTTTTAAACGGGTAAAAGGTGAAGTGCAATGAGTCATCAAAAAAAACAAATCACAATTGGTTTGCTGTGGCACTCCGTTTCTTCTGATAACTTAGGCGTTGGTGCATTAACAGAATCTCAAATTGCTATTTGCCAAGCCGCTGCGCGTACGGCAGATGTAGAGGTGCGTTATATTATTTTTGGGACTGCTGGTGGCAAAAATTATTTGCCAAAAGATGTGCACATCATCATTGGTAGCAGAATATCCATTAAGCAAATGATCAAAGGCCAATCTGCGTTTCTTAAAGAACTAGAGGCCTGTGATTTTGTGCTAGATATTGGTGAAGGTGATAGCTTTGCAGATATTTATGGCATCAAGCGCTATCTATTTCTGATTGTGAGTAAACTGGCGGTGCTGTTTAAAGGCAAGCCGCTGATACTCAGCCCGCAAACCATCGGGCCTTTTGATTATTGGTTTACAAGATGGATTGCAACCTTTGTGATGAAGCGTTGTAAACGCGTGTTTGCGCGTGATGGTCTTTCATCAGCCTATTTATTGCGTTGCGGTGTTGTAGATAATGCAGATGAAGTGGTGGATGTGGCGTTTAGGTTGCCCTTTACGCAAAGTAAGCATGGCGAGTCAAACAAAGTACACATTGGCCTTAATGTGTCTGGTCTATTGTATTCCGGCGGCTACACAGAAAATAATCAGTTTGGCTTAACGCTGAATTATCAAGCACTGATACAAGATCTCATTCAATACTGGACAATTGACCCTAACAACCAAGTGTGGCTAATTCCGCATGTGATTCCTGATGATTTGCCGGTTGAGGATGACCGTAAGGCAATTGCTCAGTTGGCGTTAGTGTTTCCTACAGTCAAAGCAGCCCCCAGTTTTAATAGCCCAAGCGAGGCAAAGTCATTTATTTCTGGCATGGACTTTGTCACTGGCGCGCGTATGCATGCCTGCATTGCTGCTTTTTCATCAGGCGTTGCGGTGGTGCCACTGGCCTATAGTAGAAAGTTTAATGGCTTGTTCTCCTCATTAAATTACGCGTGGGTAGCCGATGGAAAAGTGACGGATACACAAACTGCGTTTTCAAAAATTATCGATGGCTTTAACCAGCGCGCAGCGCTTAAAAAAGAGATTGAGTTTGGAAATCAGATTGCGCATGCGCGTTTGCAAACATACGAAAACTACCTTGTTACATGTATGAGGGCGGTTTAGCGATGAACCTCAACAATATCCGTCATCTGAACTGGCTAAACATCATCGTTAAAGCTGCGGTGGTTATGTTTGTTGTGTTTTTGCTATTTATTGCAGGTGCAATGACTGCCTTAGCGCCATGGTTAATAGCCAGGCTGCTGCCTATTGGTATATTGGTGATTGTGATTCTCACCGCACTGATGTCGGCGAATGATAAACGCTTAAGCGAAAAAACCCTCAACATTTGGCTCGCGGTATTGTTGTCTACCATGGCACTGTGGCCTACCTATTTACTCATTAAGTTTTCTGGGTTACCTGCCTTAGATGCGCGTAGGGTGGTTGCTGGGCTTACCTTGGGCGCTACACTATATTTTCTACTCTCTCGTAAATATTTTGTAAAAGCGTTATTCACCGGCGGATATTTCCGTGTTGGCAGTTTTTTAGTATTGAGCTATGCCACTTTACGTATTGCCTCATGCTTCACTTCAGAGCATACATTTGCGTCCCTAATCATCGTTTTTTGGGAAATACTGTACTACTACAGTATGTTTTTTGTGGGCGCACTGCTGTTTGGTGAGGCCAAATACCATCAATGGTTGATGAAAATATTGATGGTGCTGGCGGTACTGATTGCTGGTTATGCTGCAGTAGAGTGGCTGTTTGAAAAAAATATACTGATACAGTTGGCACCCAGTAATAAAGAGTTTACGGAGTTTAAAGCCGCACTTGCGCTATCTAGGTTACGAGAAGGCTTTTTTAGAGCACAAGGTACTTTTGAACACCCGCTATTGCTGGCTGAGTTTTCTGCCATGACGCTATGCTTTGGGCTTGCTGCCATGCTTTGGTCAAAAAAGGAAGATGAGTTTAGAGTGCTGGGCGGCATTACTATTGTTGCTGCCATTGGTGCTGCATTGCTTTCAGGTTCACGTAGTGCACTCATTACCACAACACTTGGTGGCTTAATTGTTATCTTATTGCGCATCATTGCACCAAAAGTAGCCCTTAAAAAACGTCAGCAGACGTTCCGTAAAATAGCTTTTTTCTTCACGCTATCTGCCGTAATTGCGGTGGCTATTCCAGCGGCTAGCGTGCTTGTTAAAGGTAGAACTACTAACGAAGCAGCAAGCACGGTTGGGCGGATATATATGCTTGAGCTTGGCATACCCAGCATACTTAGCAACCCGCTGTTAGGTAAGGGACCTGGTTCTTCTGGCGCTATTGCCGGCATTAGAACTGGTTCAGGCATAGGCACGCTTGATAATTATTTGCTGGCTATAGCCATTGAAAGTGGTGTGCCTGCACTCTTCTTGTTTTTGGCTTGCTTACTTTATCCGGTATGGGTGATTTTTAATAAGCTAATGACTGGGGAGCAGACATCTGCAAATTTTTATGCTGCCGTAGCAGCTGCACTAGTAGTAACAACTATCACGCGCACGGTGTTATGGATGCCCTATAACTTATTGTTTTCGTTCTTATTGGCAGGGATGGTGTTACGGTCTATTTCAAATAATCCCAAAAATACCGATCAATAAAAAAGCAATGTCATTGAAAAATAAATTGCCACCTTGCTAACCGAATATGCTATTTAACTCTACAGTTTTTTTGTTTATATTTTTGCCAATCAGCCTATTGGTGTATTTCTGTGTCGGCCGTAAGAATGGAGCCACCGCTAGGGTTTTATTGGCGCTATTGTCATTACTATTTTATGCGTACTGGGATTGGCAATTTGTTCCATTGTTGCTGGGCTCCATCATTGTGAACTATGTTGCAGGGGTGAGAATATCTAAACTAATAAATTCAAGCCAACTACCTGAGGCCAAAAGTAACTTAATCATTGGGCTGACATTTAATTTAGCTTTACTATTTTATTTTAAGTACACCAATATGATTGTTGCCAGTTTTGAAAGCTGGACAGGATTGAATGCAGGTGTCTCCAACATTATTCTTCCCATAGGCATTTCATTCTTTACCTTTACGCAGATTGCGTTTCTTGTGGATGCATATCAAAAGAAAGTGAGCGAGTATAAGTTTTGGGACTATGCACTTTTTGTCTCTTATTTCCCACATCAAATTGCTGGCCCGATTCTTCACCACAAGGAGATGATGGGTCAGTTTACGAAACAATTAATCACAAAGTTTGATGTTCAAAACTTTGCAGTTGGTGCTTCTATACTTGTTGTTGGGCTGGCAAAAAAAGTTTTACTGGCGGATCCCATAGCAACTTTCGCTGACCCGGTTTTTTCTAATGCTGGAATGGGAGTGACGCCCACCTTTATTGAGGCATGGGGCGCGACCTTAGCTTACGCTCTGCAACTCTATATTGATTTTTCAGCCTATTGCGATATGGCAATAGGTATTTCCTTCATGTTCGGAATCAGGCTTCCAATCAATTTTAATTCACCATACAAAGCTACCAGTATTATTGATTTTTGGCGGAGGTGGCATATCACACTGTCTCGATTCTTAAGAGAGTATTTATATATACCACTCGGCGGCAATAGATCCGGGCATTTGCGCCGCTATTTGAATTTGATGGTGACCATGGCTTTAGGTGGTTTATGGCATGGCGCTTCATGGACATTTCTCATGTGGGGTGTGCTGCACGGTGTTTACCTGACGATAAACCACCTATGGCGTAGCTATTTTTATGAGCGACATAATATTGCAGTTCATCCTCTTTTGGGATGGCTAATTACATTCATTGCCGTATTGATTGGTTGGGTCTTTTTTAGGGCAGTCAATTTCACATCGGCTTTACTGATGTTGCAGTCCATGTTGGGATTTGCAGGTGTTGCAGTGCCGCATGCCATGATTGACTTTTTAGGCCCAAGATGGCCATTGATTGGTAGTGAGGTTTGGTCTGGTGAGCTTGGCGGTATCAGGGCGATATTATTTATTTTGGTTGTGCTAGCAGGCGTACTTGCAATGCCTAACACTCAACAGATCTTTCAATCATTTAACCCTTCGCTTGATAAAGTGCAAGAGGGTAAGGCTTCGGTTTCGTTTGCATGGTCTCCCAATATCTTATGGATTTTAACAATTTCGGTTTTACTGGCGCTAAGCTTAAACAGGCTTGGCAGTGATAGTACTTTTTTATACTTTAACTTTTAATGCGCACTTATTTAGTAGCCGTTTCACTTCTAGCTTCTATCTTATTTCTGATAGTCGTGCCTACCTATTCATTCCAGTATCTGGATTTTGAGGGGTTGGTAAAAGGGCTAAATGGCCATGGGAAAATTTGGTTTTTTGGCAACTCAGTCATTAGGCACTCTTCAAAATGTGACACAGATCATCGGTCCATCTCTGATCTGTTTGCTGCTGCTATTCACCAGCCTGTGGTGGATATGTCACGCGGTGGTATGCGTACTGGGCGCATGCTGGATATTGTTGAGGTTCTGGTTGCTTTAGGGCTAAAGCCTAAGGCGGTATACATTCAAGTTCCACTTGATGGAGATGTCATCGCACAGTTGAATGAGATTTCTGGGGTGAAGGGGTTCTTTACTACTAATTTTTCTGAGTTAAAGCATAAGCTCAATTTAACAGAAGACTCTCAAATCGGCAGCATGAAGCGGGTAGCGTTTAATGGACATTACTATGGGGACTATGGGGAGTTTTCAAAAAAATATTTTGTGATAGAGAAACAGCAGAGAACGTGTCCGGAAACCATGGGCGTCGATAAAGATTTTATTGCGTTTATGTACTGGCGTAACTTTCTGGAAAAAAATGCGGACACAAGTGCTGCTCAAGAAATGAACAGAATCCAAACTCTAGTCAATAAAGGAATTAAGATTGTTTTTTGGATTGCACCTGTTAACTCCGAAGATATTAGTGCACTACACGGTAGCGCCAGTATTCAAGGGCTGTCTGCGTATAAAAACAATATAGTGAACTTAATGAAAAATTTTACTGTGGTTGATATGTCCTATACGGTGCCGGCGAATCATTTTGCAGACAGGTGGTGTGCGTGTGGGCACCTGAATGATGAAGGGCGGCTAAGTGTCGTTTCACAACTCATCCCCTCAGTAGCAAGCACTAGCCATGAATAATCATTTATCAGCAGAGTATTCATCAGCGGATAAGGTCGCAAGCGTATGCATTGTTGTTCTTAACTGGAACGGCTGGAAAGATACGATTGAGTGTCTGCAAAGTTTAAGTGAGTTAGCAGGTGAAAACTACAGCGTTGTGGTGGTTGATAATGCTTCTACAGATGGCTCACGCGAAAAGTTATTGGCTTGGGCGAGTGGTGCGGAGAGTCACTTAAGGTTTACTGCAGTAGTAGAAGAGGTTGATATTGATCACTGGTGTGTCCCTTTGCGAGATACCGAGTGGGTGTATGTCCAATCTTCTGTTAACGGTGGCTTTGCAGCGGGTAATAATTTGGGCATTCGGCTTGCTATGCAAGCTGGGTGTCAGTATGTGTGGCTGTTAAATAACGATACTGTTGTTGCATCTCAGGCATTGGTGGCGCTTGAGCAGTATGTGGCAAAGAATCCTGATATTGGCATGTGTGGGTCAATATTGTGTTACTACAACGATAGGGCTGTGGTGCAAGCGGTGGGTGGGGTTAGGTTTAATTATTGGCTAGCGCGAGGCGAGCAGTTGGGACATGGTTTGCTGCTTGATGATGCGCGGGTAAGGAACTTGGTACAGCAGGCGCCTACTTATGTGGCAGGTGCTTCACTATTTATGCAGGTAGGTTTTTTGCAAGACATTGGTTTGATGGAAGAGAGTTATTTTCTGTATTTTGAGGAAATGGACTGGGCAGTGCGTGCTGCAGGTAAATGGAAAATTGCAACCGCGGTAGATAGCATTGTTTATCATAAAGAGGGCGCATCCATTGGTACAGCAAGCCGTGGCAAGCGCTCGGTGCTTTCTCAATACTATCTTAATCGTAACCTAATTAGGTTTTATGCTTTACGCAAGCGGTGGCTTTTACCTGTAGCGGTCATCCGCGTTGTGCGTGATGTGATAAAGCATACGGTGTATAGAGATTTTAAGTTGTTAAATGCCACGACCAAAGCATTAACGGATGGCATTTTAATGCGTGGCGGACCGAAGGGTTTATGATGCATTTTAGTGATGTTTCATACTTGGTACGCATTTGCTTTATGGTGCTAACAGTGCTGATTTCTGCACCTCTGGCGTTGGCTGATGAGGCAGAAAGTACAGGGGTAGGGGTACAAGATAAATTGCTGAGCAGTGCGCTTGTGGATTCTGCTAACGTGTATCACCACCATATTCATAATTTTTACTTTAACGATTCAGATAAATCAAAACCTAACTATCTTGCAATGCAGGCGCATGCGTTGGCAATGTCTTATGATGCAACTACGCACTACCTTGCAAACACGCTGCCAGGCAACTTGGATAGCTTAAAGCGTATTCTTTTACACAATGCTTACTATATTCCCTTGAGTATCGATTTTGATAAGCATCAGGCTAAATATACAGTTTCTTATCTTGGTGCGAATAACAGAAGTTTGGTGAATCCGGATAGAGTGGTCTGGAACGCTTATCCACTAAATAACGCAGATATTGAGATTTTAAAAGGCTACGGTTGCGCGCAATCAAAAGAGTATGTGCGTGCTACTAAACAGGTGTCACTAAAAGATGCTAAATCGTGGTTTCGTATTGATAAGGATTACGGAAAGGTAATTGCAAACTGGCAGAGCCGATTTGTTGTTGAGGATTTGGCTAAAAAAACCATACAGACGTTACAACTGGGGAAATACGATTATTTGTTTTTAGATGACTTGCCACGCAACCCAGGCAACTGTGTGAATAGTACGTTTGGCGGTAAAGGCGCTTATGCATCATGGAAAGAGGGGCAGTTAGCATTTTTACAAATGGTGACAGATGCTGCACACGCCATGAAAGGTCGTCAAGCAGAGAAAATTAAAGTTCTCGGCAATCTATGGAGCCCTTATGCGGACGTTAAATCTGCGCAATGGTATGCGGATAAAAAGCTGCGCCTAGACCATTATTACTTTGAGTCCGGCGGCTATGCGCGAGAGGATATCTTTAATGGTCAGGCAAGTAATGGTCAGGATACTGAAACTGCCTTACCAGCCTTTATGCCGCTAATGGGCGGATATATACCAGCTCATTTGGTTTCTTTGGGCACGCATATTGAAACCATGAATAGCTTGGCCGCAAATTATCAACAAGAAGTCGCGGCAGATTATTTGCGTCAGCACTATAGGGCGGCGGGTATTGCGGCTACTCAAGGCTCATGGTTTGGCTGGTATGGCGAAACTTCCGTAGATAAGTTGGATTCTCGGGGAACACTCATACACTCAAACGCCATGCAACTATTACGGGTTATCCCAAACTGGGAGAATCTTGCCAAAGTATCTACGCAATCAAGAGTTTATTCCAAGGCAAAAAATACGTATTACAGCCCTAACAGTGGGTTTTCTAATGACCTGATTTATGGGGTGAACCCGCTGAATAATGAAATGTATGTGGTGTTTATGACCACTGCCGGGCAGCTTGATTTAAAGGGTAAAAAGATATTGAGTGCAACGTTTGTGGATGCTTACTTTAATAAAACTCAGTTAAATGCCTTATCTTGTTTAAGTGAGATGATGGGTAAGGTGACGCTGAAATGCAGCCATAAAATGAAGGTTGGGATACGTCTCAATTTAGAGTAGTGAATGCCTTTTACAGATATATAAACATGAGTGAACAATTGAAAATAGCAGTGGTTTGTTTTACCGGTAATTCCGGTCTTACCGATTACTCGGTATCTTTGTGCAAAGAGTTGGTGAAACACGCTGACGTTACGTTATTAACTGCCAAAAGCTATGATGAAACGCAATACCGTGTGAATTTGCCGTCGGCTAAGTTGTTTAACAGAACCAGACATTATCCGTTCGATATCATCCGATTTGTTTTGTATGTGTTGCGGCATAAACCCGATGTGTTGCTGTTTGAGTCATGGATAAAATATCCGGCGTTTGAATGGCTGCTGGTATGGATATTTAAATTGGCTGGCATCCGCACGGCACTGACTATTCATGACCTATTGCCGCATTATCCAAAACCTTGGAGCAAGTGGGTGCTTAGCTACTATTATCGTTGCTTTGATAGGTTAATTGTGCACTCCAAGCGTACCGAGGATGGACTCAATGCAATGGGTGTAAAGACCCAACCCTTAATCGTGCCGCACGGACTTTATGAAATATTCAACTTGGACAAGCTAACGCGAGAAGCTATTTTGCCAAATTTCCCGCAAGTGAATACACGTGATTTCGTGGTGCTATTTTTCGGGCATATTGAGACAAGAAAAGGAATATTAGAGTATTTATCCGCAAGTGAGTTATTGGCTAAAGAAGACAATATTAAGTTTGTTGTTGCTGGTGGCAACAGCCTGAGTGGCAGTGCGGCGGTGACGCTAGATAGTTATCGAAATAAAAAGAATGTTGTGATGCACGACCAGAGTATTCCTATGGAGCAAGTCCAACATTACTTTACATTGGCACATGTGGTTATTTTGCCTTACCTAGAGGGCACCACCAGTGGTGTTGTAAAGTTAGCTATGGCTTTTGATAGACCCATTATTGCAAGTGATGTGGGTGATTTTGCTGAAACCTTACATGATTGGTCAGGACTGCTCATCAAACTGGATACCCTGCCTGAGAACCTTGCAGCAGCGATTACGGGAATGCGCACTTCTTACAGTAACTTTATGATGAGCTTGAATGAAAATAAACAAAAATATCAGTGGGACCGCATTGCTATTCAACATATTGAATACTTGCGTTAATTATTTTGACACGGAGTCATGTTAACTTTTTTTCAGGAACATCAGTGAAATCGCTGGTGATTGTTGTGCCTGAGTTATTGCCAGTGCCCCCCGTGCAGGGCGGTGCCGTAGAGCATTGGGTGGATGAAGCCAGTCGACGGTTAATCGGCGCAGGCGTTAGGCTGGCGATTGTCTCAAGGCCTGCGCATAGTGCTGGGCAATCTGGCATTGAATATATCGGTATCCCTTGGACAAAAATAGAACGATTTTTCCACCGTGTGAAAGAACGCGTCACTTGGAAAAACCCATTGCGTTATCTGGCCAAAATACAAAACGTATTTTCTTATGGGCGTCGTGTTGCGCGCGTTATTACCAACTTCGACGTGGTGTATTTGCATAATGAACCCAATTTACTGTTGTTTATGCAGAAACGGGCTGGCCAAAAAATTGTACTGCATATGCACAACGATCATCTTTCTATGCGCCTGTTTCGCCCGCTGTATCGGCGCGCATTAGCCAAGGTCGATCATGTGATTTGCGTGAGTGATTACATTCGTCGCCAGGCACTGGCAACCTTTCCTGAATATACGCATAAGTTCAGCGTGGTGTTGAATGCAACAGATCCCGATGTCTTTAAACCCTATGGCGATGAGGCCATACGTCAATTACAAGATATCGTCAGCATTGCGCCAGGCAAGCATTATTTGCTCTATGTTGGGCGCTTAACGCCTATTAAAGGGGTGCATGTGCTGATAGAAGCATTTCAAGCAATCCACCGGCGTTTACCCAATACGCGACTTATTATTACAGGGTCGTCATTTTTTGGTGGCGCTGCTAAAACCAGCTACGAACAAAGTCTGACCACACTTGCTGCCCCTGTAAGCGAGGCCATTCTATTTACCGGCTACTTGCCGCATGACAAGCTTAAATATCTATATTCCGCAGTAGATGTGGTGGCCCTACCCTCCGTATGGCAAGACCCGTGCCCGCTGGTAGTATTTGAGACGATGGCATCAGGCACTTGCTTGGTGAGCTCTGCAGTAGGGGGCATTCCCGAAGTAGTCGAGCATAGCAAGGACGGTGTATTGGTCGAAGCTAATAACCCAGCGCTGCTTGCACAAGCCATATGCGATCTGATGGCATCGGATGACATTGGGCGGTTAGCAACCAATGCGCGGAATAAAATCGTTGCCGGTTACACATGGGATCGATTGGTTGGCGAACTGAGAAATAAGTTAGGGCTACTGTCATGATTGCAATTGTTTATCCACAGTTCTATGGCGTTGGCGGTATTGCGCGTTACTTAGATTCTTTTTTAGCTAATTTGCCAGCAGATCACCCGCCGATTTATTTGATTACGGGCGATGAGCATCAAACAGCCCGTCACTATGCGGGCGTAGAAATCATTCATCTTCCGCTGGCTGCCCATCGGCTCAGTCTAGTAGTTTGGTCTTGGCAAGCACGTAAGCAGCTCATGCATTTATACCAAGCCGGTAAAATTAAGTGGGTTAACTTGCACTTTCCGCCACTGATTCCCGGCCTGTTTCTCCCAAAAGATATCCCTGTGGTATTAACGGCGCACACCACTTATCTAGGCATGTCTGGCAAGTTTTATACGACCAAGCATTTTGATAGCCAATGGGGGAAATACTCTCTGGCGATCAAGGCATGGATGGAATATCGAATCTTTAGCCGTACGCAAAAAGTCATTACCTTAACTGAACAAGGGCGGCAAGAGGTGCTTGCCTATGAATTTAAAAACGCTATCACGGTGATTCCAAACGGGGCTGATACCGCTTTGTTTACGCCAGATACTTCAGTAGATAAAGATATTGACGTACTGTTTTGCGGCAGGATTGAGTTGAGAAAAGGCAGCCGTTCCATGGTGGAGCTGTGCCTACAACTGATTACAAATAAACCGGATATTCGCATTGCGATAGTTGGCTATGGCGATGATTACGCTTGGGTGAAAGACAAGCTTTTGCCACATGCCAACAATATATGGCTGACTGGGAAAGTGTCCTTTTTAGAAACGGTTTCGTATTACAACAGAAGCAAAGTCTATGTGTCGACCTCCTACTACGAAGGCCTACCAGGCACTTGTTTGGAGGCGATGGCGATGGGCTTGCCTGTCGTGGTGTGGGATTTTTTGTTTTATCGCGGGCTGGTAGTTGAAGGTCATACAGGGGTATTGGTTACGCCTAACGATTATGCCGCCATGACGCAAAAAACATTGGCTTTGTTGGCTAACCCGCAGCAGATGTCAATGCTAGGCCAGCATGGACGTGCATTGCTGGAGGCTGAATATCACTGGGCCAAGCTCGCAAAAGATGTATTACGCGTGTTTGAGACGCCTGATTAGAAAGAGCCATAGCTTTAACCTCTGCGCAACTGTCTGTTGCGCTTTCAACAAGGTAATTTTAATACCTTAATTCCAAGAGACTGAATG
>Ga0123394_1082363_pt1 | contig 25281 bp, 25 predicted proteins | sample T10HHNO3metaT_FD_89922 | JGI IMG/M metagenome (GOLD analysis project Ga0123394, IMG submission 89922) | Methane-oxidizing artificial microbial communities from Washington, USA to study methane cycling - T10-HHNO3 metaT (Metagenome... ...
CCAAAATGGAAGTGCGTTGTTAGGGTATGCCTAATGATGTATTGGGTATATGACACACTCCCATGGACACTATTTACTATTACTAAGCAGACGGAATCATGAGCATGGACAAAACATTTAGAATTGCACCGAGTATCCTTTCAGCCAACTTTGCCAAACTAGGCCAAGAAATTGAAGATGTGATTAAATCAGGCACAGACATCGTGCACTTTGATGTGATGGACAATCATTACGTGCCTAACTTAACCATTGGCCCACTGGTGTGTGATTCGATTCGTGAAATCTCTAAAAATGTGGGCGCGTTGATTGACGTGCATTTAATGGTGAAGCCAGTGGATCGCATTATTCCTGACTTTGCAAAAGCCGGTGCCAACATCATCACTTTCCACCCAGAGGCATCCGATCATATTGATCGTAGCTTGGCGTTGGTACGTGACCAAGGCTGTAAATCTGGCTTGGTATTCAACCCAGCCACACCGTTGCATTATTTAGATTACGTGATGGACAAAGTGGACATGATTTTATTGATGTCTGTGAACCCTGGTTTTGGTGGTCAAAAATTCATTCCAGAAACATTGAACAAACTGAAACAAGCGCGTGCACGCATTGATGCTTATTACGAAAAAACTGGCCGCCAAATCTGGTTAGAAGTTGACGGCGGCGTGAACGCAGCAAACATTGCAGATATTGCACGAGCTGGTGCGGATACGTTTGTAGCAGGTAGTGCGATTTTTGGTTCACCAAAAGACACAGACCCTAACCGTTACAATACGGTCGTTGGTCAAATTCGTGCTTCATTAGCCACGGTATAAATTGGCCACCGTGTAATTTATCGCAGTGCGTGAGTAAGGTAGCGTTCAATGTCGCAATTTAAAGTAAGCGCATTGATGTTTGATTTGGATGGCACCTTGCTCAATACAGCACCGGAAATTGCGCACGCAGCGAATGCAATGTTAACGGAGTTAGGATTGCCTCCATTGCCTTATGCGCAAATTAAAGGGTATATCGGTGAGGGTGCACAAGTCTTAATACAGAGCTGTTTGGCTGGTGCGTTGCATGATGTACCAGACCAAGCTTTACAGGCGACAGCACAGCATTTGTTTTTTGCGCATTATGCTAACAACGTTACAGACAGTTTGCCGTTTGATGGCGTGCAAGATGGCCTAGCGGTCTTAAAGCAGCGCAATTTAAAGCTGGCTTGCGTGACGAATAAACCAGAAAAGTTTACGCGTCCGTTGTTAGAGGCAAGTGGCTTGGCCGATTTTTTTGAAATCGTGGTGTCGGGCGATACCTTGCCAAAGAAGAAGCCTGACCCTATACAATTACATCACATTTGTGCAGAATTCGATGTGATGGAGATGGAAGCGATGTTGGTGGGTGATTCCGCCACGGACATTGCAGCAGCACAAGCTGCCGGCTGTTTTATTGTGACGGTGCCGTATGGGTATAATCAAGGAAAACCCATTGATGAAAGCCAAGTGGACGCGATGATTCGAGATTTAACTGAATTGCCGTCTATACTGATGTAATAGCAAATTTTTTAGTTCACTAAACCAACTTTTGACTCAACCAACTTAAAGTGTATTGATATGTGTTCTCAACAAAGTAATTTTCCATTCCAGCCTCAAATAAGCTGGCGCAGTTCTTGGCGAAGCTAAGACACGACTTGTTCATGTCTGTGTAGTCATCAGACTTATCCATCGCACCGGGTTGTGATGGGCGACCAAAATAGAAAATTATGCAGAAAGTGTAGAACCATGTTAACCACGATTTCCCAGTCAGAATTCAATGCCTTAGCGGCGCAGGGTTATAACCGCATACCGCTGGTGCTTGAAACCTTTGCCGATTTAGACACGCCGTTATCCCTGTATCTTAAATTAGCCAATCAGCCCTTTTCTTATTTATTAGAGAGCGTGCAAGGCGGCGAGCGTTTTGGGCGATACTCGATTATCGGCTTGCCTGCCAAAACCAGAATTGTTGCCAATGGGCAGCAACTGCAAGTGATTCAACATACACAAGTGATTGAAACCCATCACGATGTCAATCCGCTAGATTTCGTCAAAGCCTACCAAGCACGTTTTAAAACGCCACCTTACGAAGGCCTGCCAAGGTTTACTGGCGGTTTGGCAGGGTATTTTGGTTATGAAACCATCCGTTATATTGAAAAACGCTTAGCCAATACCAATAAGCCAGATGCTGTGGGCGTGCCAGATGTGTTGTTGATGGTGTCCGAGGAAATCGCGGTCATCGATAATTTAAGCAGCAAGCTCTATTTTATTGTATATGCTAATCCAGATGAAGCCGATGCCTACAGCAATGCATGTGCACGTATTCAGTCATTGCTGGGCATGTTACGTAAAACAGTGGCGATTCCAGAATCGCTGCCTATGCCTAAAACAGAGGCCGCCTCAGAGTTTGGTGAAGAGGCATTTAAAGCGGCAGTGAAAAAAGCGCAAGCCTATATTTTAGAAGGCGATATTATGCAAGTGGTGTTGAGCCAACGCATGTCGCAATCGTTTGCTGCGCCACCGCTTTCACTTTACCGTGCTTTGCGCAGTTTAAATCCATCTCCTTATATGTTCTATTACGATATGGGCGATCATCATGTGGTGGGCGCTTCGCCAGAGATTTTGGTGCGTTTGGAGCATGATACTGTGACATCACGCCCGATTGCCGGCACGCGCCCACGTGGTAAAACGCGTGAAGCGGATATAGCCCTTGCAACAGAACTGTTGGCAGACCCGAAGGAGCGTGCAGAGCATGTGCAACTGATGGATTTGGGGCGCAATGATGTCGGCCGTGTGGCGCAAGTGGGCACGGTGAAGGTGACAGACAATATGATGATTGAGCGTTACTCGCATGTAATGCATATTGTCAGCAATGTAGAAGGTAAGCTCAAACCTAGTTTTGATGCGATTGATGTACTCAAAGCCACATTCCCGGCCGGTACCGTGTCAGGCGCACCCAAGGTCAGAGCCATGGAAATTATTGATGAACTGGAGCCAAGCAAGCGCGGCATCTATGCAGGCGCGGTAGGCTATTTAGGTTTTAATGGTGATATGGATGTAGCGATCGCGATCCGTACGGCCGTGATTAAAGACCAAATGCTCTATGTGCAGGCCGGTGCAGGTATTGTGGCAGATTCTGTACCGCAATCGGAATGGGAAGAGACCCAAAACAAAGCGAAAGCAGTGATTCGTGCTGCTGAATTAGTCCAAGCTGGTCTAGATAGTAAAGGGGCATAATCATGTTGCTCATGATAGATAACTACGATTCATTTACTTATAACTTGGTGCAGTATTTTGGCGAGCTTGGCCAAGATGTGCAGGTGTACCGCAATGATGAAATTGATTTAGACACCGTTGCCAAATTAAAACCGCGCCATATCGTCATTTCTCCAGGCCCTTGCACGCCCAATGAAGCCGGTATTTCGGTACCGCTGATTCATGAGTTTGCTGGCAAGATTCCGTTACTGGGCGTGTGCTTGGGTCATCAGAGTATTGGGCAAGCGTTTGGCGGCAAGATTATCAAAGCAAAAACCTTAATGCACGGTAAAACCTCATTGATTCATCACGAGAATGTGGGCGTATTCCGCGACTTACCTAACCCTTACACGGCCACACGTTATCATTCATTGGTGATTGAGCGTGAGACCATTCCTGATTGCCTAGAAATCACGGCATGGACCGAAGATGATGAAATTATGGGCGTGCGTCATAAAACCTTGCCGGTAGAGGGCGTGCAATTTCATCCTGAGTCTATCCTGACTGAGCATGGCCATGCGTTGCTGGATAACTTCCTGAAAGCGTACTAATGAGTATGACAGTGAGCATTACGCCTAAGTTGGCATTGCAACGGCTGATTGACCATGCCGATTTCACCCATGAGGAAATGCTGGAAATCATGCAGCAAATCATGGGTGGGGAATTTACCCAGATACAGATTGCCGGCTTTCTTTCTGCATTGCGCGTAAAAGGCGAAACCGTGACCGAGATTGCTGCGGCTGCGCAAGTGATGCGCGAGCTTTCCAGCAAGGTTGAGGTCACTGATACGCGCCACCTGATTGATACCTGTGGCACTGGTGGCGCACCCAACAAGGCGTTTAATGTGTCTACAGCTTCTGCATTTGTGGCGGCTGGCGCAGGTGCCAGAATCGCCAAGCATGGCGGGCGTGCAGCATCTTCCAAAAGTGGGTCGGCAGATGTGCTTGAGGCACTGGGTGTCAACATTAGCCTAACGCCAGAACAGGTTGCACGTTGTGTGAATGAGGCGGGTATTGGCTTTATGTTTGCCCCCAATCATCACGCTGCCATGAAGTATGCAGCACCTGTGCGGCGTGAGCTTGGCGTACGTACCATGTTTAATCTATTAGGGCCGATGACCAATCCTGCTGGTGCCAAGCGACAAGTCATGGGGGTATTCCACCGTGATTTGGTGCCTTTGCTGGCGCAGACATTGCAGAAACTGGGCAGTGAGCATGTGATGGTGGTACACAGCGCCGATGAAATGGATGAAATCTCCTTTTCAGCAGATACTTACGTTGCCGAACTTAAAAATGGCGAAGTGCATGAATACACACTCAACCCTAGGCAGTTTGGCATGCCGTTGCATGATATCAATAGCATCCGTGTGGAAAGTGCGCAGCATTCCAGCGAGATTATTCTCGGGCTGCTATCTGGTGAGACCGGACCGGCGCGTGACATTGTGCTATTGAATGCGGGCGCAGCTATTTATGTGTCTGGCCTTGCGGGTGATTTGCAGACAGGGATAACGCAAGCGGCGCATGCTCTAGACTCTGGCGCTGCCCTGAACAAACTGCAACAGCTAAAGGCATTGAGTCAGGCAGCATGAAGCGCCACCCGCTGATTGCAGTATCAATTTTGCTACTGTCCATGAGTTTAGTAGCGTGCCTGCAAACGCCGCAGCAGGATGCCGAGAACAATCCGTCACAATCAGCAATCGAAGTAAAATCGCAGGTTAAAACGCTAGACCTAAAACCGCTATCTGCTGGTCTTGCGCTGCAAGACAATGCGGCTGTTAGGCAGGCCTTTGCACAAAAGCAAAGTAATGTGTGGGTGCAAGGCACTGGTGAAGTGACTAAATTACTGCCGGACGATAATCGCGGCGCACGCCATCAAAAGTTTTTGGTGCGCATCAATGCAACGCAGACATTGTTGTTTGCACATAATATTGATTTATCACCGAGAATTGATGCGTTAAAAGTGGGCGACAGCATTGAATTTAAAGGTGAATATGTATTTAATCCTAAGGGTGGTGTGATGCATTGGACACATCGTGACCCCAAAGGGCAGCACCAAGGTGGTTGGATTAAACATCAAGGAAACACATTTGAGTAACAGAATATGAGCGATATCTTAAATAAAATTTTAGCCACCAAAGCGATTGAAGTGGCCGCAGCCAAAGCCAAAATTAGCTTGGAAGCCATTCAACAATTGGCAGCTGAACAAGCGCCAACGCGTGATTTTGTGGGCAGTATCCGTCAAAAAATTGCGGCTGGGCAATCGGCTGTGATTGCAGAAATCAAAAAAGCCAGCCCTTCCAAAGGTGTGATTCGTGCGGATTTTAAGCCAGCAGACATTGCTCAAAGTTATGAATTGGGCGGCGCAGCATGCTTATCTGTGCTGACCGATGAGCAATACTTTCAAGGCTCGGCAGACTATCTTAAACAGGCACGTGCGGCCTGTACGTTACCCGTGTTGCGCAAAGATTTTATGATAGATGCCTACCAAGTGTACGAAGCGCGCGCGATGGGTGCAGATTGTATTTTATTGATTGCTGCCGCACTCACCCTGCCTAAAATGCAAGAGTTAGAAACCGTTGCACATGCGCTTGGGATGGCTGTATTGGTAGAAGTGCATAATGGCGAAGAGTTGGATTTGGCATTGCAACTGACCACACCATTGCTCGGTATCAACAACCGTAACTTACGTACTTTTGAGGTGACATTGGATACCACACTTGGTTTGCTTGACCGTATTTCGCAAGACAAGATTGTGGTGACAGAATCTGGTATTTTCACACATGCTGATGTGGCACTTATGCGCAAACATCAGGTGCATACGTTTTTGGTAGGCGAGGCATTTATGCGTCAGGAAGATCCTGGCGCTGAACTTTCTAAAGTGTTTGCTTAAGAGGTAACTATGAGTAATCAATTCTTAGCTATTCGCCCACGCCGCATGCGTAAAGATGAGTTTTCGCGGCGCTTAATGCGAGAGCACGTACTCACTACCAATGATCTCATTTACCCAGTCTTTGTGTTGGAAGGTGAGCAGCGTACCGAAGAAGTCAGCTCAATGCCGGGTGTCCAACGCCAAAGTATTGATGTATTGCTCAAGACCGCACAAGAGTGTGTCAATTTAGGTATTCCAGCCCTCGCCATTTTCCCGGTGGTGCCACAGGAATTTAAAAGTTTAGATGCCAAAGAAGCGTATAACCCTAACGGGCTGGTACCGCGTACAGTGAAAGCCTTGAAACAGGCCTTTCCAGAATTGGGCGTGATTACCGATGTCGCTTTAGACCCATACACCACGCATGGCCAAGATGGCTTAATTGATGATACGGGTTACGTACTCAATGATGAGACGGTAGAAGTGCTGGTGAAGCAAGCGCTTTGTCACGCAGAAGCCGGTGCAGATGTCGTAGCCCCTTCGGACATGATGGATGGCCGTATTGGTGCCATCCGTGATGCGCTGGAAGAAGCTGGCTATATCTATACGCGCATCCTCGCTTACTCTGCCAAATATGCGTCTGCCTTTTATGGCCCATTTAGAGACGCTGTAGGCTCTTCCGCTAACTTAGGCAAAGGCAACAAATACAACTACCAAATGGATCCAGCCAATTCGGACGAAGCCATTAAAGAAGTGGCGCTGGATATTGAAGAAGGCGCGGACATGGTGATGGTGAAACCGGGCATGCCATATTTAGATATCGTGCGTCGTGTCAAACAAGAGTTTGGTGTGCCGACCTATGCGTATCATGTGAGTGGTGAATATGCGATGCTGAAAGCGGCTGCGCAAAATGGTTGGCTGGATGAAAAAGCCTGTGTGTTGGAGGCGATGCTGGGCTTTAAACGTGCTGGGGCGGATGGGGTGTTGACGTATTATGCGATGGATGTGGCGCGTTGGTTGAAAGCTTAAGAAAATTCTTCCGAGATTTTATCTCAGGCCGCTTAGGCTTACCTATTACGTTTTGGTTATATGGCGTTCTAATTGCATTAACGCTAGATTTCTTAACTTCAAAAGCGACTACACTTTGGCAAGTGGTTCTCATTGTAACTATTACGTTAGTTCATCTTGTTCTAATTGTAGTTGCTGTATGGAATGCTTCTAAACTTTATCTTGGGAGCCGATACTGGAAATGGCTTGCAAGATTAGTTGTCATTATTAATGTGTTTAAGTGGCTCTGGCACTTGCCGTTATTAGCATCCACTTTATCTAGTGCTTTAGGTTTTCCTATTTACTCTGATAAATATTGGCTAATGGGAATCAAAAACAATACCTATGTATGTGAACGACCAGAATATTTCGATACACCTCAGAGGTTGGCTAAACGTAAAAATTGTGGGATGAAGGTTGACCCAAAAGGCGAGTTAATTGGTGTTAGATGTCATAAAGGGCTTTATCTTTACACTTACAATAAAGAAACCTGTCTAAAATATTTGAATAGAATCAAGCCAAGAGACAATCTATCAAATTAAGTCTCGCCTCTAGGCGAGTTACTTTACTTTTGCTTGCTCAAAAGAAAGTAACCAAACAAAAGAGCACCCCCTGCCGCTTGTTTCCTTCGGTCTTTGCGCAGCATCTGCGTGGTGACTCCGGAACTCGTGCTTTCAGCACTCAAACAGTCCTCGTCACCTAGCATCTGCCGCTCAAGCCTCAGGCGCGGCAAAGGGGTTTGAAAAACCATATGAGTACCTAAACTTTATGCTTAGTGCGGTATGCCCCTTACAGCACGCTGAGTAGCGGAAACAAAATAAGATGAAGGCGAGCACCTGTTTGAATCCCGCAGTGGCTTGTGGTGTTTGCAAGCCACAAGGTTGAGTTGCGCAGCCGCTTATTTTGTTGAGCAACGCAAGGAAGCCGAAGGCCGTGATGTGGGGTGTGTTTTTCTTGGGTTACTTTCTTTTGCACACACAAAAGAAAGTAACTAGCTGTCGGGCTACCCCCGACATGCAACAATACGCTGTGACTTATTACTTCAAAGTCATGCGCTGCAAGGTGGTGTCTTTATCAATAAACTTATGTTTCAACGCACCTAAGATATGGATAGCAATGACCACTAAGATTACGATACCAATGATTTCGTGTGATTCTTTGAACACATCACGCAAATCTTTATTATCTAAGCCGGGTAAAAACTCCAAGCCAAACCATTTAAGGCCGTATTTGCTGTAAAGCGTCATCAATAGGCCACTCACAGGCAGCACTACCATCAGTAAATACAACAGGTGGTGCGCACCAGTGGCCAGTTTGCGCTCAAATGCGGAATAGGAGCTGAGCAGTGCCGGTGGTTTGTGTGTAATGCGCCACAGTAGGCGGAAAATGACCAGCGCTAATAAGGTCACGCCTATGGATTTATGTAAATTAAAATAAAACGTACGTAGGGTAGCTTCTTCAGATAATTGCCACGTGTAGATGCCTAAGTCGAATAAATCGAACCCCATTTGTTTAGGACCTTCTTTCGGTAGCTCGCTCATATACCAGCCCAGCGCAAACATGGCGAAAATGGCGATTGCGATTAACCAATGCAGCACAATGGCGGTTTTGGTATAGCGATTACTTACATTCATGCATGACTCCTAATATATTATTTTCTTGGCTTATTATTTTGGTGTGACAGCGGTCACACACATTTGTTGCCTAACACCCATAATATTAGCGTATTCTCAGGAATATACCGTGTGTAAAATCATTAAAAAGGAAAACGCATGACACGTCTATTTGTGTATTTATTGGCATCATTACTGGCTGCTTGTGCGCAGGCAGAGGTTAGCCACCCTGCATTTTCGTTAGAAAATGTGGGGGATGGTATCTACGTGCATCATGGAGCGCACTTAGATATTGATACTGGTTACCAAGGTGACATCTGCAATACAAGCTTTGTGGTGGGCAGCAAAGGCGTGGCGGTGATTGATACTGGCGGCAGTTTGAAAGTGGGTCAAGAATTACGCGCCGCTATTCGTCAAATCACAGATAAGCCTATTCTGTATGTGATTAATACCCATGTGCACCCTGACCATATTTATGGAAATGCAGCTTTTTTAGAAGATAAGCCACAGTTTGTAGGGCATGCCAAGCTTGCCTCTGCCATGCAGCTACGCAAAGAGGCCTATGACAAACTCAATGCCCAATATTTGGGAAATGATGCCAAAGGTACCGTGCAAGTGCTACCCACATTGGCAGTTAAAGAGGGTGTGGATTTGGATTTAGGCGATAGAACCTTGCGAGTGGTGCCGTATACGGTCGCGCATACCAACACCGATATCTCGGTATTGGATAGCAAAACCGCCACATTATTTACCGGCGATTTATTATTTATTGAGCGCACACCAGTGGTAGAGGGCGATATCAAAGGCTTAATTTCGGCGATTGATACATTGAAAACATATCCGGCAAAACAAGTAGTACCCGGGCATGGGCCGGTGGCAAAAAACTGGGGACAAGCCTTGGATAACGAACAGCGTTATTTAAACGCAGTACTGACTGATGTGCGAGCGGCCATTAAAAAAGGCGATAGCATGGAAAAGACGATGGGCACTGCAGCAGCAAGCGAACGAGACAAATGGCAGCTGTTTGATATTGCCAACCGCAGGAATGTGAATACGATTTTTACAGCGCTGGAGTGGGAATAGTAGATACAAAAACAGGTGAAGTGCTGATGCAATTCACCTGTTGATATGAACAGCTTGAGGCTGCTGATAATGTGGATAAGCTTACTTTTTGATGTTATCTACACTGAATGCAGTTTGTGGGTAAGTGCTCAGTAATAGCATGCCACCTGCGATACCTAAGTATAAAAAGAACACTTCCGGAATCATGCGGCCAAGCACTACGGCTAAGAATAGTGCCAATACGGCCAGTACACGTGCCGCTATTTTTGTTTTAAAACCTACCAACAGCGCTACGCCACCCACCAATTGCACTAAAATCAACAACGGTGCAAAGATGCCCGGCAAGCCAAATTGCCCTAATGTCATTTGGTATTGTAAGTAACCATCGGGATTCGACGTGATGCTGCTTAAGCGCAATAGCACGAGGCCTAAAAACACTAAAGCCAGTAATACTCTGGCAATGACGGTTTGATAACTTTGCATAAAAAACCCTATAAAATGTAAACAAAATGTAAGTGAGCATAATGCCTGTATGGCTTGCGAATTGCAATCGCATGCACTGTTAAGAGACTAGAGAGATGACGGCAAAGTTTAATATTGAACAACTCCATTGGCAGAGCCCCAAACAAGCCATGCTCAAAGCTCTGCGTGAGCAAGTGTTTATCATTGAGCAATCTGTACCAGAATATATTGAGTGGGATGAATATGACGAATCTGCCATCCACTTATTAGCCCTTGATGATGTACAACAGGCGATTGGTTGCGCCAGAATTTTATTAGAAAGAGGTCGGGTCGGCCGCATGGGTGTACTGAAAGCATGGCGTGGCAAGGGCGTGGGCTATGCACTATTAATGGAAGCGATTGCCATTTGTAAAGCGCAGGGCCTAACGCAGCTGCAATTGTCGTCGCAAACGCATGCTATCCAGTTTTATGAAAAGGCTGGGTTTGTGGTGACTAGTGATGCCTATATTGATGCCAACATTTGGCATAAGGACATGGTCTTGAAATGGGGATGACTTTATGTTGTATGCCTAAAATTGTATAATGCTGGATTAGCTTTTATGTCTTTCAAACTCGTTTCATTTCATATTCTTCATTAAGGAAAAACCATGTCAAAAATCATTTTTAAAGCAGGCGAAGCCACTGTATTTAGCGAAGGCAAAGACGTTACTGCTGCCATGCCAGAAATCCTGATTGGTGCAGTGGATGGCCCAGTAGGTACAGCATTTGCCAACATGATGGCGCAAACCAAAGGCCATACCGCGATGTTTGCCGTGCGCGATATTAACCAATTGGTACGCCCAGCTTGCATGATGGTGCCAAAAGTGACATTAAAAGACTCACTCAACATTGAATTGTTTGGTGGTGTGGTGCAAGCCGGTGTAGCCGATGGTATTTTGGATGCAGTGATTGAAGGCATCATCCCTAAAGACCAAGTGAACGATTTATGTATTATTGCTTTGTTGTGGATTGATCCAGGCTGTGCAAAAGAAGCCAATTTGGATAAAGCGGATCTATACAAAAACAACTACGATGCCATTAAATTAGCATTAAAACGTGCATTGAATGACGAGCCTAGCATTGATGAATTGATTGCAAACCGTCACACAATCAAACACTGCATGTGGGAAGATAGCTGGGATCAAAAGTAGTCTTATCGCCTAGATTTCCCCACTGACACAAATATTTGCTATGATGAATATTATTGTGTGTTGTGGGGAGGCTAACATGCCAGATCGTAATGTATGTATGGAAGCGTTCGAGCGCCTATGTGCGGATGTGAATTCTGATAAAAAATCAGAAATTAATAAAGAAGATTACTGGTTATTTGAATTGGGTTTTCGGTCTGCGATTGAAGAGTTGCTGAACATTGCAGATACCGGTAACCAAACGCGTGAGTTTGTATCGCCGCGCTTTCAAATGCTCGCAGATCGCATCTTACAGTCGAGAATGCACTAAATCAAAAAGCCGACATCGCGTCGGCTTTTTTATGGGCACTCATCATTGTCACTGCTATTGTGTTTTTGTCTCGTTGGTTTCTGTTTTTTGTGCCTGTTTATTGACTTCCAAGCCCAGTTTGGTTTGCGTTGCGTTTGATTTTGAATTGCCGGTTTGTGTCGTTGCTTTTGCAATATGTATGCGTTGTGCATCCACCCCAGCTTTTGTTAAAGATGCTTGAATTGCTTCTCCGCGCGCCTGCGCCAATGCAAGTAAATCACTTTCTTTTACTTCGATACTCAAGGTGAGTTTTTCTTGTGCTGTTTCATAATGTCCGGCTTCAGGTTTTTCAAACTTAGAGGCGAGTCGTTTCAGCAAGCCTTTCTTGGTTAAATCGTCGTGCAGGGCATCAATCGCTTTTTGTACTTTGGGGTTGGTTAAATCAATGGGGCCAGCTTTTTGTCCAGGCTCTAGTACAACGCCCATTTCCTCAGCCACTTTTCGCCGTAAAGTTTGTTCTTGAATCGCGCGCGTATCTAATGCTATATCGTAGCCAGGCGTAATAGACAGTGCTAACCCTAAGCGTTTGCCAAGTGCTTCGCCAACTGCCTTGAGTTTTTCTTGCTCCGGTGGCGCAAGCGCAGCATTTCCTGCCTCAAATACAATCGCGTCCAGATTGTCAGCACTGCCACCGAATAGTTTCCCTAGTGCTCTAAATGGCGAGGTTACGATTTTGGTGAGCACATTTTTAATGGCCTTCCACACAATGCTGCCATAGCTAAACTGCGGGTCATCTAAGCTGCCAGAGATCGGTAGGTCCAGATCTATCACGCCATCACTGTCTTCCAGAATGGCAATGGCCAAATCTAATGGTAAATCTGCTGCCTCTTTACTGTCTACGCGCTCGCCAAGAATGAGTTTGTTAATGACAAATTTGTTCTCACCCGCCAATTGGCGCTGTTTGATTTTGTATTCCAAATCGACCGACAACTTGCCAGAGTCAATGCGCCTACCTGCAAATTTTCCGGAATACGGCGTGAGTCTATTCATTTCCAAGTTGGTGAAGGCCAGTTTGACATCGGTATATTCTGTGGCCTTAAACGGTTGTAGCGCACCACGAATTTTCGCTGCGCCATACTCATCCACTTTACCATCCAACTCTAGCTGCGCTGTGGCTTCCGGATTGGTAGAAATATTATTGATGACCCCGTTCAGTGAGTGAATTTTGGTGCCAAATTGTGGGGTGAGTGAGAGGTCGGCAAACTCTAGTTCAGCATCTTGAATGCGTGTGGTTTCAATTGTCACAGGAAAGCTATCTTCACTGCTCGTGCTTGCAGTTGGCGCAACCACCGGCACGGTTTTATTTTTTGACTCACTCGTTTTTGGCACTGCCGTTGCTGCTTGTGCCAGCATAGCATTGCCAGCTACTGCGTTTGTTTTGGGTTCAGCAGCTTTTTCTGTTGGGCTTGCGATGGGCGCAGGCGCAGCTGAGTCTGCACTACGCAAAATGCGGCTGAGATTGGTCGTTCTATCTTCATGAATAATAAACTTTCCGGCAGGATGTTGTACTTTGAGCGCCCCCAAATGCAGCTTGTTGGGGGATAGCGAGAATGCAACATTCTCACTCGCCAGTTGCTCCCAAGCTAAAAAGGGCGCGTTGCTGGATTCCTCATTGAGCGCTAACTGGCGTACCTGAAAGCCGCCATCAAAATTGAGCGTAAAGGCTTTTTGTTGTTGCATGGTCACTTTGCCGGTCACGCTTGCAGCGCCAGAGGCCAACTGCAGCTTGGCATATTGGTTGATATACGGGGCAAAAGGGCTAAACGCAGCATTGCTTAATTTGAGATTCAACGTACTTTTGAATGGTGCCGGCGTGAGCGTACCTTGCGTACTAAACTGGCCACCTTGCTTAATGCTAAAGCTGGCGTTGACTGGCACAGCTTTGTTCATGTTGAGTGATACGTTGCGTAATTCTAGGCCAATTTTTTCTAGATCCAGTTGTACTGCTTTGCTTGGTGTTTGGTCTTCAATATGCAATTGGCTATTGGTGAGTGCCAGCTTGCCAAGACTCACGGCCCAATCAGATGATGTCTGTTGTTTATCTTGTTTTGCTCCACTTGTGCTGGGCGCTTTGTTCTCTAATAGGCTTTGCCAATTCAATCGGCCTTGTTTGGGCTGAATGACTTCGCTTTTGAGCCCAGACAATACAATGGACGCTATGGCGACTTGCTGTTTATCGATGCTGATATCACCTTGCGAGAGTGCTATTTGGCTGAGCGTAGCCACCGGTTTTTTAAAGACTGTAGATTTCAGCGCAATAGCATTGAATTGCGTTTGCAGTTGCTGAATCGACCATTGCCCTTCTGGATTATGGACACTAAAACCGATATCAATATCTTCTACGTTGAGGCTGAGTGGGTGTGTGTAAGTCTGATCTTCCACATTGAGTGACCAATCTTGCAACTGCACAGCAGCAATATTGACAGCAAACGGTGAGGCTTCTTTGGGTGTTGTTTCAGTCGCTGTTGTTTCTGCCGCTTTGGTTTCAACCGTGGTTGTTTCTGTAGGCTTAACTTCTTCTGGCGTCGCAAATGCTGTTTGCCAATCTACGCTGCCATCGCGCGCGCGTTTGGCAGAAATGGCACCCTGCTTTAATTGAATTTGTGCAATCGTGGCTTGGTGTTTGGATAAATCCAAGCCGATGTTTTGTATGGCAATATTGGGTACCTTTAATAAGGTTTGTTCACCATGCTGGATACGCAACTGCTGACCTTCAATAGCCAGTTGTTCAAATGTCAGCTGTGTTTGCTGTTGTTGCGCAAACGTGAGTTGCGGTAGCTTGGCGGTGAGTTCCGCTAATGCGATAGACGTACCTTGGGTGCCTTGCGTATTCGATGCATGGAGAGTCAGAGCAAGTGCATTCAGCTCAGCGGTGATACCGTTAAGGGCAAGTCTAGGCTGGTCATTTGGCATGGTCAAATCATAGCCAAAATGCGCTTGCAGTTGCCCTTGTTGTACCTTGAAGGGAAGCGCTGAGTCTTTGACGATTTGTAATAAACTGGGTAGTGCAATACCTTCTAATGCAACATCGCCTTTAGAGGCCACCGGATTGACGCCCATATTGCCTTTCCATTTGAGCGTGCCGCCATTATTTGCAAATTTGGCTGCAATCAAATAATCGCCGCGGTCTTTTGGCAAAGTAGAAAAGCCATCTAATTCAAAATTAAGCGGTGTCAGTTCTGCCACAAATGGTTTGGCACGATGGCTGTCTTTGTAGCGTATTTGCCCCTGTTGAATCACCAAATGCGCAATCGCCACACGTGGCATCGTATCGCTAGGTGGACTTTTGTCTTCGTTGAGTTTGGCGATTAAATCATCCCAATTGAGTTTGCCATTGGCGTCAATTGCAATCAGCCCTTGCGGTGCACGCAGGTTGATTTCTTTGAACTTCCACGCCAAGTTAAAAATACCGCTGAGCTCCAAATCTACCTTGAGCTGATCAAAACCAGCTAACGGCGCACCTTGTTGGTCTTTTAGGCGAAACTGGTCAATGGTGGCTATCAGAATAAATGGATTGAAACGGACTTGCCCAACGCTGGCTTGGCTTGCTAGCTGCTTTTCCGCAACCCAGGGTACAAGGCGCTTAGCAAGCGGATTAATGGCGATGTAACTGAATAGCACATAGAATATGTATATACCCAGCAATATTTTTGTGGGCTTTTTGTATAGCCATTGTTTAAGCGTTTGTAGCATATGGATGTGTGTGGTTAAGCTTTACGCAAGCTTATCAAAATTTTTCTGACAGGTGTGGGGATTGCTGCACCAATGGCATCTTCGATGGGGAGCCAAATGGTATTAGGGATATTGGGGTTGGGTAATTTGCTTAAGACCTCTAATGGTTGGGGCAAAATTTCTAACTTAAAATGCGTAAAGGCATGCTGTAGCAATGGTAGTGGCTCTTGCGTCTCAACCGTCAGTCCAAAATTGGCTTGCGCCGCTTCCGTGGCAATGGTTTGCATATCAATTTCAGGCAAGCTCCATAAGCCTCCCCAAATGCCTTTAGATGGTCTTTTTTCGAGCAGAATCTCTTGGCCATGTTGCAAAATGAGCATAGTGGTGTACTTTTGCGGGCTGATTTTTTTGGGTTTAGGTGTGGGTAGTAGATGCACGCGATGTTGCGCATATGCTAAGCAGCTAGTATTCAGCGGGCATGCGTTACATGTGGGTTTGCTGCGGGTACATAGCGTTGCACCTAAGTCCATCAACCCTTGCGTATACGCCACCATGCCAGCGTTGGGTAGCAAAGATTCTGCCAGCACCCACATGGCTTTTTCTATTTTAGGTGCGCTAGGCCAGCCTTCAATCGCAAAGTGACGCGCCAATACGCGCTTTACGTTGCCATCTAAAATGGTGTGTACTTGGTTAAAGGCAAATGCCGCAATAGCAGCTGCAGTGGAGCGGCCAATGCCTGAGAGTGATTGCATGGCTGTAAAATCTTGTGGGAACTCGCCGGCAAATTCATCCACAATGGTTTGTGCAGCGTGATGTAAATTGCGTGCTCTAGAGTAGTAACCCAAGCCGCTCCAGTACTGCATGACTTCTTCTTGTTCAGCGGCGGCTAAACTTTGAATGGTTGGAAAGCGCGTCATAAAACGCTGGTAATAGCCAATCACAGCAGCGACTTGCGTCTGTTGTAGCATGATTTCCGACACCCAAATGGCATACGGGTTATGCGTGTTCTGCCAAGGCAGGTCATGGCGACCATGCTGCTTTTGCCAAGCAATAATGCGCAGTGCGAAATCAGACATGGCGTGTCAGCCAATCCATCACTTGCGTTGCATTTTGGTCTGGTGGAAAGACCGGGTAAATATAATGTTCAATCCTGCCGTTCAGCACGAGTAAAGTGACGCGCTTCGTTAGTCGCATCTGATCGACTTCAAACGTTGGTAGTTGGAGCGCCTCGGCAAAGACAAACTGGTGATCGCTTAGCAATGCAAAAGGCAGGTGCAAACGTGTAGCGGCTTCAGTTTGGTAGGTGTTGGTTTGTGTGCTCAAGCCAAACACGTGGGTACCTAGTTGTTGTAGCTCTGCATAATGATCACGAAATCCACAGGATTGTGGAGTGCAGCCACGGGCACCGGGAATACTATCCCAGCCATCCGGTAGCGCTATATCTGGCTGCCCAGTCATTGGGTAAACATAAATCACAGACCAGCCTGTCAGCTTGTATAAGTTAACAGCGGGTCCTTGTGTAGATGCTAGTGCCACATCAGGCAGCGTGGCGTGTAGCAGGTGCCGGCAAGCACCATCGTCTACAGGCGCAGGTAGATTGGCAGGAAGCGTTTGAAATTGTGGCATGTAACGGTAATGCTAAAACTTGAGCAGTTTTTTCAAGGCTTCTTCTTTTGCCTGTTCTTTGAGTGATTTAGGTTTCTCTGCTGGTGCTGCGTCAGCAGGCGCACCTTCTGTGCTAGAGGCAGCATTCCCTTTGTCTGCATCAGGGGCAGTAGATTTTTTACTGCCACCTAAAATGTTTTTCAAGGCATCGGCTTTATTCTCGTTACCTAGCAACTCTTTCACCGCAGCCCCTTTTTCGCCCCCAACTTTATCTAGCAAGCTGGATTTAGCAATGGCCGCGCCAATCGCGGCAAAATCCATCCCAAATTGTGGGCTAGCAAAGGTGCCGGTAATTTTTACCGGAATAGATAAACCGCTCAATTGGTCAAGATCTGCGCCGCCCTGTCCTTTTAAGGATTTAACCACTGTGGGTTTGGCTAGGTAGTTGATTTTTTCATTGCCAATGTCGATATCGCCTTTGCTGTCGCCTTTGGCTAAACGCAGTATTGGCGCCTTCATCTCTAGGTCTTCATTGTGAGCCACGCCATTTTTAATGGTAAAAGTGGCGGTCAACTCGCTAAAGTCGGTCTTTTTGGTTTTATCGCTGGCCAGTGCATCTTTGGATTTTAATACATTCAATTTGTTTTTCATGTCGCGTAATGTGCCGGCAATATCAATACCTTTCACAGCGCCATCCGCTAGGTTAAGTGCGGCATTGCCAGCCAAAGCTTTTTTGAGTGCAGACACTGTGTTGCCTTGTGTAGTTACATCTATATCTACTGAGCCCTTGCCCGCCAGCATGTCATTGTTGATTGCATCAACCAGTAGCGGCCCTACGGAAATGTTTTTCATGGCCTGCTTGAATGTGATCACAGGCGTGGCGCGTGCATCCACTTTCAGCGCACCACTCATGCTGCCTTGGTATAAATTGGCTGCAAATGGCGATACGTTAACCACACCATTTTGTGCGTTCAGGCCAATATTCACGTTCTCGGTTTTGACGTTGGCGATTTTTAGCCAGCCAATTTTGGCCTCGCCAGAGGCGTTAAACTTTTTTAAAGCACTCAGATCAATCGGCGTCTCTGCGCTGGCCTGCGTGGTTTTGGGGGCGGCGCTTGGTTCGCTTTTGGTGATATAGCGGTCTGCATCCAACTTATCGATATTCACATTAAAACTAAATGCTGGCTGGCTAAACTGTGTCACACCCAAGCTGGCGTTAATTTGGCTGTCATCCACTTTGGCACTGAGTGGGTTTAAACTTAATTTCTCCCCATTGGCATTGAGTTTGATGTTGATATTGCTGGCTTTGGTTTTGCCATATTTCAATTGTCCAACCCGAATGCTGCCATCTGCGTTCAATGCTTTCAGCGCAGATAGATCTAATGGTTTGGCTGGCTCAGTGCTGGTTTTGGCTGGTTTAGCATCGCCTGTAGAAGCGCCGACATATCTATCCAAATCCACTTGGTCTACATCAATATCAAAGGTGTACAGCGGCTTGTTAAATTGGCTGATGGCAAAATTGCCTTTGATGCGGCTGTCATCCACTTTGACATCTAGCCCTGTGAGTGACAGTTTTTGTCCATCGGCTTTAATGCCTACGTTTAGCCCAGTCACGCGGTATGGGTCGTAAATAATGCTGCCAATATTGAGCTTGCCATCCACATGTAGGGATTTAAGCGCAGATAAATCGGTAGGCTGCTTGCTGGCGGATTTTTTGCTAGCAGGGGCTGGTGCAGCCGAAGCCTTGCCGAGTAATTGATTGAGGTTGATTTTATCTGCACTGACATTGAATTTGATATTTGGCGTTTTAAAACCCGCTACGTCTACATTGCCGTTAAGCTTGGTTTCTGCCACATTTAAGCTAAATGTGCTGTCTGCTTTTTCTTGTTTAATATCCGCATGCGCGCCCAAATTAAACGTACCTTGGATCCCACCATTGGGCAAACTTGGGTCTTGAATATTGAGCTTGCCCACCAGTTTGGGGATATCAAAAATCAAAGCATCGATATTGCCATTGAAGGGCGATGAAAACTGTCCAGTGACCACACGTTTACCTTGCGTCATATTCAAGTCACCGCTAATGCCGCTGCTTTGTAAGGCTTTAGGCGAGCCTTTCATGTCTGCCAACACCATGTTCAGTTTTAAATTGGCATCGGTTTTTTGCTGTGTGACATTGATCGTGATTTTTTTGGTGCTGACTTGATCTTTTAAAATGCTGAGCGCAGGCGCGTTGAGTTCAACCGTTTGTTGTGCGCCGTCAAAATTGCCTGCTGCTGCAAGCTTCAAGCTATCAACTAAAAATTCAAGCTTCTCCGGCTTGGCATCTACATCGCCACTGGCTTTCACTTCTACATTTTTGCCATTGAACATATCACCGGTAATTAAGGTATCTAAGCCAGACACTTTAAAATGTTTGGTTTCCGGATCCACCAAAAACACGCCTTTGACCTTTACATTTGCGGCCACCACAGGTTGGTTAGCATTCACTTTAAAGTCGGTGGCGATATCCATCGGCTCTGCCAAGGCAATGCGACCAGAGGTCAAGTTGAATTGATTGATGGCGTAGCTTGCGCCTGTGCTTTCATTTTTATATTGCACGGCGGAGTTAGTGACCTTGACGCCCTGTACATCAAATTTAATCTCGGTAGACTCTTCTTCGTCTTTGCTCAGCAAATCGTCAAAGTTGGTGGTGCCATCTTTATATTTGATAATGTTGGCTTTGGCACCATCCACATACACGGTATCGACCACCAGCTCTTTTTTGAGTAGCGGCAGTACGGCCAACGCTACTTTTGCGCTGTTCACAGAAGCAAACTCTGCGCTGCCCTTGTGTTCAGAAATCGCAATTTTGCCTAAATCTGCACCAATTTTTGGCCAAAAAGAGAGTTTGATATCGCCCTCAATGGTCAGGGTGCGTTCTTTTTTTTCTTTTACCAAATCAATGATTTGCTGTTTGTAATCGTTGGGGTTAAATGTCAGCGCAAAGTACACCGCAAGCAATAGCATCAGGCCGACAATGCTGCCTAGCCCTATCAGCCCTATTTTTAAATATTTATTCATTGTATCCCCCTAAAATGGGCTAAACACTATTGTACTGTCCAGTCGACTAATCCTGTATAGGCAGTCACCAACACAATCACACCAAATGCGATGCGATACCATGCAAAAATCGTAAAGTCGTGATGGCTCACATAGCGAATCAGTGCACGCACCGCAATCATGGCGCTGATAAACGCAAAAATAAGCCCCACTATCCATGCGCCCATATCATCCATGCTTAATAATGCACGGTCTTTGTACATCGAGTAAATGGAAGCGATACCTAAGGTTGGGACTGCGAGAAAGAAAGAAAATTCAGCCGCTGCTTTGCGGGATAACCCAAAAAATAGCCCGCCGATAATGGTAGAACCGGAGCGCGACATACCAGGAATTAATGCAACCGCTTGTGCCAAGCCCAGCTTTAATGCGTCGATTGGCTTGATCTCGTCGACCGTTTCAATGGTCACCGTATGCTCACGTTTTTCTGCCCATAAAATAATCAGTGCGCCCACAATAAATGCAATGGCAACCGGCACCGGTTTAAATAATGCGGCTTTAATCTTATCGCCAAACGATAAGCCTAATATGGCCAGCGGCAAAAATGCAATGGCTAAATTGATGATTAACTGGTTGGCAATCGGGTCACGACCGATCCCCGCAAATGTGCTGACAAAACGCTGACGATATTCCCATACCACCGCTAAAATCGCGCCAAGTTGAATCGCAATTTCAAATACACTGCGTTTGTCGTGATCCATAAAGTTGAGTAAATCGCCCGCCAAAATCAGGTGGCCGGTACTAGAAATGGGCAAAAATTCAGTTGCGCCTTCTACAATGCCCATGATGGCAGCTTTAAGGAGTAAAAGTATGTCCATGTTGCCTTAGAAAATGTTAACGGTTAACAAATGAATAAAGGGGCTGCTAGCCCCTTGCGAATGCTTAACAATGCTTACTTTAGCATGCCCAATACTGTCTTGAGCAAGTTGCCTGAGTCTGTCGGCACTTCACCGTCCGGCGTGAGTTTGTCCACAATCGTGGGTAATTGTTCCGCAATTTGTGCGCTTAATGTATTGGTATCAATGCCAAATTTTGCTGCCATCTCGGCAAGTTGACCATTGCCCAATACGCTGGCAATTTGCTCAGCAGAAATCGGCAAGTTCTCGCCTTTGCCTACCCAAGAAGCCGCTTGCTCAGCCAAGCCACTTTCTTTAAATTTGTCTAATACGCCACTTAATCCTCCATGCTGGTTGAGCATGTCCATCGCCACTTGTGCCATGGCGCCTTTTTCTCCCATCATTTTTTCCAGCATGCCACCTGCTAAGCTATCTAATAATCCCATGTTATATCCTCAAGGTTAAATGTAGTAATCGCTAAAAACGTTCATCCGGACGCAAGTATCGCCACTCACCCACAGGCAGCTTGCCAAGTGTGACGCTGCCGATGCGAATACGTTTGAGCCCGACCACTTTTAGGCCGACCATTTCGCACATGCGTCTGATCTGTCTTTTTTTGCCTTCTCTTAGCACAAAGCGTAATTGATCTTCATTTTGCCAAGAGACTTTTGCGGGCTTGAGTTTAACGCCGTCTAAACTTAAACCATAGTTAAGTTTTGTTAAACCATCGTGACTTAATTCGCCTTCTACGCGTACCAGATATTCTTTTTCTACAGTGGAGTCTTCACCAATCAAATGACGTGCTACACGGCCATCTTGCGTAAGTACTAACAAGCCGGTGGAATCAATATCCAAACGGCCAGCTGGTGCAAGGCCTTTTAAAAAACCACGTTGAAAAGTTTTTTGGGTAGTGTCTTCTTCCCATTGATTTTCCGGGTGTACCAATACAATGGCTGGCTCATAGTCATCTTCTGCCTGACCACTTACATAGCCCACTGGCTTATGCAGCAAAATAGTGACGTTTTCTGCTTGATGCTCTTTGGCGTAGCCGCTGATCACAATTTCAACATCGGGCGCCACACGGGTGCCTAGTGTTTCAATAATCTCACCGTTGACTTTCACCCAGCCGTTCACAATCCACTCATCGGCTTCACGACGGGAACATAAACCACGTTCTGCCATGAGCTTAGATAAGCGCGGTAAGTCGTCACTTACAGTACTTGCGGCAGGTTTATAAGCTGCCTTGGCCGCCGCGCCGTAAGTAGGTGCATTGGCATCATATCCATCGCGCGCCTTGCCGCCACGGCGTGGCGCTTGGCGATATTGCGGTTCTTCACGGCTTCCGCGCGGTGTGGTGCGTGTGTCTACATTGGGGGATCTTGCTGGTCTGGCTTCAGTGCTTTCTTGGCTTCGCGCTGGGCGGGCTTGACTATCCTCACGCAAGCTACCGTCATGTCTGTGATTACGTTGGCGTGCGCTGTCTGGTTTGGCTGTACTAGGTGCTTTGTTGCTGCTGTATGGCGTGGTTCTGTTGTTTGGCTTGCTGTCACGTGCTGGCTTATTAGCCGGTGCTTTTGCAGTGTTGCTGCGAGGCGTTTCCTCTGCATTGTCTGACCGAATCACTGGCTTTGGCGGCGCTTTGGTTCTATCGCGTTTAGTCGGGTCTGCGCGGCGCACGGGCGCTTTACCAGTAGATGGCGTGTTGATGGGTGTTTTGCTGAGTTTAATTGTGGTCAAAATTAGGCTAACGCGTTTTGTGTAATGTGCTTATTTTAACAAACAATTACATATGACCCTATTGAATAATTCAAGCCAAAAACCTCTGATTGGTCTACCTCGATTATCTAAACTTGGTGAAGCAGATAGGGCTCGGGTCTAATTAAATAAGCCAGCTCAGCTGGCTTATTTAATTACAACAACTTAACTTTTATTAGGTTCTCCAAGGGTGTTTAGGCATATCGCATTCACCACAGCGTGTAGCGCCAGCCACTGCCACAATATGGTCATTTTCTACCGTATCACCGCTTACGCCCACAGCCCCAATCAAGTTGCCTTCTTTATCCACAATAGGCACGCCACCCGGGAAAGTAATTAAGCCATCGTTAGAGTGCTCGATACCGTAAAGCGGTGAGCCGGGCACAGAGAGTTTGCCGATTTCGCCAGAGGGCATGGCAAAGTAACAAGCCGTTTTTGCTTTTTTAATGGCAATGTCGCTGCTGCCTACCCAAGCGTCATCCATGCGTGCAAACGCTTTGATGTTGCCGCCTGAATCCAGTACGGCGATACACATTTTTACGCCAAGCTCGACGGATTTTTTTACTGCGCTATCGACAATTTGTTGTGCTTCTTCAAAAGATACGTGCATGCAATTCTCCAATATTATTGTGTTGAAACGAGGTTGAGCCCCATGATACTTGATGACCAAATTAACTTAAAGTTTCAGGTTGTTCTTTAATGCGCGTAAGTAAACGCTAGTTTGGTTGGTGCTTGCTTGCTTTTGGTCGACATAAAACGTGTGATAGATGCGATTCTTTTCATATCGGGATTGTTTGCTAAATACTGTTCCTGCCAAGCGCGGTGAGGGTTTCTGATAATACCTGCTAGCCATGCCGCTTGTGTGCGGGAGAGCTTTTGCGGGGGCAATGCAAAGTAATATTGCGCTGCATCGGCTGCGCCACAAATGCCAGGCCCCCAATCGACGGTATTCAGATATAAGCTAAGGATCCGCTGTTTACCTAAGGTACTTTCCATTTCCACCGCATACAGCAGCTCTTCAATTTTGCGTTTCCATTGGCGCTCGCCGCCGGTAAATAGGTACTTGGCCAGCTGTTGGCTAATCGTACTGCCACCCAGTTGCTTGTTGGGGTTTTCCTGTGCAAGTAGATAACTCAATGTCTCAAAATCATAGCCGTGGTGATGCATAAACTGTGCGTCTTCTGCAATGATGACCGCCATTGGCAACCAGCGCCCCATTCTTTTTTTATCCAGCCAAATATGCGGTGGGGCTTCATTATTGCTGGCACGCTCATTTGGCTGCGGGCAGGTAAATTGTATATTCGCGGTACGGATTTTTTCTGTGCCTAGCCCGGTGACATCAAAGTGTTGAATCACCGGCTTTGCGCTCCAGCGTTTGCTAGGCCAGTGTAGTGTGCCATTCGCAGATAAATGACCAGTCACGCGCGCGGTTTGGATGGTGACAGAATGTGTTTTAAGTGGGATGAGCAAATCTGCAATGGCCGTGGTGGGCAATGACCACTCTAAATCAATGCCTTGCATCTGCGCATGTGCGCTATATAACACGCGAATGGAGGTTTGATCGCTCGTCATTTCTAGCGTGCCAGTAAAGTGGTCATTCACATGATCAATCGTGAGGTTGACTGCATCAAACACAATGGCTTTTGAACTCAATTCTTTGATAGTAAACAGACAGGTTTCACAGCGCAGCTGGACTTGCCCTGCTTTCTCCGGCCCAGTTTGGTTTTCTATTGTGACTAGGCCATGTTTGCTGCGCCATTGGGTATGGTTGAGCAATTTGCGGCCCGTACTTGAGGTACCTAATTGCATGAGTGGCCAGGCACGTAAATGCACCACGCCAACAACGGGCAAGTGTAGCGGTACGCGCCAGGCGGTTTTATCAAAAGGGTTGCACAACCAAGCAATGACGCCAACTACACAGCCAAGCAAACCCAATAATGCTAGAAAAAATACGCGTCTAAATGTGATCATATATGGCTAAAGTTAACTCTTAATTCCCGATACTGCTGACTTGGGTAATGGCCCACCATGCGTGATCGTTTTGTTTGAATATGTTTTCCCAGTACCAAGCGGAGACATCCGTCCATTGCTTGCCTTGCTTATCCACAATGCGCTCGCACACTTGCAAGCGCTGCCCTTTCGTGGCATCAAAGCAACGCCAACGTTGATGTTGTGCATTCTCTACCACGCGTTGCATGCTGATGTTATAACCCAAGCCACGATAACAGTCGATCGAGGAATGCAGCATGCGCGTAGGTTTCACCGTGTAACGAATCACCCACACAGTATTGCCATCGGTAAAGCGTGCAATATGGCCTGGAAAATTGGCGGCAAAGCTTTGCTCTACTTCTGATAGTGGTAGTTTATACAATTGTTGGTGGCTAGTGTGCCATGCATCAAATGCCCAGTGTTGCTCAAGGCTTGCTGTTGCTTGGTGGGTGGTGTGATTTGCAGGCAGCCAAAATGGAC
>Ga0123394_1008098_pt1 | contig 22595 bp, 16 predicted proteins | sample T10HHNO3metaT_FD_89922 | JGI IMG/M metagenome (GOLD analysis project Ga0123394, IMG submission 89922) | Methane-oxidizing artificial microbial communities from Washington, USA to study methane cycling - T10-HHNO3 metaT (Metagenome... ...
CAAGTTTTTCTTCTTCATCTTAGCTATTTTCAACATTCATTTATGGTCTTATCTCAACCATCGGTTGGTCATCCTGTACGTTTTTCTTATGCTGCCAATGGCTTAGATAGTGTCGCCCTATCTTCACTGGCTTGTCGCTTAAAAACAACACATGCTCCATTGGTCATCGTGACCTCCAATGCATTTGAAGCACAGCGTTTATTAGAAGAAATTCCATTTTTTGCGCCTGATTTAAAAGTGAATTTATTGCCAGATTGGGAGACATTGCCGTATGACGTGTTTTCTCCCCATCCGGATTTAATTTCAGAGCGTTTAGCGACGCTGTATCAAATCAGTCAGAATGTCAGTGACGTGATTATTGTGCCCATGGCCACCGCCTTATTGCGCTTACCACCTGTTGCGTTTTTATCCGCGCATACCTTTATGCTCAAAAAAGGGCAGCAACTCGATTTAGAAGCCCTCAGAAATCAATGTGCACATGCGGGTTACCATCATGTCAGCCAAGTCATGAGCCCAGGTGAGTTCAGCGTGCGTGGCGGCTTGGTGGATTTGTTCCCCATGGGCAGTGTGTTGCCGTACCGTATTGATTTGTTTGATGCGGAAATTGAGACGATACGTACGTTTGATATTGATACGCAGCGTAGTCTTTACCCTGTCCCAGAAATCAGATTGCTACCAGCGCGTGAGTTTCCACTAGATGAAGCTGGTATTGCCAAGTTCAGAAGCCAGTTTAGAGAGTATTTTGAGGGTGACCCGCAGCGCGCCAAAATTTATAAAGACGTGAGCAAAGGCACTGCCAGTGGGGGTATTGAGTGGTATTTGCCATTGTTTTTTGATGCGACCGCAACGATTTTTGATTATCTGCCAAAACAAGCGGTATTGTGTTTGCATGGTGGCTTGGATAAAGCGGCGCAAAGCTTCTGGTTTGATGCCACTTCGCGCTATCGTTTGATGGCACATGACCCAGAGAAACCAATATTGCAGCCAGAAGTGCTGCTGCTTAAGGCTGATGCATTTTTTAGCCAAACCCACCAATTTTCTATCGTGCAAGCGCAATTAGAGCCGGCGAATCCTTTGCCTGCGATTGATGTGGATAGGCGTGCTGAACATCCTCTGCATAAATTAAATACATTTATTGCCCAAACCAAGCAGCGAGTGTTGATTGTTGCGGAGAGTCTAGGGCGCCGAGAAACCATGTTGCAGCTGTTTAACGAGCATGGATTGCAGATAAATACTTGCGAATCGTGGGCTGAATTTACACAATCTAAAGCGTCTATCATGCTGGCAGTGTCCGCATTGCATACAGGCTTTATTGATGACAGCTATGCTGTGATTACCGAGGCTGAACTCTATGCCTCCACGGTACGCCAGCAGCGCCGTCGGGACAAAGAAAAAGCACGCAATACCGAGGGCATGCTCAAAGATCTGTCCGAATTACGTTTAGATGACCCGGTGGTGCACGAGCAGCATGGGGTAGGGCGTTATAAAGGCTTAGTCAATATTGATTTTGGCGAGGGCGAGACCGAATTATTGCTACTGGAATATTTTGGTGAAGATAAGCTCTATGTGCCAGTGTCACAGCTATTTCTTATTTCACGCTACTCAGGTGGCCCGCCGGAAAGTGCGCCGTTGCATCGTTTAGGTAGTGGGCAGTGGGAAAAAGCCAAGAAAAAAGCACTTAAGCAAATTCGTGACACTGCAGCCGAATTATTGAATTTATATGCGCAACGAGCCTCACGCAAAGGTCATGCCTTTACCTTGGGTTTGCATGATTACGAAGCATTCTGTGAAGGCTTCCCGTTTGAAGAAACGCCAGATCAGCTAGAAGCGATTGAGAATGTGATTAAAGACATGCAATCCGGTCGCCCCATGGATAGGCTGGTGTGTGGTGACGTTGGCTTTGGTAAGACCGAGGTGGCTTTGCGAGCTGCCTTTGTGGCAGTAATGGGCGGCAGACAAGTGGCGGTACTTGTGCCGACAACCTTGTTGGCCGAACAGCATTATCAGAACTTCTGTGACCGTTTTGCCGATTGGCCCATCAAGATTGCCGAGATATCACGCTTTAGAACGGCGAAAGAGCAAGCGGAAGCGCTACGTGGCCTAGCTGATGGCAAAATTGACATCATTATCGGTACGCATCGTCTGATTCAAAAAGACGTGAAGTTTAAAAACCTGGGTTTAGCTATTTTGGATGAAGAGCATCGTTTCGGCGTGCGCCAAAAAGAACAAATGAAAGCTTTGCGTGCGGAAGTAGACGTGTTGACACTCACCGCAACGCCGATTCCACGCACATTAAGCATGGCGATGGAAGGGTTACGTGAATTCTCCGTGATTTCCACGCCCCCGCAAAAACGCTTGGCCATTAAGACATTTCATACTGACTATTCCGATGGCATTATCCGCGAAGCGGTCATGCGCGAGTTTAAGCGTGGCGGGCAAGTGTACTTTTTGCATAATGAAGTGGATACCATTTTTGTACAAAAAGAAAAACTGGAAAAGATACTACCAGAAGCGCGCATTGCCATTGCCCATGGTCAATTGCGCGAGCGTGAACTGGAATATGTGATGCGTGATTTCTATCAGCAGCGCTCTAATTTGTTGCTGTGCACCACCATCATTGAAACTGGGATTGACGTGCCCACCGCCAATACCATCATCATGAACAAAGCCGACATGTTTGGGTTGGCGCAATTGCACCAACTGCGTGGTCGCGTGGGGCGTAGCCATCACCAAGCTTATGCTTATTTACTCACAGACCCGCACCGCAAAATCACCCCGCAAGCGCAAAAACGTTTGGATGCGATTCAATTGCTAGAAGATTTAGGCGCAGGTTTTCATTTGGCCATGCACGATTTAGAAATACGTGGAGCAGGGGAGTTGCTAGGTGATAGCCAAAGTGGTGAGATGCAAGAGATAGGCTTTAGCTTATATTCCGATATGCTCAACCACGCAGTGAAGCAGCTTAAAGCAGGTAAAGAGCCCGATTTGGATGCGCCACTTGGCGTGACGACAGAAATCAACTTGCATACGCCTGCGTTGCTACCTAATAATTATTGCCCGGATGTACATGAACGTTTGGTGATTTATAAGCGCCTAGCCAACTGTAACGATGATGATGCGCTGGATGCGATGCAAGAAGAGTTGATTGACCGTTTTGGCTTATTGCCAGAGCCTGGAGAAGCGCTGATCGCGTGTCATCGATTACGTATTGCCGCCAAACCACTTGGCATTATTAAAATTGATGCTTCCGATGCAGCCATTCAATTGCAGTTCAATATCAAAGCAGACATTGACCCGATGAAACTGGTCAACCTACTGCAACGAGATAGACGCTGCCGTATGAATGGCCCGGATAAACTGCGCGTATCTGTACAGCTTGGTAATGTGAATCATCGTGCTGAATTGGTGAAAACTTTATTGAAAGAGTTTGCTTGAGATGGTTGTGCTTGTAACGAAATTACATAGCCTAGATGCGTAGCCTGCGGATGGATTTCACAAAACAATGCTATATTCGTTTTTATTCAAATTAAAGAGTGATTCACTATGTTAGAAAAAGCGCTTGCTGCAGTTGCCGCATGGATTATTTCTGTGATTTCCACCATGGGTTACGGTGGCATTGTATTACTGATGGCCATCGAGTCTGCCTGTATTCCTTTGCCGTCAGAAATCATCATGCCGTTTGCTGGATTTTTGGTGAGTAAAGGCGAAATGACACTGTGGGGCATTGCGCTTGCGGGTGCGATTGGCTGTGTGGTGGGCTCTATTCCAGCCTATTATGTTGGCCTGTTTGGTGGCAGACCACTGGCTGAAAAATACGGTAAATATGTACTCATCAGCAAAAAAGATTTAGACATGGCAGATCGCTGGTTTGCCAATCATGGCGAAATCATTATTTTTATTGCGCGCCTATTGCCGGCAGTCCGCACGTTTATTGCTTTCCCAGCCGGAGTGGCGCGGATGAACATGACCAAGTTTGTCAGCTACACCTTTGTAGGCTCGCTGATTTGGTGTTACGCATTGGGTTACATTGGCATGAAGACTGGCGAGCACTGGGAAGACTTGAAAGTGTATTTCCACGAGTCTCACTATGTGATTGCGGCGCTAGGGGTGATTTTTCTGGCTTGGTATATTCACCGTCATTTTAAAAATGAGCACTAGCAGCTAGTAATCACAATTGCTAGATGGATTGAGCCCTTCTTGATCTAACGTGAGTGTGGGTTTGTGATGTTGATAGGTGAGTATCCATATCGAATCAAAATCAGCATCTTCCCACTGCGGTGCATCTTTTAAGCCTAGCGCACGGGCCAGTTTGGGGATGGATTGGTGAGACCACACCATAAGTACGGTGCCACGCTTTTTGAAGACATTGTTAGCAACACCCTCATAATCGTTATCCTCATATTTGCTGTTGATGGTTAAGTTGTACTTCACCGCAAACGGAGTAATGGTTTGAAACATGCGGCTATGCGATGTGTTTTTATCCGCATCAAGTGAAGGCACATACAGGTAATCGGGCAGCTTGAATTTTTGATGGAGCACCTGCGATAATTGCAGTGCACGGTTTTGCCCTTGGCAAGATAAGTTATCCCCATCTGCAGGTTTCTCTGCATGACGAATAATGACTACTTTTAAATCTTTGCTGGGTTGGTCATGAGATTGATCATCGCAAGCGCTCAGCAATATAGGCGTTGCAATCAATATCCAGCATTTCAAAGACGTCATATTAGCCTCACCAATTTACCCACACTTAAAAAGAACACGGCCTTTTGTAAGGTTAAGCCTTCTTGTTTAAATAGCACTGCATAACCTTCTAATTGCTCCCGATATGGTTCAGCCATTTGCTGGAGCGTTGCATCGGACAACCCAGACGTTAGAGGGATGGATTTGTAGTCGATAATCCAACGCGTATCATGTTCTACAAACGTGCGGTCAATCACTTTCTTTTGAATCACTTGGTTGTTGAGGGCTTCAACGGCAAGCTCATTGTTAGCATCTGGCCTTGCTTTTAATACCCATTGCCCATCTTGGCTGGTCAATGTGGTGTGCAACATGGCAATGATCTCATCGGCGGCGCTTGTGCTTAGCGGCTGAGAGTGTCTCTGTTGTAACAGCCAGTGTACCATCGCAGGTTTGCAATCATTGAGTCGCTGAATCGACCATTGATCAAGCCCAATATTGCTGATGAGCTGCATATACAAGTGCGCTAGCGTGCCTTTGTCAGTTGCCAGCGTTGATAATGTAGAAGCGCTATCTGGTTCTGGACTCACTTGCGGGTATGCACCCGCCATTGGTTTAGCTGTATGGTGTTGCGCCAATATGGCAGGCATTTGCACAGTAGGTAAACGCATGAGCTGCGGTGTAAATTCTGCCAGTGAGCTTGCGTCTTCTTGTAAGCGGATGGGCTCTGCTTGCATAAACGCAGCGCCTACGCTTGGCCAGAGCAGTTCTAATAACGATTGTTTCACTGGCGTGATGTCACCCTCTTTACGTTTGACCGTTGCTACCAGATGCAGTTGACGGATAGCACGGGTAGCTGCCACGTAAAGCAGCCGTGCTGTTTCGTTATTGGCACGCGTGGCTTCTAGTTGTTTGATGTAATCGTAAATGGTGGGCGCGCTGTTTTTCTTTTTTTTGCTGTAGGGTGCGGCTAACAATTGGGTATACGCCTCTGATTGCACTTCTTCCCACAGCATGAGTGGTGAATCTGCATGCCGAGGTTTGCGATTCAGCGCTGGCAGAATGACACAGTCAAATTCCAAGCCTTTGGATTTATGGATGGTGAGAAATTGCAAATGGTCATTTTCGGTAATGTCTGGCTCGGCGTACAGCTTTTCCATGGCTGTTTCAAGTTGCGTAAAATCCAGCGAATGGCCTTGCGTTAACGTTTCTATTAAATCAAAAAATGCTTGAATGTCGCGGTTATCCCCTGCGCTGATGAGCGTGCTACCACCACCCAGCTGCAGCCAAGTGCTTTCTATCCAGCGGCGCAATGGTACACGGCCTTGCTCATTAAATGCTTGGTTTAAAATGGCGTGCACATGCGTTAAGCGCGCTTGGCCATCAATACTTAGTGCGCTTTCACTAGATATCGCACGTTGCATCAACTGCCAAATGGTAGCGCGGTGGTCATGTGCGCACAATGCATGTAAATCATTAAGCGTTAAGCCACACCAAGGCGCGCGTAATATATTGAGCCAATGTACGCGGTCTGCGCGATGCAGCATGGCGCGTGTCAGGGAAAGTGCATCTTGTACGGTTTGGCGTTGGCTCAAGCCTTCGATTTCCACCGCCTGAAATTTTAAATGATTGAAATGACGGCGAATTTCCGAGACCAGTGCGTGTAGGTGCGTGCGTGAGCGTACGAGTACGGCTATTTTTTGTGAGGGATGTTCTCGTTGTGCTTGGTCAATTAATGCGGCGACATAATGCGCTTCATGCGTGTAAACCACTGCGCTTTCTTCATCGCCTTCTACCGTCAGTGCATGTACCTGAACACCTTCATGATCAATGGCATCGCGCGTGGCAATAAACTCGCGATAACTAATAGCCGCTTCTAGCGTATTGTCGGCAGGGGGGAAGATGGATTTGAATTTTTGATTAATCCATTCAACCACTTGCGGATGCGAGCGGTTATTGCGCGTGAGTTTGAGTGGTTGTAGTGATATTTGCCCAATGCCATGGGTGGCTGCTTGCAGAAACAAACTGACATCCGCTTTACGGAAGCGATAAATCGATTGCATGGGGTCGCCCACACAAAACAGCGTTCTGCCGTCATTGGGTTGCCAGCCTGCCGTCAATAACTCCAACAATTCTTTTTGGGTGGCATTGGTGTCTTGAAACTCATCGACCAATAGATGCGAGATTTTGTAATCCAGTTTCAGCGCTAAGTCTGTTGCGCCATCCTCGTCACGCAGTGCATTGATGGCTAATCGTGAAATCGCAACAAAATCAACCTCACCGGCCGATTGAAATACTTGCCACAAATGCGCAGCCGACAATTGCAGCACTTGGCTAAACGCGCTGACGACTACGCTATTTTGGTGTAAGTCTGCGTCATTGAGCATGGGCAAGCTACGTAACGCATGTAAGGCATCTGGGTCGCCTATCATCTCGGTAATTTGCTCAAACACTTCTACATGTGATTTTTTATCTGCATGCTCTTTTGGAAACCCTAAATTCACGTTTAAGCCACCGGGCTTACGAAACATACCTTTATCCGTGAGTAAAAAATCAATCAAGATCAGCCAGTGCGGGAGCGTTTGTGCATGCAACGCCAAAGGGGTTTGCCAATCTTGCAGTGATTTTAGTGGATGAGCTTCATCTAAATTGCCTGCTGCAAATCGTACTACTGGCATCAATATGGTTTGGCGATGAGGGGTTAGTACTTGGTAAGCCAGCGCTAATTTCTCTTCAATCACAGTTTGGATGATAGCTGCGCATTGATTGGATATTTCATCCAAATCTAATGCTTGGTGCTGTGAGGTGAGTGGCAGCCATTGTTCACGCTTGGCAAGCATCTCACTTAATAATTGCGCAAGCTTCTGCGCGTCGTTCTGCATAAACGCCAATACAGTGCTGATGGGCGCATCCAAACTGGTTTCTTGTGCGACCATGGCCAGTGTGCGTTTGGCGGCCTCTAGATAATGGGTATTGGCATCATCTGCTACACGTGGTTGCCCACCCAATCGACTAAGCAATGGCATTTGTGCAGACAGGCTACTGCATAACGCATCAATAGTTAAAATGCGTAAACGGGAGGGCTGTGTGAGCAATTGCCAGTTTTTTTGGCCGGATTGTTGCAAGGCCGATAACGCTAACGCGCGTGTTTGTTGTTTGTGCGGCGCATCCACCGTTGTGTTTTGCTCAGCCGCTTCCAAACTTTGCAAAATGCGGTTGCGCATTTCCGCCGCGGCTTTATTAGTGAAGGTGAGTGCAATGATTTCTTCAGGCGATTCTACTGTGCCAAGTAATTTAAGATAACGCTGCGTCAATAACTCGGTTTTTCCGGCACCCGCTGGCGCTTCTACAATAAACGATTGGCGTGCATCCAACGCTTTTAGGCGGTTGTCTGCATCCAACGCAATAAGTGCTTGTGGGGTCATCTCATGCATTGCCTGCACCCTTGGCAGATGCTTCCATACGTTGCATCTCAAACTGTAATTGTCGCTCTGGTAAACGCAATAAGGGCTTTACATCGCAATACATTAAATCGTTTTCGTCTTCAAATATGACGCCTGCATGGCCCGCGCGGATTTCTTCGGCAATATTTTCTAAACTACTACGCCAATGGCTGATGAGCGCAGGCAAGGTATCGAAGGCTTTAAATGGCGAGTTGCTTTTGAGTTTTTCAAACGGCGTAATATTGGGAATGCCTTCCTCTTGTGCCAAGCCGCTAAATTTACATTCTTCTGCATGCACTTTGGCAAAACACACGGCGACCACTTCATTGTCTTTTAAGGCAATAGACGCATAGAGTGGTAGCTGTGGTTCATTGATTCTGTCTTTGACCCAGCTACTGGTTTTGGGGTCGCTGGCGCCTGTTTTGTAGTCGATGATGACCAATGCATCATCCTCAAGCTTGTCGATACGGTCAATGCGACATTCAATCGCCAATCCGGCCACCTGAATCGGGTAGACAGCCTCACATGCTTTCACGCTAAAGTCTTCTCGTTGTATTTCGATAGCGAGCCAAGCGCGTAGCACTTGTTGCAGGCGATTTTGCTCGATACGTACTAGTTGCTTAGGTAAGGTTTGGGCAATGTCTTGCAAGGCTTTTTCTACGGCGTGTCGAATGTTGCTATCAAGCGCATCATGGCTCAACTGCTTAAGTGTTTGTAGATCGCCACACGCTAGCCAAAAATGCTGCAAAACGGTATGCACTAAATTGCCGCGGGTCATGCTGTCTAAACCGTCACTGGGTTCTTCCAACGCCATTGCACCTAGGCGGTATTGATAGAATGTCCAAGCCGGGCACACGGCTTGGGCTGCTAGTAGTTTTGTGCCGCCACGCAGCTTGTTATCTGCATGTACAGGCGGTGCTAACGCATCATCCAGCATCTGCATGGTTTGCGGCTCTGCAAGATTTTCCGCCATGGTGTTGGCCTGCGGTGCGTGCGCCACACTGGGAATATTCGCTAATAGGGGAGAAACGCGTAATTCACGCTCTCCCGCTTTGTGCGACCATGAGAATGTCACCTCATGCGCGCTGTGACACAGCCGGCTGTGGATGGCTTGTGCAAACACACTTTGTGCATTGGGGCTTGCGCCTGGCGTGAGTAGCTCTCGCTGCAACGTGGCAGGCAAGAGCGGATTCAAATCAGTAGGTGGAGGCCACAAGTGGTCGTTCATCCCCATTACCCAAATTGCATCAATCGGTTGACTCAGGTTCTCCAACATACCCAGTAGCTGAATACGCACATCACCAATGGCTTCTGGCATAAACATTTTGCTGCGAGCAAGCTGGTACAACTTTTGTAAGGCATCGCTTGCACTGATGGCACCTGTTAAAGAATCAAGTGCTGCAAATGCTTCTAAAACCGCATCCCACGCTTGTTTGGCTTGGTATTCATGGCTGCTGAGCGGGCGTGTCTGTGCCCAGTGTAAATGGGCTAACAGTTCTGCAAAGCGTGTTGACCAAACAGAAGGCGGTTGAGATTTTGCCCATTGTGTTTGCGTAGTGTGTAACCACTGCAAATGCGCAAGGCATTGCGGTAAATCGCTGCTTTGTTCTAATAAAGCAATCAATTGCGTTAAATGAAAAGTACGCATCAATTTTTTACGCATCCGTGCATCGGCAAGGCTGCGTGCGTCTAATTCGGTTAAGTCACTCCAGTAGACATCAAGCAGTAGTGGGCTGATGTCGGTTTGTGCTAGCGCTTGATGGCTGCTTGCCAAACGCAATAAGTTTAGCGCGGTGCGGCACATGCTGTGCTCACTGAGCATCATGCCCACCGAAAAATCGTAAATCCTGGGCGTTTCATATTGATGCGCATGCAGTGCTTCTGGATGAAATGTATCGTCTAGTAGATCACTTAATACGCGTCGTACCTCATTTTGCACTGGCGAGATAATGGCAAGGTTGCTTTGTGGACGTTGCGTTAGGTGGTGCTTGGCCCAAGCGACTGCTGCGCGACACTCGGCTTGCAAATCGGGCAGCCCAATCTGCGTGAGTTGTGCATCGGCAATGTCTAGTTTACGCACGTCGATAGTCACGCCTTTGCTTTGCAAAATCGCCATTAAGCGTTGTTCTAACGGTGTAATACGGTCAAAGCCAATCAGTTGAATGTGGCGGGGCAATGGGCTTTGGCATTGCGTAAGTGCTTGTATCTCTTGCTGTAATCGCCACGCGGGAGTGACGGTTTGATGTTGTTCGCAAAGTTTAAAAAATGCATTGCGCCAGCGCAAAAACTGACGGGTTTCGGTACTGGTAAAGTAGTCGCTAAGTTGTGCGTCCTCAATCTGCCAGTGAATCAGCATCTGGTTCGCGGCGATGGCCGATTGTGCCAAACTCGGAACATCAAACAACTCAGAAAAGGCATGCTTGGCAAGGCAGCTTTCAATGGCTTGTTGCCACAGCATGGTCTCAGTAAAACTATCTAGAGTGTTAGGGGAGAAATAATCAGCATCAATCTCGCCAGCCAATAAAGCAAAGCCGGTATAACGATGCAGCCACTGTGTGAGCGTATCAATCTGCGGGGCTGCCCACTGCTGCGTTCCGCTTTCTGTTTGCTTACGCTGATAATCCAGATGCAGGCTACGTGCTAGACGCGTGGTTGAGCATAAAATGAGCGGGCTATGGGCTTGTGCTAACATTGCCACATTCTAACCGACCATGCTAATGGATGAGCAGGCGCAACGATTAAAAATTAACAATTAAATCTGCGGATTGTTGGATAATGGGCGTTATCAAAGAAAGTGCTTGAAAGGGAAGATATGTTGGGTGGTTTGGCAAAGTTTTTGAAATACAGTATTGGTCTGATTGTGATACCCATTGCATTGTTTGCACTCTACACATGGGCAACATTGACGTGGGTCTATTCATCCGGTGAGCGCGCAGGGTACGTGCAAAAGCTCTCATTAAAGGGTTGGGTGTGTAAAACTTATGAAGGTGAACTGGTGCTGGTTTCCATGCCAGGCACGCAAGCGGAAAAGTTCTTTTTTTCCGTGCGTGATGAAAAAGTCGCGCAACGTATCAATGAAACCGTGGGTAAGCGCGTACGCTTAATTTATGAAGAGCATTTGGGTGTGCCGAGTTCTTGCTTTGCCGAGACACCGCATTTTGTGAGCGATGTTGAGCTGTTGGATACTCCGCAAATCGAGATGATTCAGAAAAACGAACCTCAGTAACTATGGCAGCAAGCGACGAGAAAAATTACATCACACCAGAGGGTTTCGCTGCCTTACAAGCAGAGTTTCATCAGTTGTACAAAGTAGAGCGGCCAGAAGTGGTGCGCACCGTATCTTGGGCTGCTGGCAATGGTGATCGCAGTGAAAACGGTGACTATATTTACGGCAAACGCAGATTACGTCAGATTGATAGCCGTTGCCGCCATTTAATGCGGCGTATGGACTTAGCCGAGGTGGTCGATAGCAGCTTGCAGCAGCACTTAGAGAAAGTATTTTTCGGCGCATGGGTGACCTTGTTCAATCTACAGGATGATAGCGAGCATATCTATCGCATTGTCGGCAAAGATGAAATCGAGCCGACCAAAGGCTATATCAGCTGGATATCGCCATTAGCCAAAGCCATGTTAGGTAAAAGTGTTGGTGATACCGTACGTGTAGCGACCCCCAAAGCAGAAGAAGCGTTTGAAGTGATTGATATTCACTATTAGCCAGCCATTTAACAAATACTTCTGCATTGAACTTAATACATAGACTGTTATCATATCCGCCATGTTGATTCGCTTTTCACGTTTGTTTGCTTATGTCCTGCTGCTGGTTATGCCGCTACAGGGTATTGCTGCGGCAAATATGTTGGTGTGCAATAGCACGATGCAAATACAGCAAATGCAACAGACTCAAGCGCAAGCATATGCAATGCCATGTCATGCGCACATGGCGCAGAGCGGTGGGCATGCTGATGCAGCCGCAGACCATGGCAAGTCCCCAACTACCGCATGTAAAACCAGTTGCAATACTTTATGTACAAATTTGTGCGCGATTGCAGCTTTACCCATGCGTAATAAAGCAGCTATGTTACCTAGTGTCACTACATTGATTGGCTCAGCACATTTTTCATACGCTTCTATTACCTTACCTAGCCTACAACGTCCCCCTATATTCCTTTCTTAAGTAAAGCCTTGTCACGTCTATACATGGACGTGACTGTTACTTGATAGAAAGGAAATCTATGTTATTCAAAGTCTTAACAAGGCTGTGGCTAACTGCCGCAGCCCTGATGACGAGTCAATATGTCATTGCCGGGCCGATGGGATTTAACGATTCCTATATGGCCATGGGCGATTTCAATAATCACTGGCGTGAGTCGTTTATTAACTACGCTATTACCCCGCGAGATGCTTTGGGCGTGGGCGCAACCTATATGCGCGCAGACGATAAAATCAAAACCCGCACGTTGGAAGAGGTGATATACACACGCTTATTGCAGCGATGGAACTTGCCGCATGCACAAGCCAATGTATGGTTTATTGGTGGAGTAGGGGCGCTGCAAGCCGAAGACAAGCAAGAAGGTGTACATCATGATGTTAGCAAGGTCATGATTACGCCTGGTATTCAGTTTGATTATGAAACCACGCGTGTTTACTTCGCAGCGACACATCGCTTTTATCGCGCGTCCAATATCAACCACGACTTTACCAGTGCGCGCGCTGGCCTCTCCTTTTACGAAACCGATTACGATAAGACACAGCCTTGGTTAATTGTAGAGGCACGCAATATGAACGGCTTATCAGACAAGGTAGAAGTCACCCCCATGCTACGTTTGGTTAACAAAAACTTCTTTGTTGAGGCGGGTGTGAATAACGCACGTGAACCACGTTTCAACTTTATGTATATATTTTAATTCGCAAATTTGAAGGCATTTATCATGAAAAAATTAAGCATTGTTTTACTTGTTTCAACTGTATTGTTCAGTCAATGGGCCATGGCTGCAACCCAAACTATCCAAGCAAAAGTCAATGGCATGGTATGCGCGTTTTGCGCACAAGGCATCGAGAAAAAGATGCGTGGGCTATCACAAACCAAAGATGTGTATGTCAATTTAAAGCAGCGCATTGTCGCGGTTGAGCTAAAAGAAGGCCAAACCTTGCCGGAGAGTACAGTGAAAGATCTGATTAAGGATGCTGGTTATGATGTGACTGCAATTGAAATCACGGATCATCCAGTAGCGCATATCAAGGCAGAGATTGAATCCAAGCAAGGAGCCAAATAAATGACAGCGCATCCTCCTGAGATGACGCATCTCAAGCATACCAAAGCAGCCTCAGTGCTTTCCTTATTCACCAGTGGCGGTACGCTGATTTGTTGCGCCTTACCTGCACTGCTGGTAGGCATTGGTGCAGGTGCTGCAATGTCGAGCCTAGTCGCCAATGTACCGCAGCTTGTGTGGTTTTCGGAGCATAAAGTAGTGGTATTTATTTTTGCAGCATGCATGTTGATAGTCTCAGGCATGCTGCAATGGCGTGCTAGAAGCTTACCTTGCCCAGTCGATCCTGCGCTGGCAGCCGCATGTATGAAAGCGCGTAAAGTTTCATGGCGTGTTTACGTGTTTTCGGTACTGATATTTCTGGTAGGCGGCTTTTTTGCATTTGTAGCACCGATTGTTTTATAAACAATCGCTAATACCTAACTGTATTGAGCAGTTAGGTATTTAAAGGGGGCGCAATGTATTTTTTGATAAAGTACTTAGTGACGGCTGGTTTGATTTTGGTAATATCTGAAGCAGCTAAGCTGAGCGATAAACTGGGTGGGTTAATAGCAGCTTTACCGCTTGTTACAGTATTTACTTTGATCTGGTTAAATTATGAGCAGCAGCCGATTGCTAAAATTTCAAATCACGCTTATTACACGTTCTGGTATGTCATTCCAACCTTACCTATGTTTTTGTTGATGCCGTATTTTTTAACCCGATACAATTTCTGGTTGAGCTTATTTCTGAGTCTGGCGATTTCAATCGGCATCTTTGGTATTTATGCTATGGTTTTAAAGAATTTTGGGATTGACCTTATCTGATATGACACAGCGCTGGGATGTTTTTTGCAAGGTCGTCGATAACTTTGGCGATATTGGCGTGTGCTGGCGTCTAGCACGTCAGCTCCAATCCGAGCATCAATTGGATATTCGCCTGTGGGTGGATGACTTGCAAGTGGCGCAACGCTTGATACCTTCACTCACCTTGGCGGCTACTGAACAGAGGGTAGAAGATATCCGTGTGATGCATTGGTGTGCGGATGCAGATTTCTCTGATGCGGCAGACATGGTCATTGAGGCTTTTGCTTGTGGCTTGCCACCAGCATACATTGCCGCTATGCAACAACAGCAATCCAGATGGGTGAACCTAGAGTACCTGACGGCTGAAGCTTGGGCAGAAGATTTTCATGCCAAGACCTCACCGCAGGCAAATGGTATGGTGCGCCACTTTTATTTTCCAGGGTTTACACAAGCTACAGGTGGGCTGATTCGTGAGCGCCACATACCACCGCCCGTTTTGCATCCGCCTGCTGAGCAAGCTGTAAATACATGCAAAGTTTCGCTATTTTGTTATCCGCATGCTCCTATCATAAGTTTACTTAGTGCAATTGCAGAAGGTAAGCAGCCTGTGCATTGCTATGTGCCTTCCACCACGATTTTGCCTCAAGTCGCCGATTTTTTTGGAAAGACATCGTTGCAGGTTGGCCAAATGGTAAGCCATGGTGCATTAACGGTAGAGGTGTTACCGTTTTTATCACAAGCCGATTACGACCAATTGCTCACGCGTTGTGACATTAATTTTGTGCGGGGTGAAGATAGCTGGGTACGTGCCATTTGGGCTGGAAAACCATTTATTTGGCAGCCTTATCTGCAAGAAGAGGGCGCACATATACCTAAGCTGAAAGCCTTTTTAGCGCAACATTATCAGAGCATGCCAATAACAGCTCTGAATGTCAGCCAAGCCATGCATATGGCTTGGCAGGATACAGCGTTCCAGGCTTCTGTTTGGGATGACTATCTAGCGGCATGGTCATCGATTAACGCGGCCACTCAAGAGGCGAGTCGAACGCTCTTTAGCCAAACCGATTTGGCTTCTAAGTTGGTGATTTTTTGCAATAATTTGTAAAAATTGCGTATAATGCGCGCTTCTAAAATTTTATTTTTCTAACTCAATATTATGAAAATCGCACAAGACCTTCGCGTGGGTAACGTGGTAATGATTGGCAACGATCCGATGGTAATCGTTAAAGCCGAATACAATAAATCTGGCCGTAACTCTGCTGTCGTTAAAATGAAAATGAAAAACTTGCTGACAGAGGCACCGAGCGAGAACGTATACGCAGCACAAGATAAATTTGATGTGATTGTGTTAGAGAAAAAAGAAGTGACTTTCTCTTACTTTGCAGATCCAACCTATGTATTTATGGATGCTGAATACAACCAATATGATGTGGATGCTGAGTTTATGGAAGACGCGCTGCCATACTTGGAAGATGGTATGCCATGCGAAGTGCGTTTTTACGACGGTAAAGCGATTTCTATCGAGTTGCCAACCACTGTGGTGCGAGAAATCACTTATACCGAGCCAGCAGTGAAGGGTGATACCTCAGGCAAAGTGATGAAACCAGCGAAAATTGCTACCGGTTTTGAAATTCCAGTACCATTATTTGTAAGCCAAGGCGACAAAATTGAGATTGATACGCGTACCGGTGAATACCGTAACCGCGTGATGAAGTAATCATCAGTCACTTTGGTGACATGCAATATTAAAAAAGGCGCTCAAGGCGCCTTTTTTATTTGGGATATTTCGCGTTAATTTCTTGCTCTGCCTGTATCCAATAATCTGCTGTGTTACCTGAGAAGTGATGCTTCTCTGCAATATAGTAGGCAGCTACTTCTATCATTCTATAGCGTTCAGCATCCCCGATTTTTTTTGCCTTGGACGAGCTGGAAGCTGAACTGGTTTTCTTGGTAGCTGCTGTTGCTTTAGGTTTAGCTGCAACTGCCTTTTTTACCTTGTCAGTTGGTTTAGCTGCTGCTTTTTTTGGTTTTGCTTTTTCCTCAGATGCTTTTTTTGCTGTTGCCATCGTGCTCTCCTTTGTCCTAAGTCATCGGTGTCTGCTACTTGTTTACATCCTATTCAACAGTGCCTCCCACTGTCAAGCCATCGATTTTAAGCGTGGGTTGCCCAACGCCTACCGGCACACTTTGGCCTTCTTTGCCACAAGTGCCCACACCTGAATCTAAGGCCATATCGTTACCAATCATACTCACGCGTGTGAGCACATCCGGACCGTTACCTATTAAAGTGGCTCCTTTTACCGGATAGGTGATTTTGCCATCTTCAATCATATAAGCTTCGGCGGCACTGAATACAAACTTACCACTGGTGATATCGACTTGACCGCCACCAAAGTTAGCAGCATACAGGCCTTTTTTGACAGATTTAATAATCTCTTGCGGATCTTTGTCGCCGTTCATCATGTAGGTATTCGTCATGCGCGGCATGGGGATGTGTGCATAGCTTTCACGTCGGGCATTACCGGTTAAGGGCATGCCCATTAATCTTGCATTCAGACCATCTTGAATGTAGCCACGCAAAATACCATCTTCAATCAACACAGTGCGATTAGTCGGGTTGCCTTCATCATCCATACTCAGCGAACCACGACGGTCGGCAATGGTGCCGTCATCGACAATCGTGATGCCTTTGGCCGCTACTTGTTTGCCGATCATGCCGCTAAAAGCTGAACTGCCTTTACGGTTAAAATCACCTTCTAAGCCGTGTCCAATCGCTTCATGGAGCAGAATACCAGGCCAGCCTGCGCCAAGCACTACCGTCATGCTGCCCGCAGGGGCAGGGCGTGCATCTAAATTCACCAAGGCTTGATGCACAGCCTTTTGTGCGTAATCGTGCAAGACTTCATCGGTAAAGTAGCTGTAATCGAAACGACCACCACCACCACTAGAACCTTGCTCGCGTCTGCCATTGTGTTCTGCAATCACTTGCACGGAAATACGTACCAATGGGCGCACATCCGCAGCCATCAAACCATCGCTGCGCGCTACCATCACAACCTCATACTCACCGGCAATAGAGGCCATGACTTGTGTTACACGCGTATCGATTTGTTTAGCAAACTGTTCTAGGCGCTCAAGCAATTTCACTTTAGCGTCTGCGCTGAGGCTGGCAATCGGGTCTTGTGGTAAGTAAAGGGAAGGCGTTTGGCGTGTCAGTACGGTTTTGCCCGTTTGCTCTGTTCCCAATGCCGCAATTGATCTGGTGGCATTTGCTGCTTCAAGTAAGGCTGGCAGGTTAATGTCATCTGAATAAGCAAAGGCGGTTTTCTCACCGCTGATTGCACGCACACCTACGCCTTGATCGATGCTGAAATTGCCTGACTTGACCTGACCTTCTTCCAAGCCCCAGGATTCGCTACGACTGTATTGAAAATACAAATCGGCATAATCTACCTGGTGCGACATCATTTGTCCCAGCACCCCTTGTAGCGATGAAGTATCGATACCGGTGGGTCTGAGTAATAGTTCCTGTGCTGTTTCCAGATGGCTCTGGTCTGTGCGTGTGCTCATGGTTTGCTTCTTACAAATGGACTTCTAATAAAATAACACACATATTAACAAGGCAGCATGTATGGCGCAGTGGAATATCCACCTGATGCGCCATCATGAAAGCCATTAAATGGCTCTAATGGTTTTATGCTTGAGCGCAGGCAAACTTTGGCGCAGGCTACTCAAGTACTCACGGTTAATATTGGCAATCACCACGCCAGAACCACGTGGTAAGCGATCTAGCACCACGCCCCAAGGGTCTACAATCATGCTATTGCCATGGGTTTCACGCCCGGATAAATGGTAACCACCCTGTGCTGAGGCGACAACATAGCACTGATTTTCAATGGCGCGCGCACGTATTAAGCTCTCCCAGTGCGCTTTGCCGGTGGTTTCTGTAAACGCAGAGGGCACCATAATCATATCGACTTCACCCATGGCACGGTACAGCTCCGGGAAGCGTAAATCGTAACAAATAGACAAACCGATTTTGCCGTAAGGCGTCTCAACCGTGACAATTTGATCACCGGATTCAATGGTGTTTTCTTCGTGATAATGTTCTGTACCCAAATCCAAGCCAAACAGGTGGATCTTGTCATAGCGTGCAACTTGCTCGCCTTTGTCGTTATAGACCAAGCAACTGTTTCTAACCTTATTAGGGAAATTACTGACCAGCGGAACCGAGCCAGCCACAATCCATACTTTGTATTGTTTGGCCGTTTTGGCTAGAAAAGTTTGAATAGGGCCATCGTTCGGTTTTTCACGCACGGTGACTTTATCGAATTCTTTGTTGCCCATGATACAAAAATACTCTGGCAGTACCACAATTTTGGCACCTTGTTTTGCGGCCAATTCAATCAAGCGTTTTGCTTCAACCAGGTTAGACGAGACGTGTGGGCTTGATGCCATTTGAACGGCAGCCACTTTAAACATAGCGTCTTTTTTAACAGTCTTTAATTTTTGCTTACTTTCCATGATGTTTTTCTTTGCTAGCAATTAACGTGTGTTCAAGATGTCCTGTTTTTGTGGCGCATCTTTCTTTGATTCTATCTCTTGTGGGTTGTCCCATGTGCCTGTAATGACATAGTCGGTCGAGGCAATTTTGTTAAAGGGATCTTTTAGTATCTTTTGCGCAACAAATGCAGCGGCACCCACAATAGGCCCGCCTGCAAGTGCAGCAAGCGAAAGCGAGTCACTGACATGCGGAATCACGGTGACCTTCAAGTTTTGGGTTTCGGTTTTTAAATTGGTTTCCCCTTGAATTTTGGCTTCGGCAGCGGGGCCTGTCATATAAAAGTCGTTGCTGCGTAAGACACCACCCGTGGCTGTTGCTGTGGCGCTGATTTTGTCAAAGGCAAAGCCATCGCTAAACAAATCTCTAAAATCTAAGCTGAGTCTTCTGGGGAGGCTTTGTAAACTGAGCAATCCTAACAGACGACCCACGCCAGGCTGCACTTTCACAATCTGCCCTTTTTCTGCTTCCAGTTTTAAATTGCCGTTGAGGCCGGAAGTCTCAAATTCATGTGGACTACCAGGCCAACGTAACTGGCCGGAGAGCGTAGCCTTCCCGCCTTTTACGGCATCTGGTTGACCAAAACGTCTCAGTGACCTACCAATACTGTCGGACTGCAAGTTAAACTTGAATGTAGTATTGGGGCTGCGTGTCCAGTTATGCCAAGTGCCATCTGCCAATAGCGTGAAATCCGTATTGCTGATGCTTAGTTTTTGTATTTGCCAGTCGTCCCCGTTCTCAAAGGCATCAACGGTTAGCGCGCCTAGCTTTTTGTCGCCAATTTCAAAGTTCTCGACATCTAAATCCAGCGCGGGATATTGTTTGGTGACGCGTTTGATTTCCTTTTTGGCGGAGGCATCCTCTTTACCTGTGACATTAGGAATCACTAAGTTTTTGAGTTTAGCTGTGATTTTTCCGTTGCCTTCGGTTTGCCATGTCACATCGCCCGTCATTTCTTGGCTTTGAATATTGAACTTAATCCCGCTAGCAGAAGGCTTGGCGCTTGCTTTAAATTGGTGGATGTCGCGGTTGAGCACATTCAAGGTGCCAGCGTACACATCGGCTTGACTCAGCCATGGTGGTAGCGCATTCGTGCCTCGCGCATCGCTAGGCGTGTTTTGTTTAAAGAATGCCAGCCACTCGTCTACATCAAAAGTGTCCAGTTTGGCTTTGAGTACCAAGCCTTTGCCGGCAGGAATAGCAACTGGAGTATTAATGCCAATTTCGCCACGATCAATCGCCCATTTTCCATCTACGGTATTGCGAGCGATCTTGGCTGAAATGAGATCGCCATATTGCATGTTAATTTCATCGTTATCGGCACTGCGCTGCACTTTATCGATACGTAGCGGGTAGATTTGGCCAGTGGCTTTGGTCATGGGGCTAGGCAGATTCACGGCCATGCCTACTAGGTTGGATGAAAACGTGAAATCCGCTAGCGGTTTCTTGATGAGAATGTCACCTTTCCAATCGGTGGTGCCCTGTAAGGCGTTAACGATTGGGTGTGAGATTACTTTCTTAATTCCAGCATCGTTAATGCGACCACTAGCGCTAATTTGCAGACTTTTTTCTGCCCCTGTCATCAATGTAATACGCGCTGGTCCACCCAGCACTTCCGTACTGATGTTATTGGCATTTAAGCCATTTTCAGTAAAGTTCAGCGTGCCGTTGATCTTGCTCAGCTCAGGCAATCCAACTTCATCATTGGCAAACAAGGTGCCATTTTTAATTTGATAAGCCCCTTTGTATTTGGCGGCTTCCAAATCTTGCATTGGAATCAGTAAGTCCAAATCCAAATGCCCATCGCCAGCTGTTTTGAGTGATTCGGTAAAGCCCATGGCGACTTCTTTGACCGGGCTTTCATTCACAAATTTAATGCCCTCACGTACAGGTCCTTCAACCACGCTGGCAATATGCAACATAGGCCAATCGGCATCTAATTGGGGGATTTCAATTTTGCTACTGATGATTTTGTTGCCAAGGATATCTCCCTTATTGGCATTTAGCAGCATGCGTTTGCCTTCAAACAGCATTTGCGTGTTCAAGTTTCTAACCAGTGGCCAGCCTGTGCCATATTCAATCAGGGCCTCTTCGATTTGCGCAGTGACTTTAAACTGCCCAAGTTTTGCATCTGGCTGGTTTTTTGCGTTGACAAAGGGAAAGTCTGCCAAACGCCCTTTGATAATGACATTTACATCGTTGGCGCGCCCAGCCAAGATGGAAGTATCTAACCAGTGCAATGTTTCTTTACCTAAGATAATCGGGTAATAAAAAGGCGCAAATTTGGCGTTGCCTTGGTCAAATGTTGCATGTAAATCTAAAAAGTCACCTTTGCCTTGTTGATGCGCAAACTTGGCTTTAATGACCCCTGAAATATGGGGGTTCTTGACGATGAGTTGGTCAGCAAACAGGGTAGTGCCCTGTTTGTTCGTTTGCCATTCAACGGCGCCTTGTAGTGAATCGATAGGCACAGGCCAGCGTAAGATATCTTTGAGGTCTAGGGCGGCAGCATGTGTATCAAACTGCACTTCGCCTTTACGTTCATTTAAATCGATATTTCCGGTGAGGTTGTTAAATCCGGGCAGTTTCCCATAGGGTTGTATGCTGAGTTGTTTAAACTCGCCCGACAACGCATAGTTTTGCAGTTGATTAGGATGGCCAGAGAGCGCACCTTTGATAGTGGTTAACTTTCCGCTTGGTGAAATACCCTCAATCCATTCCATCCATTGCGGGGATAGTTTGAAATAGCGCGCAGTTTCTACCACTTTACTGAGCTCTAGCGCTTGTACAGACACATAAGCATCTATCCAAGCTTGATTTTTCTTAGTTGTGCGCTCCCACTCCCCGTTGGCAGACTCAACCTTTAAACCCGTATTGAATGCGACATTCACATCTTTTGCAGTCAATGTTTCGCCTGTTTTGGTTTTCTTCCAACCCAAATGGCCTTGTAGCTTGGGTGCGATGAGTGGTGTGTCCGTGTGCGCATGATGAACGCTAAGGTGCTGTAAACGAATATTTGCTTCTATTTCGTCAATCGCAAGGGCAGAAAAATGCACATCGGCTTCTGCATTGCCCATGCCGCTTTTGATTTCTAGTGGATAGTCTACCCATGCGCGCCACACGGAAATGTCGGTATTTTGTAAAGCAAGATGTATATTGCCGCGCCAATCTTTGACGTTTGACATGTCTCGCCCAATGAAATATCCAGAAAGCTTAATGGGTTGCTTTGTGCCAATAGAGGAAAATGTGTCTAATTTAAACTCATGTCTGCCAAAGATACTTTTCCAGGCAGAGTTACTTAGCGTTAGGTTGAGCTTCTTGAGTACGAGTGGGGGCGCTTGTCTGAGCTCGTCAATGTAAGTGATGTTTGCATTTTGTACACCGACATTAGACTGCGCCAGTAGCCAGTTGGCAAAATCAGGGTTACCTCGGCCACTTAAATTAACACCAGCCAAATAAAACACACCTTCCTTTGAGCGGCGGATGATCAGCGTAGGTGCATAGGCAGTGAGTTCTGAAAGTCTTAAATCAAGCAGCCCAATGCTTAACCATGAAAGTTGCGTATCTACCTTTTGCAAGGTGAGCGCTGGTCGGTTTTGCTCATCATAAATATCTATGTTGGCGAGCGTAACGCGCGGCGAGAGATGGTGCCAGCCAGTGCTGATGTCGCCAATGGTGACTTTACGCTGCATGGTTTTGCTGGCGTAGATGGCGATGTCATCTTTGTAATTGTTGATATTAGGAAATACAAAAAAGCGTATGACTAATACTGCAAGTATTATCAGTAACGAGAGAAATGCAACGAGGTAAGCAGCCCAGCGAAAGATATTGCGTATAGTCATGAAGTGATAATGGGTGGGTG